>Ga0208428_1001284_pt1 | contig 10635 bp, 6 predicted proteins | sample DEB08_DNA_11_FD_184535 | JGI IMG/M metagenome (GOLD analysis project Ga0208428, IMG submission 184535) | Aqueous microbial communities from the Delaware River and Bay under freshwater to marine salinity gradient to study organic matter... | ecosystem: Environmental > Aquatic > Marine > Coastal ... | reverse complement strand
TATACTTATTCATTGTGTATCTCCTAACGTCATCTCGACGTGCTATAGCCTCACGGCTTAGTATCTAGTATATAATTTACATACTATTTTACTTGCAGTTTGAGTGAATAAAAAAGGAAGAATAGCGTGAATTACACACGCTAAACCTCCTAAAAACAGCCAGCCTGAAAACATAGCTGCTCGCTTTAAGTGCTGCCAATATGTTTCATTAACAGACTTTGGATGCTTGGTAAATAAATCTACTACCATTTAACTTTATCAGCCCAGTAAGCCGCTGACATCTTTCCTCGCTTAATGTTCTTAGCGTGTCTTGCTTTGAAGGATTTTCGTTTTGCTTTCATGCGCTCTGACTCACCCGGCTTTGGCTTGCCTGCAGTTTTCGCGCCCTTTTGACCAAAGCGTATTGTTTTAATTTTATCGCCTTCTTTTGCCACCACGATGTGTGACTTTGTTTTGTGGTTAGGTGTGCGTTTCGGTTTGTTGTACCCACTTACTCCTGCCCTTTCTAGCCTTGAATCTTTTTTCTTAGTCATATGCTTCTCCGGTGCGAATCATTTCAGTTACTTCTATTGCACGTTGACCAACTTGAACAGCCCACCGACTATCTAAAAATTCATCTGCTGCTTCCTCGTAGTTATGAATTGCCATAGCCGCAAGCGCATTTTCAAACTTTCGAAGACGTGTGAGGCCTAAGTTAAAACATAAATTTACCATTGCTTCACGTCGAACTTGAGTAAGATCTTTGAACCATGTAAAGGCAGCATCAAGCTCTTCAATACAACGCTGAATATCGTTCATCAAAAGGTAGTCTACTTCATCGTGTGTTAGTCCTAGACCAACGTTTTGCTTAATACAGCGTCCTACGCCAATAGTTTCGTAGCCTAGGTGGTCTTTGTAGACATAGTACTTGACGCCTTCATGACGCTTTAAAGTATCAATGAGTCTTTGCATTATTAATATCCTCTTCGAGACTTGCTCTCTTTAGGTGTGTAGTATAACACCTCTTTATTTCTAATCATCTTCATGATCTGGTCTTCAGCGTCTTCATAACTGTCGGCTTTAATTTTAAAGCCTTTGTTATTGTTTGCTATATCCATAGCCCCGCCTTTAACATCAAGCTCAACAAACTCTCGTAAGTTTGCAAGAAACCTAGTTGCTTCTGGGTAATTTGCTTTTTGAGCAACAACACCTAAAGCTAAATGTCGAGCAGCATCGCCACGACCATCAAGTTGTTCAGCTTCAGGATACTTTTTATCTATGTTCATAGCCCACTCAAGGCCTTCTTTAGGGACTCCTAAGGCTTTTGCAGCTGCGTCATAACCTGCTTTTTTAATTTGATCAACAAAACCGCCTTCGTTGAATAACATACGTTTTTCGGGGTCTTCTTCATCTACGAAGGCTGAACCAGCTTGGATGTTGTAAGGCAGTCCTGTCATCTTGTCAATGCGTTCGTCAGGCTCTAGCGGGGCGTTAGGAACCATTACACGGCCACCCTTAGCAAAGCCTTTACGCTCTCTGTCAAAAGCTTCTTCACGCTCTTCAGGCGTTACGGGCATAAGCGGAGTGCCTATCATGTTACCATACGATCTAAATATATCGTTCAGCACTGAGCCTTCCATGCCTACCTTTTCAATAAAGTTAAGAGTTTTGCCAAAAGAATATTTTTCTGGCTTAAATCTACCTGAAAGTAAAAAGCCTATGTCTTTATTAGAAAGCCCGTTGTCCTTCATTACCTCAATGGTTGTTGAAGTGCCTAACAAAGTTTCAGCAGCCATTGCATTTTCATACATGTCTTGCTGTAGCTCATACAAAGCTTCTTGTCGTTTGATTTGATTTTCGTATGCAGCTTCAGCTTTCATAACATAAGTAGGCGTTGAAGAGATAACTTCTCTTTTTAGTCTGTTATACTCTTTTATTTTATACATCAAGGCGCTAGAAGCATCAAACTCTGAAAATCTTGCTCCTGTTAGGTTAGTAACAAGCTCTGCTTGCAGGCTCTTAGGCTTACCTGTTGTTCTGTTAGGTGTTTCAAAATATGCATCATAAACACCTTTACCGCTAGATGCACTTCCGGGAAGAAATGGATCTACAATTAAAGTAAAAGCAGCAATAGCTTTTTCTGTATTGTCCATGCCTTGTACAAAAACTGGTAAGCCTTTTGATGTGCGTCCATCCCCTGTCCCAGCTACGTACAACTCGCGCAAAGATTCAGTCACCATTGACTCGCCTAAATAAGGCGTAAGCACTTTACTCGTTGCATCTAAAATTGCATCACCAAGATAAGTATCTAATTCTTCACCACGAAGCTCACCAGATTGAATTCGATCTAGCGCTGCCATCACAGGCTCTTTTAAAGGCGAGTAAGAATCAATAAACTGAGTATCGTTGGTGTATATTTTATCGCCTACACGCACAACATTTTTAGGTGCATCAGACCAAGGAGTTCTTGAAAGTGTTTGAATAGCTTCTGATTCTTCTTCGTTAAAGCCTGCAAACTGTGCTGTTTGAGTTGCAACAAAACTAGGCGCTGCTAACATTGTAGTAAATCCAGCAAGTCTTTGTTGACCTCTTCGCACAAGCTCTGCATTTCCTGAGTTCATTTCTTTAGAAGCTTGTTTTATAATGTTTGTGCTTGTTCTCCAAATTTCTGTTGGGAACGCTACGAAGTTACCTACGGGCAAATAGCGTAAAGACTTAATTCCTTTTGGCACTCTGTCGTAGTTAGGAAAAGTATTTTGAACAATACGAGCAGCTTCTGATTCAAGGACTTCTTGACTTTCGTTAGGCAGTGCACGTCTTAAATAATCAAGCTCATGCTCAAAAGCATTTACTTTATAAAAGTCGTCTACAGCCATATACATATCTGTAGCCAGCTTATCGCCCTTCTGCAAAAAACCATAGCCTTTAACTTTTTGACCTAGCTTATCTACAAGAGTATCTGGTCCAGATTCAAAGCCTGTTTCAAGAAGCGCACGAAATTCGTTGACCCTTACGTTAGTGTTAATAATTCCAAGACGCAAATACTTTTCATACATTGCATCTAGCTCTTCATCGCCTCCACGAGCAATGCTATTTTTTAATGCCTGTGCTGTAGTATTGCCGCTACTAAAAGGATTCATGCCGTTAGCAATACCAAACTGCGCACCACCCGAAGCATTTCGAAGGTGCGTAACATGACTGTAAATGGTCTTCATTTTTTGTGAAGAGCCTTTGATTGCAGCAAGGTTTCTAAAAAATCCAGAATCAAAAGAACCCATGTGCGATTCTTTTTCTTTTATTGCAGTAAGCATTTCAGGAGTTGTATACTTACCATCAAGAACAGAATTAGTACCCGTTATTTTTACTGAGTATGACACGCCTTCACGCTCAACAGGCTTAGTAAATATATATTTGTTATTGCCCAGTTGATTTAAGTTGTTAAAAAATTGATTATTTTCTGTAAGTTTAGCAAGTTTAGATACAGTTAAAACAATATTTTCTGCAGGCTCTTCTATTTCGCCCATTAACGCACGAATTTCTGCAGGTATTTCTTTACGCTCTTTTAAAATTTCTGTGTTGACTCTACGAACTTTAGAATAATAATCCTCAGCAGCCGTCCTGTCGCCTTGAGCTAGGATTTCATCAATTTTACCACGAGCAACCTCATAGGCTTCGTCGTGATTAAGACCACGTTTTAGCTGCTGGCCTACAAGATAATCTTCGGCTTGACGTACAACAGACTCAGAAGGCTTGTAACCACTATCTTCAAATAGCCGATAAGACCTACGAATATATTCACCAGAGTTTTCAAGAATAGACTCTCGAAACTCTCCGTTAGGAATGTTAGAATTAGCAAGACGACCAGAAAGATTATCAATTAATTGTCGAGCATTTAAAATTTCTTTTGCTACGTCTTCAGACACGTCATAATTATCTACAACATAACGTATACGAGCTTCTTGCGCTACTTGTGGATGAAACCCTAAATCTTCGCGCAATGCTTTTTGTACGTTTTGTGTAGCCGCAGCTGTTTTTGTTTCATCGCCTAGTGCACGTAAAGATTGTTGAAGCCTGTTAGAAATGTTTTCGGCTTCTTTAACTACTTGGCGTTGTGCGTACTGCGCGTCGTTAAAAGCATTAAAGGCTTGTGGAGTCCAGTAGCCACGAGAAGTAAACACTTGTTGTGTAAAGCGTCGAAGCTTGCTGCTATTTTGTTGAGCAACTTGCGCAACACCTTCAGCGGTTTCTGAATACACTACATCAGGAGCTTGCGCCCTAAGTTGCGTTGTTTGTTTAGCATCTTTTAAATAACCTGCAACAACTTCTGCTTCTTCTGAACGTGATAGCTGATTAGGAGATTTGTTAAATAGTTGACGTGCTTTAGATACTAGTTTTGCTGTACCCATAATAGCTTCAGCACCCACACCTAACGCAACGCCCTCAGCTAAAAGCTTAGTGCGCTCTTCAAGTGCTGTGTCGTCTTTATCTACAGAAAGATATTCTACTAAACTTTGAGCCATGCTTTCGGCTTCAAATAGCTCTGACTCAGATAAAGTATTTGCTAAAGCATTTTCACCAGTGTATAATAATTGATCAATTGCAACACCGCTTAAAACGCCTTGAACAATTCTAGGGGTGTTTGCAAGTAACTTGCTTCCAGCAATTGCTGTGCCTCCTACAACATACGGAGCTATTTCAAGTCCAGTACCCGCTAAAGTTTCTGTAGGTTGTACATTACCTTGAGCATCAATAACGTCTTCTACATCAAGACCCGGAATAAGCGGAGCAAAAGCAGATACAAATTGTTTTGTTGTTGCTCGCCTAAAATCATCTGTAATTACTTTATCTTCTTTACCTAAAAAACGACCGACTGTATTTGCAACATCAGCAATTGCTTTGTTTGTAGCAACGCCAGTCTTTACAAGTACACGGGCAGTATCTTGTGCAAAGTCGCCAAGATCAGTAGACCTATCAATGTTTTGATCTACTTCTTCTTGAGGCTTTATTTGTATTTCTTCTTCAGGTTCTTTTACTTGACGTGACACATGTTTTTGAAGAACTTCACTGTCTGTAACATCATCAGGCACGTTAGAGTATTGTGTACCGTCTGGAAGAGTAACTGTTCTAGGCATTATTAAAGTGTCCTATAGTCTCGTGGTCCTAGCTGAAGCGCTTCTGCTGCTTGGAATCTTGAAAAAATAGATCGCTCTAGTCGATCAATTGCTTCTTTTTGCTTATCTGGATCATTTTCAAAACTAGCAACAAGCGCTTGTATTTCTTCTGGATCACCAGTAATTAAATCATAAGCTCGCAAAGTTTTTTGATTTCTAAATTCATCTTCTAAATTAGATGTAGTAGTAAGATAAGTTCTATAAATAGTAGATATTTTATTATATTCGTCAAGAGTAGTAGGAGCTATAATATTTAAATTAGCTGTTTGTGTTTCATCAACAAAAGCTCTGTAAGCCGCCCCCGTTAAAATATTTCTAGCATCTTTACTAAAGTTAAATACAGAGTTAAGCGCTTTAGCTGTATCAAGTGCAATCTTTTCAGGTGAGTCCGTTACTTGGAATAAAACTTCTGGCTTACCATCTTTAGTAGTTTTAATACTGATGTCGGTATCTTCAAATCCAGTATTAATTTCTCGTCTTTTTGTTTCAGTATAAATAAAGGTTTGATCGCCAACCCTATCAATCTTATCTGTTTCAGATAGAATTTTATATTTTTCATCATCAGAAATAACTGTATCAGGATGAATTAAATTTGCATAATCAAAAGCTCTTACAAGATCCCCAGTCTTTTTATACTGAGTCATAAAATCATTAAGCTTTTCTGCATTTTCAGCCATGCGGCCCTCTGTAATAGCTGTAACAGCTTCCTGACGAATGTCGTCTTGAGAACGCCCACCAAACAAATTTATAATGCCACGAGAAACATACGAACCAATATCGTTTGGCCTAGCTTTTTTAGCATTTAACACAACCATTGAATTGTAATCATCTTCGCTTGCAATTTTGCTTGAAAGTTGTAAAGCTTCTTGGTAGTCTGTGGCCCATTGATCTGCAAGCTCATCTACTTTTTTACGCACAAGCTCTTGATAAGGTCCAGCAGCCCCTGTATACTCGTCAGCAAGTATTTCTTCAGCACGGGCTTGGAACTCAGGCATCATGTTTTTAGCTGCCCATGAGCGAGCATCGCCTCCTGAAGCGTCAACAGATGATTGTATATTATAAAAACTAGCTGCATTTTTACGCGCAAGCTTTTGAGTTTGGTTAGCATTCCAAACCTGTTCGTTTTGTAAAAAATTAGACGTTTTATTTGCAAGCGCTTCATTGCCTATTTTAACTGCAAGTCCGCCTACAAGACCAACAAGTTCATTACGCTCACGTTGCTTACGTAATCTTCTTTCTTCTTCTTCACGACGTTTGCGAACATCTGAAAGAAGCGATTGTGCAAAAGGCTGAATAGACATTATACTTCTTCCTCTGGTTGTGGTGCCAACAAGCTATCGGGAGCTTCTGGCGTTTCTGGTCGGGCCATTAGGCTATCAACTTGTGGCACAGGCAGTTCTTGAATTGTTTGTACCATCTGCGGCGTAACGCCACTGGCGGGAGCTTTGCCAATTTGTGCAAGCTTACGAACACTGTCAAGACGTTCTTTTTCCATACTAGCGCCAAGAACTTGACGATCTTCTGCTTCGTCTTCATCTTCTTCGCGATAGATTACAGGATCAAGGCCTGCGCGTTCTGCCAGCGCAAGTATCATGTATGCTACAGGCTCAACAAGCATTAACATCAAATCTGGATTCCACTTACCTTCGCTAAAGCCTGTAAACAACATTGTTTGCACAACATCCATAACAGGCATTCCATCGCCCAAAACCATTATTAACTGCTTATAAGTTTCTTCTTCAATAAGCCTAGAAAATATTTCTTCAGACGCTTCATGAACTGAAGTATATTGCGGAGGCCTTTCATAAGGCTGTGGATCATCTGGATTCATAGTCAGGCTTTGGCCCGGAATAGGCCTTCCACCACCTGCTACAATTTTCATATATTCTTCATTCATGATTTATTGTCCTTTATGCATAGCCGTATTGACGCATCTGTGTACCATAAGTAGCGTCATTATACAACTGGGCTGTAGCACCAAATGGATACATATTCATAAGTTGTGTATTTGCAGCAGCAAATTGAACAGGATTAAATTCTGCGTTAGGTGTAGCAATTGCTGTGTTGCTAAAGTCTAATTGAGGCACATAAGTACCATAGTACGTTGTCTCATATTCAGGAGCCTGCTCAACTCCAGTAGCTCGTCTAACGCCTGTAACAACAGAACTTTCAATTCCTCTTTCTACAGCAGCAAAAGCTTTTGAAGGTGCATCAGAAATTAACTGGCGACCTCTTTCGATTGTCTCATCGTAAGCTTTTCCTAAAAGACTTTGTTGTTCTCCTACGGAAGGAAGATCTGCTAATGCTTGTTCTCGTGCAGCCATAAAAGCTTTGTCTCCTTCAGTAAGCGGCGGTTGAGGAGCAGTTACTTTAACTTCAGTCATTGTTGCAGGCATATCGGGCGTTGTGATATTAGGATCATAACTAATTTCTGGTTGTGGGCTAACTGCACCATCTGTAAGTAGCGGAGAATCTGCAGGTACAATACCAGAAAAAGAATTTACAACGTTTTCTACGCTTGAGCCAAACTGCTGCCCAATAGAAGTAAGGTTAGCTTCACCAATACTATTACCAAGGTTTGTCAAATATTCTGACCCTAGCGTTTCTCCTACTTTTATAATAGCAGTATCTACACCAAGCGCATTGGCACCAGCCTTAAGTGTTTCACCTACAACATTTTTAACGCCTTCAGTAATACTTGAAAATGCTCTACCAGCACCTGAAGCTAGTTGTGTTGCTTTAGCTAAAAACTTACCAGCGCCGTTAATTACAGTAGACCCAACACCAGAATAACTAGATAAACCAGTTACTAATTTACCCCACATCCCACTAAGCGCTGATCCTATTCCCGGCAATAAAAGAGACAAACCTATTTGGCCTACAATACCAATTTTGTCCATAAACTTGCCGACAGATTTTAAACCACTTTTAATGGCTTTGCCAACTTTTTTAAAGACTTTTTTTACGCCTTTAAATACTTTAGAAAGAAAACCCATAATTATATTCCTAGTGACGTTTTAATAAGACTTATTAATGAACCAACAGAAGAACTACTTTCCTTGCTTGCAGCTGCTTCGTTACCAATAGCTGTTGCGTACAACTGAGTCATGCGAGTCTGTTCGTTTTCGTATGCTTGTCGTGTGTATGCTGCATTGTCGCGTAGCTCTTGCCACAAGAACTGCATTTCTGACATTTCAAGATTGTAAGCATTCATAACATTTTGTTGATTAGCCGCATTACGAGCCGCAGTGTTAATTGTGTTTGTTTGACGACGCCATGCAATGTCTGCTTGTTCAATAGCCTGTCGATTAGCAACATTAAACTGCTCACGCTGTTGATCCATAGTCTCGTTAAACTTTGAAATATCTGTTTGCATTTGAGCGTTAGCTAAAGAAACCTGTGTGGCGTTTTGAGCATTCTGAGCCGCTATACGATTCTGTTCAGATATGTTAAACTGACTCATAGCGTTTGATTGAGCCGCATTGAACTGTTCTGTTTGAGATGACAAACTTGCCATAAACTGATTGGCTTGTTGTTCGTTGGCAGCATTGAACTGACGAGATGCATTTTCAGCCGCTTGGTTTGACAACATAGTTTGCTGTGCTTGTTGTTGATTCATAACAGCCATTTGTTGTTCGTTGCTTAAATTAGCCATATCCATTTGAAGGAATGCTTGAGCATTTTGAGCCGCCAAACGTGTCTGAGCATCAAGGTTCGCCATGTCCATTGAAGCCATCGCTGTTGCGTTTTGCATAATAGACTGTTGACGAGCATCAAAGTCCTTCATGGTCATTGACTGCATAAACTGACTGTTAGCCATCGCAGCCTGCTGGTTAGCATCAAACTGAGCCATATCAAGGTTTGCATCAATCTGTGCATTAAACATTGCAGATTGTTGTTGATTGCTAAGATTTGCAAGGCCCATCTGTTGTGCAAGCTGTGCGTTAACCTGTGCTGCCTGCATACGCTTTTCAAAGCTTTGAAGCTCTGCAACATTCTGTGCCGACATAGATTCTGAATCTGCGCGATTCTTAGAATCAAGATTTGCAAGAGAAATACGCTCTTCCATGCTAAGACGTGCAAGATCTGCTTGCTGCAACAACTGTTCATTCTGTGACATTACCTGCACATAGTTGTTTAGCTCTTGCAGACGGAACCTGTTTTCTTCAGTAAAGTTTGCAGCATCCGCTGAAGCCCTTTCTTGAAGATTTGCAAGTTCCATTTGCTGTTCGTTTGCAAGGTTTGCCATGTCCATTTGCTGGGCAAACTGCGCATCAGTCTTACGAAAATCAACAAGCACGTTGAGATTTGCAAGACGTGTTTGCTGTTCAGCCGACATGTTTGCACGAGAAGTTGCATTACGCTCTGTAAGCTCTGATAGCTCTACTTTAAGTCTAGCGTCAAGGTTTGCGCCTTCTGTTTGTTGGTTTAACTCTGCTTGCCGTATTTTTCTGTTGACTTGTGCATTATACTCTGTTAGCTTTGCCTGTTGTTCAGCACTAAGATTTTCAGATCCTGCACGATTAAGAGCCTCAAGATTTGCAAGTTCAGTTTGTTGACTTTGACTAAAGTCTTGTGTAATAATTTGCTGACGCATTTGAGCATTTTGACTAGCTTCTTGAAGTCGGGCATTCAAGTTAGCTAACTCAACTTGCTGTTCTGCGTTGAGATTATTAGCTGATGCTTGGTTCTGTGCAGTTAAATTTGCAAGAGTAATTTTTTCTTGTGTGCTAAGGTTTGCAAGTTCTGCTTGCTGACGAAGCTGAGTGTTTTGCGACATAACCTGTGCATAGGTTTGAAGTCTGCTTAACTCAAAACGATTGGCTTCTGTAAAGTTTGCAGAATCTGCAGCAGCCCTTTCAGAAAGATTAGCAAGTCGAATCTGCTGATCATTCGAAAGGTTTGCAAGATCCATCTGCTGTGCTAACTGTGCGTTAGTCTTTTTAAAATCTACAAGAGTATTTAGATTAGTCAAACGCTCTTGGTTTTCAGCAGACATAGTATCACGAGCAGCTAAGTTTTGCTCAGACAAGTTCTTTAGTTCAACCTGAAGGGCTGTACTAAGGTTTGCTTTATCCATGTCTTGCTGAAGCTCAGCCTGACGCATAGTACGATTGACTTGAGCCTGATAGGTCGCAAGACGTGTTTGTTGTTCTGCTGAAAGATTTTGAGTTGCAGAAGCGTTGATAGCTTGTAGATTTGCAAGCTCCATCTGCTGAGAAGCCGACAAGTTTTGTACAGCTGCTTGTTGTCTCTGTGCAGACTCTTGTTGCGCTCTTTGCTGCTGGAACTGCACGTCAGTCATACGAGACTGTTGCTCTTGCTGGGCTGTTAGTATTTGTGCTTGTTGTTTAAACTCGCCCTGTTGTACTTTAATCTGCTGTGCCATCTGTGCTGTTTGAGATGCAGCAGTCTGACGGTTAGCAAGGTTTTGCATACGAAGGCTTGCAATCTGCTTAGACTGTTCTAAGTTTGCCTGTTGCTG
>Ga0208428_1001282_pt1 | contig 10641 bp, 14 predicted proteins | sample DEB08_DNA_11_FD_184535 | JGI IMG/M metagenome (GOLD analysis project Ga0208428, IMG submission 184535) | Aqueous microbial communities from the Delaware River and Bay under freshwater to marine salinity gradient to study organic matter... | ecosystem: Environmental > Aquatic > Marine > Coastal ... | reverse complement strand
GGGTGTTGTCGATCAGACCAGAGAGGGTTCTCGCACAGGACAAAAGCTAGATAGAGAGTACTACTGGGATCCAGCTGCTAAAAAGTACAAGCAGAGAGTTGTAGACGAAGAGAGAAGAGGCGGTAAGATATATCTCGGACACTACTCCTTTGAGGATGGAGGGTCTATGAAGACGGTAAAGAAACCAAACTACTACCAGATGGGCGGTATTGGGGACCCCAAGAAAGCTCCTGCAGGGAAAGTTGCAGCACTCGATGCTAACGACCGCCTTATATATGTAGACGATCCTTCTCTCGGCCATGCTGAGGGGGATTCTCTTGACACCAGCGCCCTCAAGCGCGGGGTGTCATATGCAGAGTCTATCGGTGGGGAGCTTATGATCAACCCTAACAGTTCTGCTACTGGGTTGTATGGCCAGCTGTTTAGCGAGCTTCAAAAGCAGGGATTGACGGGAGGTATGAGTAGAGAGCAGTTTGCTGCTGATACAGCAGCTCAGAATAGAATCTTTGACGTAAGGCTCAATGAAGGCATAGGTGGACCGTCTCTTATGCGTAACGCCTATGAGCTTACTGAGGAGTATGCTTCGCAGCTTGGTGACAAGTGGAACTTTAGCCTTGACGAGGTAGCAGCCATATCTAACTACTTGGGTAGAGACGGTGCTAGAAAGTACTTTGCTTCAATCAGAGACGGAGTCCCGTACAGGGTGTCTGGGGTCAACAAACCAGTAGAGGAATACCTGCAGAAGTACCGTCTGGGCCGAGATAGATAATTCAGTATCTTTAGCCCATGGCTACACTTAAAGTTACTATTACCGAAGAGCTTACTATCAATAGTATCGATAGAGGCAGCTCTCGCGTCCACGACGTGCTGTCGGTAACGCAAGTAGACAACCGCATTGTAACTGTAACGACGTCAGAAGCTGACCTCGTGAAGTTCTCTAGCGCTGTTGCAAGCGGAACGTTTGTTGCATCTACTGTCAAGTACTTGCGTATCTCTCATACAGGATCTTCAGGGACGCTTACGTTGCGTGTCTTGGGCAGTAGCGAAGAATACTTCGTGAAGCTCGAAGCAGGCGACAGCTATATCCTGAACAACGCACAGATGGATGCCAACGCTACGGGCTCTCAGGCTGTCACTCTTGCTGACATCGCAGAGATAAAGGCGGTTGCGTCTACTGGTACTATTATCGCCGAGCTCTTTGTTGCTTCTTAATTGAAGAAGTTCTACTTCAACCCGAAGAAGAAACGCAAGGACTCGAATATCGAGAACGAAAAACGACGACTAAATAATGCAGCTGTCCAAAAATCTATCACTCGCAGAAGTGACCAAAAGCATAACAGCCAACCGCCTAGGCATTGACAATACACCCGATGAGTGGACTACAGAGAATCTACGCCAAACTGCGATCAACATCTTCCAACCTCTTAGGGATGCCTTTGGCTGCCCTATCTATGTGTCGTCAGGCTATAGGTCGGCTGAGCTCAACACTGCTATCGGTGGGAGTAGGCGCAGTCAGCATGTGGAAGGAAGAGCACTTGATCTCGATGCAGACGTATACGGAGGTTGTACAAACTCTCAGATCTTCAGCTGGATTAAAGAGAATCTGGAGTTTGATCAGCTCATTTGGGAGTTTGGTGATCAAGACAATCCTGATTGGGTGCACGTCTCTTATGTTTATGATGGGGTTAATCGTAAGAGGTGCCTCAAGGCTTGCAGAGACGATGACGGCAACACGCACTACGAAGTAATATTTGGAAAAGGACTCTAACGATGGAAGAAGAATTCGAAGATATCAGCTTCTTGGATCAAGGCAGACTCAAGGAGCAGGAGCAAAAGATTGAATCTGGAGAGATAACCTGCAACCTCGACTCACCTGAGGATTGCGAAAGCTGCAGCGGATGAGCTTTTACGATGACGCATCATTAGTATTCTTAGCTGGAGGGGCAGCTGGTAAGGACGGGAAGGCTTATAGTTTGAAGCCTACTGACGGTAGTGGCGACTTCACTTTCACTAGAGGTACTAACCTTACAGCTACACGTGTCGGGAAGGACGGGTATATTGAGAAGGGGAGGGAGAATCTGTTGAAGTACTCTAATACTTTTGATCAGACAGGAAACTCTTCTACTGGGTGGGCGTTAGTCGCTAACACTGGAGGAACGCCGCCTACTGTTACTTCTGGTTATACTGGGTATGATGGAAGTTCTGACGCTTGGCTCCTTAGTTCTGAAAATGATAATTACTGTAGGATAGAACAAAACCCTACATACACAGGAGTTTTTACGTTTAGCGTTTATGCTAAAGCTGGTACTGCTAACTATATGAACCTAGAAAACGGAGGCATTGCTAGTGATTCGGTTTACTTTAATCTTTTGGATGGTAGTATTGAATCTCAAGGTGTAGGTGCTATTGATGCTTCAATAACTGGAGTTGGAAATAATGGATGGTATAGGTGCTCTGTAACTTTAAGCGGAACTAGTTCTCAGCAGCGCATTTATGCATCCACTTCAGTAAGTGATGTAAACGCAGGCGCTGGAAGTATCTACATCCAAGACGCACAGTTTGAGGCAGGTCTTGTAGCCACAGACTACATCGAAACAGGTGCTACTACAGCTACTGCTGGTTTGCTCGAAGACGAACCACGCTTTGACTATACTGGTGGTGGATGCCCAGCTCTGTTGATGGAGCCTACGCGGACGAACTACATTGAGTACAGCGAGTACTTTAATGCTTGGACCAAACAGGGAGCTGTAACTATAACCGATAACGCAACAACGTCTCCAAGCGGATCTAATGATGCGTCAAAATACAATATTTCTGCATCCACCAATAGGGCGCTTGACCAAACCATTACTTTAACAAGTGGTGTAACATACACATTCTCAATGTGGGTGAAGGCTATTGTCGACACCACCATTCGTGTTCGCTCAGATGCAAACGATTGGTCTGAAGACATCAGCCTGCTTGTTTCAGACGGGTGGAAGAGAATTGAAAGCACTCATACAATGGGAATTACTGAGTATGAGTTTGGGTTCTTTGACGCAAGCGGAAGCACTGGAGATAGATTTTACATTTGGGGTGCTCAGCTTGAAGAAGGCAGCTTCGCCACCTCTTACATGCCTAACTACGGTGCTGCTGCTACCGTTACGAGGGACAGTGACGGAACCGTTGGTTCCTCACCAAGCATGCTTACTGGTGGGTATGATCTTAGCAGCTCATGGTCTTTGTTTGTTGATGCTAACTCTTTGAAAAAAACGGGTAGCAGCTCTGTTCGTTTCTTAGGATTGCACACTTCTGGAAATTACAACGTTCAGCTTTACTTAAACACTTCTGCATCAAACCTAGGTGTTAATCCATATCTACAGAATAATGGTGACTATGTTTTTGGCTATAACTCAAATGCCGCTGGCTCAGAAGATGGATTTAAGATTTGTCTCACTTACGATGCAGGGACAAATAAAATTTCTTACTACATCAACGGGTCTTTGTATAACTCTACAACATCTGCCTTGACGTTTGGAGACGAAACGTATGGGTACATTGTTGGGCCTGAATATTCTCCAACAGCAACAGATGCTTCTGTTGGGCTTAAACAAATTCTTTTTGCCCCGACAGCTTTCTCTGCAAACGACTCAGAGATCCTTACTGGGGCTACGAGCTACAGATCATTTAATGTCATGAGATCAGCACTAAACTACACAGCATATGAGTAACGCATCACTAGAGCTCGGTGGAGGTAACTGGGCGGCAAAAGTTAAAGAAGATGGCACTGGTAACTTGCTGGGGTATGCTGTAGGGGATACTTCTGGTAAGTACCTCCCTCGTGAGTTTACATTCTCTCGTGGGGCAGACATCGGTGCTACGAGAGTAAACAAAGACGGGTTGATTGAGAAGTACAGAGAGAACCTGTTGTTGCAGAGCAATCAGTTTGATACTACTTGGTATGTTGCTGATGCAACGGCAACAAGTGGTCAAACAGGATACGATGGGACAGGCGATGCTTGGTTATTTACGACAACTGTCGCTGGTGCATCTTTAGAGCAATCTATTACTGCTTCAGGGGTTGTTGTGTTTAGTATGTATGCTAAAAAAGGAACGGTAGATGGTATTAGATTAAGAATTGATGCCGCAACTGATGCTAATGCTTATTTTAATTTATCCAGTGGTTCTGTTCATTCTTTTACTGGGTCTGCAATAGATGCGTCTATAACTGATTTAGGAGGCGGATGGCATCGCTGCGAGGTTTCTGCAAATATATCATCACCCGTTAAGGTTGCCGTTTACACTACTGATGGAACTACTGCTTATGACAATGGCAACATCTACATCCAAGACGCTCAGCTTGAATACGGGTTGGTGGCTACAGACTACTTAGAGTCAGGAGCTTCTACAGGAAAAGCTGGTATACTTGACAACCTCCCACGGATAGACTATACAGGCGGTAGTGCTAGTCTTCTTTTAGAGCCTGAGAGAAAAAATGAAATTTCTCATAGTGAATACGGGGGAGGGTATGAAACAGTAGATTCAAACGTAACCGTAACGGACAATGCAGAGGTATCTCCAGAGGGGCTCAAAAATGCAGTTAAGATAGAGGGTATATCAACCTCGTCGGCAACTCAAGCAGTGAAGTTTGGGGCTCTTGAAAGCGGCAGTGTTGTGGGCAGAACCTTTACTGGGTCCTTATACATTAAGCCTGTTAATTCAGGAGATGTTGGTGGGAATGTTTACTTATCTATTCAAAGGCGATTTGGAGACTTTGAAGCTTCCACTGAAGCTATTGAAATAGATTCTGCAGACTGGAAGAGATACGAAATAACCTATACATTTACAGGTGCAGGATCAGGTAATCAAATTGGATGTGACTTTAAGATATTGAAATCAGGAACCCCTATTGACGATATCTACGTGTATGGTGTTCAACTCGAAGAAGGCTCTTACCCCACATCTTACATCCCTACATATGGGACAAGCGTTACGAGGGAAGAGGATGATTGCAAGACGGCATCTCCAAGCACATCTTATTTTAATCAAACCGAAGGAACTGTTTATGCTCAAATAACAATTAGTGCCATAACAAGCGGTCTTTCTTCTCGTGTATTTGATTTAAAAAATAGTAGTGGTTCTAATCAAATATATATACAACAAAACGACTCAAGAATTAATGGGGTAGTGTATAATGGTTCAAACCAATTTAGCGAAGGAACATCTTCTGGATTTCTTTCAGTAGGTTCTACTTATAAAATTGCTATGGCTTATAAAGACTCTGATTATGCTTTATATATAAATGGCTCACAAATTGCTACTAGTTCTGCGAGTGGTCTTGGCACTCTTGCTGTTGACAGAGTTGATTTAGCAATCGGTACAGGTAACATAGATTTAGGAAATAAGATAAAACAATCATTAGTTTTTAATACAAGACTATCAAACAGCGAATTAGCAGCCTTAACAACACTATAACATGAGAAAATTTCGTAAGTACAGCTTCACCAATGAAGCGGCATTCGATGCTGCCATTGCAGCACTTCCCCATGACGAAGAAGGCAACCCTACGCATTCGCACTCTATCGTGCGTCTCGGTAACATCGTAATCACCCCAGCTACCTACGACGACGACGGTAACGAGCTTACAGCTCCAGTGCTGTCAGACAGCTACCACGTAGACGTGCTGTGGAACGGAGAGCCTGACCCGTCTTGGGATGCTCAGATGGTGTGGTGCGCTCCTATGGGGGTTCACACCTTCGGATCTTCTAGCGCTATCGCAGAGTGGGTTGCTGAATGCAAGGTTCAGCGTCCAGAGCTTTTCCCAGAACCAACTGAAGAAGAAGTATAATGCTAGGACTCGGAACATCTGTTGTACCAGACTCAAGTGCCACCTCGTTTTTCTTGGAGGCGACACTTCTTGCCAAGTTTAAAACAAGAGTTATTGATGACGGAGGATCTGTCGAAAGTTACTCGTGTATGGAGCAGCAGTTAGTGCCTTTGCTTTTAGAGCCAACCACGTTTACTACAGGTCTTCTTGAGTTCTACCCTAATGCTGCTGCTGCTTACTCTTTGCGTCAGCTTAGACGTTCTGTCTCCCCGTATGCAATACGTGTGCGTAGAAGCGGTGACAGCCTAGAGCAGGATATCGGCTTTAACAGTAACGGTGAGCTAGACACTAATGCGCTTCTTGACTTTGCAAATGGCGGTGATGCGTGGGTAACGGTGTGGTATGATCAGTCATCGAACGGGAATGACGCGACGCAAGGCACGAACGCGGACCAACCGCAGATTGTTTCAAGCGGGTCGGTTATTACGCAAAATGGAAAACCAACACTAAACTTTGATGGCACAGACACATTTAACATAGGTAGTTCTGACGTTTATGGCCAAGCCCGTTTAGATGCGTATTGTTATATGCACAGCACTGATAACGTACACATTATGTTTTCACAGGCTACATCTGGCAGTAATTACAGTTATGCTGTGCATGACGGCAGTACATCAACCACTTTGGCATCCGCATATGCTGACGCTTCCTCAAAAATCTACGTTAATGGAAGTGATATTAATGTAATAGAAGGCACAACAACGCGCGACGATTTACACACAGCGATTATAACAAACGGCGCTGCAAATTTGAATGGCGCAATTATTGTGCATGAGGACGTACAAACGACGAGTTGGACGGATTTTAAAATTTCCGCTTATGCTAATGTATGGACATATACGGGGAAAATGTCTGAAATATTGTTGTATAACTCTGACCAATCAGCCAAACGCACGGCCATCGAATCGAACATCAACGACTTCTACAGCATCTACTCATGAGCTACATCATTGTAACTGCATCTGACGACAAGACCTCTGAACAGCGCTGTAAAGAGATTGCTGAAGCGCTGTGGACCTTGCAGCGTCCACGAGCTATTCGCCACCCTAGAGACGTTACAAACTCTTTCTGTGGTGTTGTAATGCACTCTGACGGTAGAGCTGCTCTTGTGCTCTCTACTGACGCTATGATCCGTCCCCACGAACAGCTTGACACAGCAGAGCTGTTTGATTCTATGCCAGAGTATACGACGCAGAAGAAAACGTTTGTGAACGCAAAGCTTGCAGCTAACTACGGGGTGGAGATCAAAGTGTCAGACATCCTCCCTAACGCCTTTAGCTATACGTCTCAAGATGAGATGGAAGGTGACGGGTGGTTCCCGTCTATCGAAGACTAAGCTTCGAGCTCTCTGTAAAAAGCCTGCACTAACAAGCGGGCTTTTTGCGTTATAGCATATCGTACTCTGTAGTTGAACTTTGTCTCATCGCGAAAGAGATGGTCTTCAGCTGTAGTACTGGGAGTAAGCTTATCGAAGTGTTTGTATATATACCCCTCTCTAATCATGGGGTATACCACTCGCTCTGCAAGCTTGCTCTTGTTGTAGTCATAGTCTTCAGACGCATACTTAAGGGTCCAGAACTCTAGGTCGTAAGCCCACAGCAGAAAGTGCAATTCTTTTTCGAAGATATCTTTGCGACTGCAGAAGTTCATGGTGACCTTTCTCAGGTTCTTGAGGTGGTTGTTTTTTACATACCTTTGATTGAGCCGAGAGAACTCTCGGAACAGGCGTTTTTTTGAAACCGTGCTCTTGGGCATTAAACTAAGATTTATGAGCGATAAGTACAAAGATATGATGGAGGAAGGGTTTTTGATGGAGGCCCGCGAGCTGCATATGGCAATGGAGGAGCTTATTGAAAAGTATGACCTGAGAGATAGGGTTATGAACTGCATGGTTACGGGGCTGCTAGAACCCATAGACGAAGAGACTTCTGAGATGAAGGCTATGTTCAGCTACAACCTAGACACCAAAGAGGAGCTTGAAGAGATCATTTCTTTTATTGTCACTACCTTTGAAGAGCAAAGTGGCCCAGACCTTGACAGTCTGCTTGGCGACCTTGGAATTTCACTGAATTGACATGACAGGACTTATAAGAAAGATCATTATCGGGAAGGACCCGAAGAACGCTATGGCCTACTATGTGGGCATGAGGGCGGGCGCTGGCAATGTCTGTGCCATCATCCCAGACGAAAGACATCAACACCTGCACGGGAAAACAAGATACCTTGTATATTTGGAGCAGGAAGGGGAGCAAGTTCTATGGAAAGCTGTAGACGAGATGCCCTGCATAATTGAATTTGACTGTAACTTCTAGAAGATGAAAAGTCTCATCAAGTTTATCGTTCACCTCCCCAAGAGGATGAACGACACTATTACGCTAGACAGTGGCGTAGAGCTAGCTATAGACACAAAGTTCAACGAGTTTGAGCATCGTAAGACTAGCGCCGAGGTTATCTCCCCACCGCATAAATACGATACAGGCGTTAAGGCAGGCGACACGCTGTACTTCCACCACCTTGTAGTGTTAAACGAGGGTACTCCCCTTACAGGCGTTAAAGACAGCTACCTCGTGCAGTACGACCCAGACAACTGCATGAACAGTCAGTGTATCGCATACAAGAGCAAAGAGACGGGAGAGATCAAGCCTATGTCTGGATGGTCTTTGTTGCAGTACGTAGAAGAAGAGGATGACCTGAAGTCAGAGTCTCTTGAGCTTGTAAGCTTTGAGGAGAAGCTCCCGCGTAAAGGGCGCGTTTCTTTTGACGCTCCATGGCTTGAGGCTATCGGGGTGAAGAAGGGAGACATTGTCGGGTTCCCTAAGAACATGGACTACAGAATTAAAATTGACGGTCAAGAGTACTATCGCGTTGACCCTAGAGACCTTTTATACGTAGAAGAATGATTGATAAAGAAGACCTGATGGAGATCCTCGCTGAAGAGGAGTGCCTGCTTGCAGATGGCTTTAATGACGCCATCGTAGGTGTCACCTATGGCGCTAACGTTGTCGCCGTATACGACATAGACAGGGTGATAGAGATACTCGTTGAGGAGGGCATGGACTATGATGATGCGGTGGAGCATGTGGACTTTAACATCGTCGGATCCTACGTAGGGGAGAAGACGCCTATGTTTATGAGCTTTGTCTCGTAAGAAGTTTACAACTATGGAGGCGGCAGCCCGCCTTATGGATAGCATGGAGGTTGCTATCAACAATATGATTGATGAAATCAAAAAGCCTGTAGACCCTGAGATCAATGGCAGCGCTCGCAAGGCAGAGCTGCAATCTATCAAGCAGACAGCCACTGACTGCAAGGATCTCATTGTAGAGCGTCAAAGGCTAGAACAAATGATCAAAGACCTACAGACAAATGGGGAAATCGGACAAGCCAAAGACTACAGCGGAGGTTTCGCTGAAAGATTCTCTAAGTAACTGGAAAGAAGTCGTCTATCAGCGGGCGAACAAAGAGCACCGATTCTGGGAGGATTCTTGGAACGATAGCGAAGACTGATGCCTTATAAAAACCGAGAAGATCAACGACGTGCTTCTGCTGAGCACTATGAGAGAAACAAAGCTCTCTATAAGTCTCGGTCTAAAAAGAGAAACCATAATCAGCGCAGTTGGAACAAAGAGTTTATCCTTAGGGTCAAGAACATGTTTGACTGTGTTGACTGCGGAGAGTCTGAACCTATCGTACTTGAGTTCGATCACGTCAGAGGAGAGAAGTATAAGAACGTCTCCGACATGGTAAACCAGTCATACTCTATAGAGACTATCAAGGACGAGATCAGGAAGTGTGATATCCGCTGCGCCAACTGCCACAGAAAGAAAACTCACGAAAGAAGAAACTCATAACCGCAAGTATCTCCTCAAGCTTATACCTTGTAGAAAGAGTAATCGGTTGCATGCGGGTTCAAGTCCCGCCTTGCGGACACCATATATGTTAATTTTGTAACAACCATATGCGCGAGTAGCATAACAGGATAATGCCCAAACCTTCTAAGTTTGTTATTGGGGGTTCGAGTCCCTCCTCGCGTACCAATTAAATCCACATGTCAAAGGTTCAAGTCTCCTCGTACAAGCCCAAAAGAATCAGACGCAAGGGCATCCACGCGAAAAACAAAACATCTAAGATCAAGTCGTCTCGCAACTACAAGAAGCGTTATGCTGGTCAAGGTCGATGAGTACGATGACTTTGCTATCTCGATTTGCCCCAAGGGTACGCAGGGTGAAGTTATCGAGCTTAGCGGGCTGGTCATTGTTCTTCCCGCTCAGCCTCCCGAGAAGGAGATTGCGGGATATGGAAGGCCAAACGACATGCAGGTGTGGGAGAGGGTTGATATGCCTTCGGAGCTGTCTAGGATTAAGTCTATGGATGAGTGGGGGGAGATGCCTAGGGAGTTTCGACAGAAGTTTTCTCCGTATATCGAAGAGGAGTTTCGCCGTCGGCGTGAGGGCTTTTGGTTTTTTCGGAATGGTATCCCTACATATATTACGGGGAGGCACTATATGATGCTTCAGTGGACTCGGATGGATATAGGATATCCGAGCTTCCTTTTGTTCCAAAGAGATATTTTCTTACATTTAGCTGCGTGTGAGGCGGACCCCCGATGTATCGGGCAGCTCTACACGAAGTGCAGGCGTAGCGGGTATACGAATATCTGCTCGTCTGTACTTCTAGATGAGGCGACCCAAGTCAAGGACAAGCTCCTTGGCATTCAGTCCAAGACTGGTAAGGACGCACAAGAAAATATATTCATGAAGAAGGTGGTGCAGATG
>Ga0208428_1001279_pt1 | contig 10647 bp, 18 predicted proteins | sample DEB08_DNA_11_FD_184535 | JGI IMG/M metagenome (GOLD analysis project Ga0208428, IMG submission 184535) | Aqueous microbial communities from the Delaware River and Bay under freshwater to marine salinity gradient to study organic matter... | ecosystem: Environmental > Aquatic > Marine > Coastal ... | reverse complement strand
GGCTTGATTCTCGTCAGTCACCTGAAGAGACCCGAGGGCCGGGGCCATGAAGAGGGAGCCCAGACTTCTCTGGCACAACTCCGTGGGTCTGCTGCCATCGGACAACTCAGCGACATCGTGATAGGTCTGGAGCGAGATCAGCAGGATGCAGAGGACTGCGACAAGATGAGGGTCCGTGTTCTGAAGAACAGATTTTCTGGCGACACTGGTTCCGCTTGTGTCTTGACATACGACAAGGACACCGGTAGGTTGGGAGAGTCGGCGGATGCTGCAGAGGGTCTGCAGACTGTGACCGACGAGCAACCGGAGTTCTGACATGCAGACGTTTCTACCTCATCCCAACTTCAGAATCTCAGCGTCCGTGTTGGATCGCAAGCGTCTCGGCAAGCAACGTGTCGAGGCCCAGCAAATCCTGAACGCTCTTGAGGGCAAGACCAAGGGCTGGGTCAACCACCCTGCCACCCGCATGTGGCGTGGGCACGAAGACGCCCTCCGTCGATACCTCAAGTGCTGCATCGACGAGTGGACTGCCCGAGGCTACAAGAACAACATGGGTGTGCAGGCCCCCACCCACGCCATCCTGCCGCCGTGGGTTGGGGATGAGCGGGTCCACTCCAGCCACCGTGCCAACCTGCTTCGCAAGGACCCTGTTCACTACGGGTCTTTCGGCTGGACCGAAGATCCGACCACCCCGTACTACTGGCCATCATAGGAGAGTGACTGATGCAGCAACTTGAGATCGTCAAGGAACTGAAGGAGCAAGCCCGCCGTCTTGCCAGCACCTTCGCGGACGAGCAGGTCACCCCGGAATCCACCTTGTATTGGAGAGCCGCCGAGGTCATCGAGCGTCTGGGCGATATGAACCTATGGTCGGGAGGGTCTCCCGAATGATGACGGTCTTCTTCGACATCGAGACCAACGGTCTTCTCGATGAACTGGACCGAATCGTGTGTGTTTCCTGTTCCATCAACGGGGCAGAGCCCCAAGTCTTCCACGAAAAGGAGAGCATCGAAAATGCAATCAAGCAATTGGAACTGGCAGATGTCGTCGTCGGGCACAACTCCATCTGCTTTGACATCCCTGCCATCAAGAAAGTATTTCCAGACTTTAAACCGCAAGGCTTGGTCAGGGACACACTCGTCTTGTCCCGTCTGGCATTCCCAGACTTGCGGGACCGTGACATGGCGGATCAAGCAAAGGCCCGATCAGAATCCCTGAAGGCTCTGCCTTCAACTTGGATCGGAAGTCACTCCCTCAAGGCATGGGGTTACCGCATGCACATGCACAAGGGAGAGGCTCTCGAACAGGTGACCGACTTCCGAAGCCTGCAATACACCGAAGAGATCGGTGACTACTGCAAGCAGGATGTCAGGATCACAGCCAAGTTGTATAACAAGATGATGCTCATCGTTCCACTTGATCCGATGATCCTTGAGCATCACTTTTCAGAGTGCATCGCCGAACAGATGCGAAACGGTTTCGGGTTTGATCTCAACAAGGCGACTCGTTTGTATGGCTTGATGGTCGTGGAGCGTGACGAAATCATGCAGGATCTCCAGAAGGAGATTCCTCCCACAGAGATCAAACTCAAGACCAAGACCAAGTACGTCCCGTTCAATCCCGGCTCTCGCCAGCAGATCGCCAAGGCTCTTCAAGATCGTTGTGGCTGGAAACCCGAGGAGTTCACTCCCAGCGGTGAAGCCAAGGTGGATGAATCTGTTCTGTCCACGATCGATCACCCGTTGGCTAAGAAGTTCAGCCGGTACTTCCTCCTGTCCAAGCGTATCGGGATGCTGGCAGAGGGCACCGAGGCTTGGATCAAGTCCGAGAAGAGCGGGAGGATCTATGGGTATGTCAACCACAACGGGGCGGTGACAGGCCGATGCACACACAGGGCACCGAACATGGCTCAGGTCCCTGCGGTCTACTCGCCGTATGGCAAGGAGTGTCGTTCCCTTTTCATCGCCCCTCCCGGCAGGACGTTGGTTGGGGTCGATGCTTCAGGTCTTGAACTCCGTTGTCTTGCCCACTACATGGCCAAGTACGACGGGGGTGAGTACGTCAAGGAGATACTGGAAGGCGATATCCACACCGCCAACCAGAAGGCTGCGGGACTCCCGACCCGGAACGATGCCAAGGTGTTCATCTATGCGTTTCTTTACGGAGCAGGACCGGCGAAGATTGGTTCCATCGTCGGCGGCTCGTACTCAGAAGGAAAGAAACTTCAGGAAAGGTTTTTGAACAAGGTCCCCGCACTGAAGAAACTTCGGGAGGATGTTCTACATGCTGTCGAAGAGCGGGGATGTCTTATTGGGCTGGACGGCAGGCGACTTCCTATCAGATCCAAGCACTCTGCCCTGAATACTTTGCTACAATCAGCGGGTGCTTTGATCATGAAACAAGCCACTGTTAACATGAACAGGGCACTCACTCTGAATGGGGTGGATTATAAACAAGTTGCCCACATCCATGACGAACTACAGTTCGAGGTCGCGTCCCACCAAGCCGCTCTCGCCGTCAACCTTCTTCCGCAGGCAATCACCGAAGCGGGAGAACACTTCAACTTCAGGTGCAGACTCGACGGTGAAGCCAAGCAAGGGCAGAACTGGGCAGAGACTCACTAACAAGGTCAAGGCATACATCGCAGGGCTGTTCGATGGTGAAGGCTGCATCTGGTACAGCAGGACTCTTAGAGTTTCCATCACCAGTTGCTACCCCCACCATCTGCAAGACATACGAGACACCTTCAAGTTCGGTCAGGTCAGAAGGGTCTACAAGCAGGGCAAGAACAGAAGGTCCTGCTACAGGTGGGAAGCCTCCGGAAAGTATGCCGAGCAGTTCCTTGAAGCGATCCAAGAGTTCTTGAAGGAAAAGCAATACCAAGCGGAACTTGGTCTCAGACTGGGGAGACACTCTCCGAAGACGATGACTCACAGTGCCATCCTCAGAGAACTCAAACTACTAAAGAAAGTCAACTACTGATGCCGAAGTCCAATCCCCTCGACGACTACACGTCCGACGAAATCCTGAAGTACCTCAGCCATAGGTTTGATGCTCTGATCTTCGTCGGTTCCCAGACCAAGAACAAGGCAGCGCAGGACCTGACCTACTGTTCTGTCGGTGCTTTCCACGCCTGCCTCGGCCTCGCCGAGACAGCCAAGTTGCTTGTCACGGCAGGAGGCCCGGAAGAAGAATGAAGACACTTGCAGTAATCGACGCAGACATCGTTCTCTACAAGACCTGCTCCATGGTCGAGACCCCCACCGACTGGGGCAATGACATCTGGACTCTCCACGCAGATGCGAGAGAGGCGAAGATGGCTGTTGATTCAGAAATCGCTTCTCTCAAGGAGGCTACCGGGGCATCGAAGTGCGTCCTGTGTTTCACAGCCCAGAACAACTGGAGAGCAGCGGTACTTCCTGAATACAAAGCCAATCGGAAGTCAACACGAAAGCCCGTCTGCTTTGGAGCGGTGAAGCAGTATGTGTTGAAGAACTATGACACCATGACCGAGGCCGATCTCGAAGCGGATGACTGCCTCGGTCTCATTGCCACAGGTCCCAAGACCCGTTGGCGTGGGTGCCAACGTGTTGTCATGATCAGCGAAGACAAGGACCTGATGTCTATTCCCGGCAATCTGTATAACCCCAGAACAGAAAGCCAACGGGTCATTACAAAAGATGAAGCCGACAGGTTCCACCTGTATCAGACTCTGGTCGGGGACCCCGTGGACAACTATTCTGGTTGCCCCGGCATCGGACCCGTCAAGGCCCAGCGTCTTCTAGATGACTCTGCGACATGGGAGACCGTTGTTGCTGCCTACAAGGACGCCGGTCTCACCGAAGACGATGCTCTGACTCAAGGTAGAATTGCTAGGATTCTTCGTCACCGCGAATACAACTTCAGGACCAAGGAGGTAAACCTTTGGAATCCTCGTACAGTCAGGTCTCGGACTCGGGCTCGCGCGAAGTCTTCGACACCGGTTCCCAGCGAGACACCCGAGTAGGCAAGGGTCGGTACGATCTCTTGTCCCCGTTCGTCATGGAACGCGATGCCCGCCACATGGAGAACGGTGCCGTCAAGTACGGTGACCGTAATTGGGAGAAGGGGCAGCCTCTGTCCCGATACCTTGATTCTGCCATGAGGCACATCCAGAAGTATTTGACGGGTTACCGAGATGAGGACCACATGGCAGCAGCCCGGTGGAACATCGGAGCCCTGATGCACACCGAAGAGATGATCCGCAGGGGGATTCTGCCTGCGGAACTGGACGACCTTCCAGATTGGAAAGCAACCAAGGAGAACAATAGTGGAACAATCACAGCGAAATTCGCTCTTTGACAAGTGCCGTTGCGGGAGGAACAAGCACGCCAACCGCGACAAGTGCTACAAGTGCCACGCAAAGTGGCGGTACCACAACGACCCGAAATACAAGGAGTCCAAGAACTCCCGGTCCCGCAAGGATGAGATGAGCCTTGAGTGCCCCCGGTGCGGTGACCCCATGCTCATGTCATCCAAGTTGTGCAACGCATGTGCCCAGACTTCACTGAAGGTCGAAGGGCCTGCGGCTCCTCAGTTGAGTTTTGAGGACTGTGCCATGATCTATTCGTATCGGAATCCCGATGACCCCATCGATGGGCGAAGGGCCAAGACTATCTTCCAAATCGCAATTGCCAAGATCCGAAAAGCGATTGCGGAAGAGGGAACCCACGAAGACCTGATCGCCGCGACTCGGGGTTTGGAGGAACTCATTGATGGATGACTCTTTGGAAGCAAGACAATCAAAGCCGATCCCACCGATCCCCAAGGATCTGATTGAGGACCTAGACGCCCGGTTCCCGCACAGGTGCCCCAATGTCCATGATCCAGAACGATCCATTTGGATCTACGCTGGTCAACGTCAGATGGTGGAGTTCCTGAAGGAGGCCTATAAGCGGCAAATCGAGGACTCTTTCAAGGGGTTCTCCGAGTGAGACTGATCTTCGGAACTCCCCATTCAGCCAAGGACTACATCAAGGCCCACGGTTTCCGTGGGTTTCTTTGGTTGATGCGGCACTATCCCAAGGTTGCCCACCAACTGCTGTCGGTCCACATGGTGATCCTGCTGACCGGGTCCAAGAACTGCCACGTCATGGTGGAGAACTGCGGTCGGGTCTGGGACCACAGGTTTCTGGACACCAAGGTAGCCACCCTCAGGCAGGCGTCCAAGTGGAACTACCACTTCACCGGTCACATCAATCTGTACGGGGTGGTCGGTCAGGCTCTCGACTGGGAGCGTGACAAAGACCGCAAGGATTCGATCATCAAAGCAACAATCGGCTTCTACCTTCTTGGCCTCACCCGAGGTCTGATCCGGTTTTGCTTGCCCAATGATTGCGTGACGGAAACCAAGAAGTATCTGGCCGAGTCCGGGTATCAAATCCCGGATAGGGTTTGGACTCCCCAGCAGTTGATCGACTGGATCGACGAGCAGGGTCGGTACAAATTTGATCATCGCTGCCCCTTTCTAGGAGACTTGCCATGTTTGGAGGAGGCTCCCCGCCCCCGCCGCCAGAAACGCCTAAGCCTCTGGCCCCGCCCCCGACGCCTAACCCCTCTCCCCGAGCCGTATCCCTGCCCGGCAGATCGCAGATCAAGAGAGGCGCGGCTCGCGGATACTCCTCCTCGGCGACCAAGGGCAAGCGGCGTCTGACCATCAATCGCCCCGCGTCTGGCGGATCTTCCGGCGGCTACTCCGGTGTGGGTATGTGATGGGTGCCCCTTCTTATTCGGACGCCCTTCGTGAGATTGCGGGAATGCCTGCACCCCGCCGCCCCGGTGAAAGTTTCTGGAACTCGACAGGCATGATCACCCCGCCGACCAATGCCTCCACTCTGCTCACTCCTGAGCAGAGGTTTGCCCGCGACTACCCCAACAGTCAAAGGGACACTCGGGCGATGATCTATGGGTCAGGCAGAGCGCCGGGTTACATCTTGCCAAGCGAACGGCGAAGGATCATGGCCGATTACCAAAACCAGTATCAGGCCGACCTCCGTGGAGGCATCGCTGACCCTGAACTCGGGTCGGCTTACGTCCAATTCAAGTGAACATCATGAACGCTAAAGCCCTATACAACTCGCTTGAATCAGACAGGCATACGTTCTTGGAACGTGCTAGGGATTGCGCTAAGTTGACAATCCCCACCCTGATTCCTCCGCAGGGGCACAGTTCAGCGACGATCTATCCGACTCCGTTTCAGGGTCTGGGGGCACGCGGCGTCAATCACTTGGCCGCTTCTCTTCTCATTTCTCTTCTTCCTCCCAACCAGCCTTTCTTCCGTTTGTCTCTCGACGACGAGGCGGTCAGGGCTTTGGGTGCCCAAGGCACTGTCAGGGCAGAGATCGACAAGACTCTCTCGTCAATCGAGAAGTCAGTCATGCGGAAGATCGAGACCCTTGCGATTCGCCCCGCTTTGTTCGAGGCTCTCAAGCATCTGATTGTCGGAGGTAATGTCCTTCTCTTCATCGGAAAGGACAACCTAAAGGTTTACCATCTGGAGCAGTACGTCATCTCGCGGGACTCTGAAGGGGCGATCGAAAAGATCATCGTCAAGGAGTCCTTCTCCAAGTCCGCTCTCCCTGCCGAGATCACCAACCAACTGTTTGGTGCGCCGGTTCCTTGGGAAAAGGACGAGGAGGAAGTCGATGTCTACACTTGCATTCAGGCCTTGGGTGGTGGCAAGTGGAAGGCCTATCAGGAAGTCCAAGGAACCATCATCGAAAGCACGATGGGGACTTATTCTTCTAAGGACTTCCCTTGGTTCGCCCTCAGGATGAACCGGGTGGAAGGCGAAAGTTATGGCCGAGGATATGTCGAGGAATACCTTGGCGACCTCAAGAGCCTTGAAGCACTGACCCAAGCAATCGTCGAAGGGTCAGCCGCCGCTGCCAAGGTCCTGTTCTTGGTCAACCCCAACGGGTTCACCAATGCCGAGACTCTTGCGCGTTCTCCCAACGGAGCAATCCGAGAAGGGCTGGCCACCGATGTCACGGTACTGCAAGTTCAGAAGCAAAACGACTTCAGTGTTGCTCTTCAAACAATCGCTCAGATCCGCGAAAGGCTCAGTTATGCATTTCTTCTCGCGGAGAGTACGATTCGCAATGCTGAGCGTGTTACCGCAGAGGAGATCCGGCTGACCACCGCTGCGGTAGAGCGGCAGTTGGGCGGTATTTACAGCATCCTGTCTCAGGAATTCCAACTCCCCCTGATCCGCAGGCTGATGTCCGTCATGACCAAGGCCAATAAGTTGCCCAAGGTCCCGGACGAATATGTCCAGCCGTTGGTGACTACCGGTATCGATGCCCTTGGAAGAGGCAACGACCTGACTAAGTTGGACACCTTCTTGGTCGGCCTTCAGCAGGTCATCGGACCCGAGGCCATGGCACAGTATGTCAACATCGGGGAGTACCTGAATCGACGCGCTGCCGCCTTGGGCATCGACACCGAGGGCTTGATCAAGACCGAAGAGGAGATTCAGGCCGAGCGGCAGCAGGCCATGGCGGCTCAGATGGCTGAAAAGTTGGGACCAGAGTCTATTTCCCAACTTGGTTCGGCTTTGAATGATGGTAATATTTCCTTGGATCAGGTTGCTGAAGCGTCGAACGCTATAGCATCCCAGTCTTGAAAGGAATTGTAAATGGAACAAGTTCAATACACTGATGGGGTCACTGGACCCAACGCCCCCGCCGACAACGACGGCGACCCCGGCGACGAGCATGTTGAAACTCCCCCGCCCGCTCCTGAGACGGAAGAAGAGCCAGAAATCTCGGATGACTCTACGGAGGAATCAGAAGGTTTAAACCTTGATAGGTACGGTTCTGAACTTCAAGAGAAGGGGACTCTTTCGGAAGAGTCGTTCGCCGAACTTGAGAAGGCTGGAATCCCCAAGTCCTATGTCGAGCAATACATTGCTGGAATGGAAGCCGTCCAGAATCAGGCTGCTCAGTCGATGTATGCCACAGTCGGCGGCGAAGAGGCCTATGACAACATGATCAATTGGGCTTCGGAAAACTATTCCGAGGCCGAGATCGACGCCTATAACGCCGCTATCAATCAGAGCCCTGAAGCCCAGAAGTTCGCTCTTGAAAGTCTCAAGGCAAGGTATTCTGCCGCGAACGGAGGGACCGAACCGAACTTCGTCAAGGGATCTTCCAAGAAGACATCTGCAGGGTTCCGGTCCACTGCCGAGATGGTCAAGGCCATGAGCGACCCTCGGTACAAGAACGACCCCGCTTACCGTGCTGACGTAGAGAACAGAGTAAAGAACGCCTCTTTCTAAGGAGTAAGAAATGCCCGTTAGTCAAGTGTCCAACATGGACATCGCCGGTCTGTGTGACCGGGTCACCGTCTACGCCCGTGAGTTGATCTCGTCCCAGAGCGCCTTCAACGGTGGCTTCTTCCTTGAGGCCGACCGCGAGCGTTTCGCGACGTACCTCGACCGCCTTGAGGGCTTCGCGACCGCCGCGAACTCCCAGCCCCTCGACCTCCCGAAGATCCACAACGTGGGCTATTCTCTGCTCAAGTCCTTCCCGACCGATGAGCAGATCGAGTCCGTGGAGAATCAGGACTGCAAGGACATCGTCCGTCGCCTCAAGGCGATGTGGGTGGACCTCAGCGAGTCGCAGTCTGCGGACCTCGCTTCCGGCATCAATCGTTTCGACCTGATGCGGTTCAAGGCTCTGCTCGACAGCATGCGTGCCCTGCTTGCCATGTCCGGTGACAGCATCGACCTGCCCGAGAATCAGGGCAACAACGCTGTGCCCGTGGCTGGCGGTCAGGCTGCTCGCTCCAACGGCGGTAACTATTGATGAAGGCCCCCGACCCCAAGGTGGGTCGGACGGTTGAAGAGAACCGCCCCGTCTTCCAGTGCATGAAGACGGGGCTTCTCTATTACTATGCCGACCCTCCCAAGCGATATGTATCGGTTACTAACGTGGAGTTGAAGACCGATGGAAAACGAACCAAGTGACCCCAAGCCGGGGTACAAGACGACCGAGTTCTGGCTGTCCACTGCCGCCTGCCTTGTTGGTGCTGTGGTCGCCTCCGGTGTGGTCCCTGCGGAGTCCGCTGGAGAACGCATCCTCGGCCTGATCGTGTCCGTGCTGGCTGCTCTCGGTTACACCGGTAGCCGTCTGGCACTCAAGCGTGATCGGAAGTATTGAGATGTGGGCCGCGATCGGCACCGCCATCGTGACCCTGCTGATGGAAATGATCGGTTTCGGATGGAGACGAACCAATGCCCCCAAGACTGCGCGGGATGTTGCTGATCTCCCTGATGGTCTTCGTGACCAGTTTGAACGTCGGGTGCGACAGCACCAGAACAGTGTTCGTCAATCCGACCGATCATGACTTGATCAGGCTCGGTCCTGAAATCCGGGGCCGAGTCTATTTGTGGAACGGAGTTGCTTGGCAACTCACCGACCACCCAGTCCTGCTGCCCGAGGGGTGGTACGCAGGATATGTCTCCCCTGCGGGGGATGACTCCATTGCCCCTGAGTCGGATTTCCCGTCCCTGTCTGCGGACCCGGACTTGGAGAACGACAAGAAGCAGAAGGGACCCATCCGCAAGGAGCGGGTGGGCCGAAAGAAGTCTTACTAACTAAGGATATACAATGCCTGTTACTGACATTTCCCTGACTGGGCAGATCAATGCCAGCGGGGGAAACTACACTAACGACAACGCGATGTTCCTGAAGGTCTTCAGTGGTGAAGTCCTTCAGGCGTTCGAGACCGCGACCGTGATGAAGCCTCTTCACATGGTCCGCACCATCAGCAACGGAAAGTCGGCTCAGTTTCCTCTGACCGGAATCGCTACCGCGAACTACCACACTCCGGGTCAGGACCTGCTGACCGATGGTTCCTACGTTTCTCAGATCAAGCACGCCGAGAAGGTCATCTCGATCGATGATCTCCTCACGGCCACCACGTTCATCGACAAGTTGGACGAGGCCAAGAACCACTACGATGTCCGGTCGATCTACTCGACCGAACTCGGTCGTGCGCTTGCTCGCGAGATGGACAAGCACCTGATCGGTGTTGCTCTCAACACCGCAGCCAACTTCACGACCAACGATCCCGTTGCCCGAGTCAATGCGGTCTCTGGTCTTCCGAGTTCCACCGTCATTACCGCCAATGCCCTCGGTACCAACGGAACGTCGGACATTCCTGACGGTGGCGTTGCTACCTTCATCGATTCGATGTTCGATATGGCTGCCCAGTTCGACGAGAAGAACGTCCCCTCCGAGGAGCGGTACGTTGTTCTCACTCCGCAGTCGTACTACAACATCGTAAACACCGACGAGGGCAAGGACCTGATCAATCGGGACTACAATCCCGATCCGAGCAACTCCTTTGTGAATGCTCAGATCGCCTCGGTTGCCGGTTTCCGTATGATCCGCAGCAACATCGCTGCTCAGGTCTACGGTGCGACCGTTGCCAACACCGGTAAGGGCGATAACAACTACGGAGGTCTCTTCTCTCGGGTCAAGGCCGTCGCCTTCCAGAAGCAGGCCTTCGGCACGGTCAAGTTGCTTGACCTCGCCATGGAGTCGGAGTACGAGATCCGTCTTCAGGGCCACCTCATGGTCGCCAAGTATGCCATGGGTCATG
>Ga0208428_1001277_pt1 | contig 10662 bp, 31 predicted proteins | sample DEB08_DNA_11_FD_184535 | JGI IMG/M metagenome (GOLD analysis project Ga0208428, IMG submission 184535) | Aqueous microbial communities from the Delaware River and Bay under freshwater to marine salinity gradient to study organic matter... | ecosystem: Environmental > Aquatic > Marine > Coastal ... | reverse complement strand
CCGACGCGAGCCGACCGCGAGCCGTCTTGCGCGGCTCGTCGATCGGTAGGGCTCTCCGGGGTACGCCGGGGATCAACCTTCTTCGGCGTAGAGCGCCAGCACTTCCGAGACAATCGGCGCGCGCTCCACATCACCAGAATCAAATGCCACAACGGCAATGTGATCCGAGCCATACGCTCGCAATCGGTCGGCAAAATCTCCAAGCCCATTCCTCGCATAACCTCGATCGTATTGATCGCCATCGCCCGTAATAAACAAGCGACAGTTATCGCCAATACGAGTCGTGATCATTTTCATTTGTGATGGAGTTGTATTCTGTGCTTCGTCGAGAATGACAATGGCATCCTTGAATGTTCGCCCGCGCATGTACGCAAGCGGAGCCACTTCAATGACCTTATCTTTGATCATCTGCTTGACCTGTTCTGGATGATAATACTCCTCGAACACGTCGATGATTGGCATGAGCCATGGCATCATTTTGTCGTTGATGTCGCCGGGGAGGAAGCCATGTTGCTCCTCAACCGATACGGCGGGGCGCGTGATCACGATCTTGCGAATCGTCTTCTCTTGGAGCGCCTTGATGGCGTGCAATGTCGCCAGGAGGGTTTTGCCGGTTCCAGCAGGACCGGTCGCGAGGACGATTGAATTGTCCTCGTTGTTCAGCGCAGCGAGCAGTCGCCGCTGCCTGAAGTTCCGTGGTTTGATTTCCACTTTTTTTAATCTTCTTTGTGGCTTTTCCTTTTCTAATGGTTCTACTGATCCCACGAGTTGCAGTTGACGTTCAGCTTTTCGCATTCGCCGGCGCTCACGTTTGGTCACTATCCAACCTCCCATAGTGGTGTATATTGGTATTTAGATTTTCTCCTCGCTCACGCATTCCGAAAAACAACAGCAGCGTAAACAACAATAAAGATCCAAATGGCATGGATCAAAAGTGCCTCATCGCTCATTTACCTATCCTCTGTTTCCAAATCGTCATCGTCATCATCTTCGTCATCATCTTCGTATTCAGCCGGAGGTATTCCGAACATAGAATACACACCCCACGCTGATGCTTGTGATTCGACCATGGCATTTCGATTTGCCAGTATTGCTCTATATCTTTCAAGGAACTCGTTGTGAGACGCAATCGCTTCTGCGTCTTGTGAAGTCACATATGGCCTGTTGCGGCGAACTCTTTCTACTTCAGCCTCAGAGACACGCTTCTCGACACGCTTGAGTATTTTCCTCCACTTCTTCTCGGTCAACCCCTCCATGTCAATCCTGATGTCTTTTATCATTGCCACAACCAGCCTCCGCTAAAACTGCATCTGAACCATTGCATTGTTGCCGTCCGTACAAACGCGGACATCTTCGTATATCTCGTAATTGATACAGTCATCACGAACCCATTTCGCGGTTCGCCCATTTAACTCTGCACAACCAAAGAGAAAAAGGCAACCAAGCATCATTGTAGCTTGAGCTGCCTTTCGACACGTCTTCGTATTATATATCGAATGGTCGTGTTCTGGCACGCGAACCAGAGCGTCACGCCCACGTTTTGTGCTGATGATATTGGAACATCGAATAGGGGATAGACGATGAATTGAGCGGTAAAGAAAGTTAGACATAATAGAAATACGGTTGCTCCCGCTTGCTCAAAAAACGATTCGAGTTTTGTCTGCCCTCTTCTAATCGCAACATCTTCATTTACTACAACTGACAAACCCACCTCTCATCTTCAATATGCAAAACCACCGAGGTCAATCCTCGGTGACCACCCACTGCGTTTTTCAATCCGAACGCAATCAGGTCATTATAAGGAGTATTGGTAGCATCAATGGGGTCCGAGCCGGAACGTGTTTTAGGGCCATCATTGATGATCCAGCGCACGCATCCAGGGCAAATGGTCAAAAAGACCTCTCTCACATTGAAGCTCCTTTTGCTCTCATGCTTATTTAGCATAATCACCTCCCCACGTCGAGAGCCATTCGTCGGCTCGTGACATACATATACGCACCCTTGTTGAACGCAGGAGCAGACGATCGAGCCTTGCGCGCGCGCTCTTGTTCAGCAACCCTGCCTCCACATTCGAGGCAGGTCTTGTACCCGAGAGCAACCCGTCGCGGGTCAACATCTTCTTCGCAGATCACGCAATCAAAAAAATCATTATCGCTCATCATTCACCTTCTTGTGTTTGGGCTTGCGAGTATAGCCACGCTTGCCCTTTTTCGTTCCGTGCCGACCACCAGCCGGCATATCCTTGTGAAGCTCACGAGCAGCACGCTTGATCGCCTTGATGGTGTCATTGGTCGTGTTACTCGTGAGCTTCATTTCAGTTTTCTACCTTCTCAGTTGTTATTATAACAATGAATCACGATAGCTTTGTCAGCTTTATCCGTGAGCATTAGTCGCCAAGGTTCACCTTGTATCTTTCCTCTAATGAGTTCGTTTTGCGCTGTCATCTCAAAGTATGAGACTTCTTCTCCAAGTTCGAGGGGATCTTTCGCTTCGATCTGGGCTGTAATCGAATCGGCTGGGCAGTAACCCTCGATGGTGTAGAGAGTGGCAATCGTTCGTATTCTCTCCAGCGATCCACAATCGTTTAGAGTTTTGTTGATAATATCAACAGATCGCGTTTCATCGGCACAAATATGAATCGGATCGTACCTACCCAGTTCGACAGGCGCACATCCCACTATAAGAAGTGTGCCTATGAGAATGATTCTTCTCATCTCATTCTCCAGAATCCAGAGCGATACAATCACTCTGAACGTGCGCGATGATTCGCGCAACCTCGTCAGCCGAAAGGTTGGCAGCTACATCGTCACCGGGATCATATCCCAGAACCTCGTTGACCGCTTCGCGCGTTCCCCATTCCCCATTCGACAGAATGACCGCAAGCTCCACACCCTCACGCTCAGGATTCAATCCCTGCTGCGTGCGCGGCGAGCAGTAGTGGAAAGCGGACATGCCGATTGAAACGACGTGCCCGTTGTCGAACGTGAACCGAACATTCCTCACCTCGTTGCCGTTCGGGCGTTCATTAGAAAATACTGAAATCATTTCTCAATCCTCTTCTGTTGGAAAGGTATAGTCCTCACCATACCAATAACGATTCTCTGCTTGCCGAAGCTCACGCAGAACCGTCGAGTTGTAGCTACCCATGTGCGAAGCAGCGTGGAGACGCATCGGAATCTCCTCTTCGTAATCGTGGTACTGACTCAACCACAGACCGATCGCGACCGACCGAGACTGACCAGCATCACAGTGAATCACGAACCGCGATCCCGAACACCCTTCAACGAATTTGACAACCCGATCCGCCATCTTCGCATCGAAGACCACCATCTCCGGGGAAGACTGCTGAAGCACATCGTGGAACTTCAGAACCAGAGAATCACCCCAGCCAGTCGGGATCTCGGAAAGAGTCCCCTCTCCCCACGTCGTCGGAGGAGTCTGGCAGGAAATCACGCACACATCGGGATCAGGTGCGAGCAGCCCAAACTGCTTTCGATTGTAAACGTCGATGGTTCTCATCTCTCAATCCTCCTCATACTCACTTGTTTTCCGTATTCCGAGACACCCACTCAGCGAACGGAGCAGCGCGCCACTTCTGGTATCCCAGCCTGTAGAATGCGAAACCGATCGCTCGACCCAGAGTCAGATCGTCGTAGACGTTCGCGCGCAGTTCTCGCTCGATGTTCGCGTGAACCGTCTCGTTCTCGGGACACGTCGCAGTCCAGTAGGGAATGTTCATCTCTCAATCCTCCACAGGTTCAACTTCAAAGTTGGGATCGTCTTTTTCGGCTACCCATCGCCAATCATCAGAACCGTTTGCTGGTATAAGAGACATAAACGGTCCTTTTAGTCCCGGGCGAGCAGTCAATGTCTCGCTTTTTCCTTTGACGAGCCAAAACTCACCATGTTCACGAACACGGTTCTTGCCGTGTCTTGTTTTTCCGATCAGTCGAACTTTCATTGTTTCACTCTCCCTTGGGAATGTCAAAAGGAACCAGCGATTGAAACGCAAAGGAACCCAGATTGAAAAGATACTCAGATTCCAGCCGATCGAGTGTGTGTTCCAGATCGAGCAATGCTTCGCTCGGAGCAACCTCACACTCATCCAACACAGAAAGAGCTTCGCGAAGTGCCTGCTGATACAGTTTCAATTCATTCATTTCTATCAGTCCTTCCCACGCGGGTCCGCAACGAGCAGCGAATTATCGTTCCACTCTCGCGCGAGCTTTTTGGCAAACGCAACCTCACCCTCGGTGAGATACGCAGCGTCAGCCACCAGCTCCCAGTCAGTCTCATCGAGCCCGTTGACCCACGCAGCTTCGCAGCACTCCAAAGGAGTGCCGAGCATCGGATCGAAGATCACATGTCCATTCGGCTCGACGGGGTAAACGTGAAGTGTCGAACGAACCAAAGCAGATCCGACACTATTCAGAAAAATCACATCACCAACCATGCTTGAAAACTCCTTTTCTATCAAGCTCACATCTATATTATCGGACATTTCGGCCGAAAAATCAAGTCTTTTCCCCTCGGGAACCCCTTGATTTCATTAGGGTTTTAGACTTTCTTTTGTAGACCCCGTAGAATCGGCGAGGGCTGAAAATAGTTTGAACCGGCTAACCCCCTGTTTTCGCTACGTTTTTTCGGTTTCACTTCCCTCGGGGAAGGAACGGCTCCGCTTCGATGTTGGCCTTCGGCCCAGCCTCCCAGCTTTCGGACAGCCGAACGAGATCCTTGGCAAACTCAGCCCTCGGCTTATCGAAGCTCAACAGAACCTCGCTCGACCTCGGCAGCTCGCTCTTCTCGTCCAGCCCGCCATAGACGCTCAGAGTGGAAAGCACCGACTCGGCTACCCTCAATGCGCGAACATGCGTCTTGACCAAAGGCGATCGAATAACATAGACGCCATGCGGAACGCCATACTGGTTCGCATCACCCAAGCTCTCATCACGAACAATGGCTGTGGCTGAATAGGTTCGATCCGCAGGAGCAAAATCAAACTCAACACGAACCTCGTTGAACATCTCTGGATTGCCAGAGAAACTTCCTTCCTCCGCTTCGACAAACCCTTCCTCTCGACAACTCGGGCAATAAAACTCCCCCGGATTATTCAAAAGAAACACTCCGCGATGCTTCTGCACACAGTCACTATTTTCGCAGTATCCAACTGCTCTATGGTATCGACGCCGCGCCGCCATTTTTCTCAATCCTCCTCAAACATCTTTGCAAACAATTTCAAAAGGTCCGAGCGAACCTGATCAAGAGCCTCCTCCAACGGAGCCAAGATTTCTTTGACCACTTCATTTTCCATCGCTATTGAATCTCCTCCGGGGGTGTCATCTCATGCACGAGACGACACAGAATATTATCAATCTCTGTCTCCTCGATCCTTCCTGCAACCGCGCTCGAAAACTCAAACAATCGACATTCCGCGCGAAGCCTCTCATCCTCGTTGATGCTCATCTCCAGATCACTGACCAGCTCGCACAAGCGAACCAGAACATTCTCCAGAGATTCTGCATGATCAGCCAGCTCTTCAAAGATTTCGAGCCTGCCATCACGCATCGTCACACTCCTCCGCAATCCCATCAAGAAACTCTGAACCAGGCTCAACGAACAGATCGCTGCGCCACAGCTCCTCCACCACAGATTCCATTTCGGCCGCGGACACCAAGTCGCCATCATCATCGACAATCATTGCCTCCGCTTCCTCGATCGAGTTCGCTTCGATCACCGCTTCGCAATCTCGATACTCTCTCCATATCACAGAGAACCTTTGTTTTTCACCCATAGCCATTTTGAGTCTCCTTTTTACAATCCAATCAACGATAAAAGATAAGCGGGAGTCTGTTCCCACCCCAAAGCCCAGACAACAAGGCTGAGCCACCCAACAATTCCCTCACCAACCCTTCGTCGAACCTTTTTCCTTCTCATCTGCGGCTGCGGAAGAATGATGCCACATACACTACAGGTTCGTCGCGCGTAACTGGCCATCACTCCTCCTCCTCTCTTACTACATCATAGCGATCAGAATTTCTTTTCAAAAGCCCACCGATGAAAACACCGACGACAAGAGAAAGAACAAACCACGAAACAATACAAAGAATAATATAGCGCATTATCTTACCATCCTTGATTAATATCGACGTAGGTCTGAACCTGCGTGCGAATTTCATTTCGAGGCGCTGTCTTCATCTCCGAACATCGAAAGAAGAATCGCCATCCTTTTCCGGTTGCTGCCGTGCATCGGTGTAGAGTCTCGGTCGTGAACTCACATAAATCACCCGCAGGCAACGGTGCGTGCTTCACTTCCTTCTCGTTCACCGCAGCATCGACCGACTTCCAAACCGCTTCCGGGTCGATCTCCACTTCGACCTCTTCGATCAAAAAGTCAGTCGGTGCCAGATCAGGAGTGGTTTCGAGCAGAACACAATAGTGTCGCTGACCGGCATCCTCCGCGAACGATTCAGGCTGACCATTTTCTCCGCGACCCACTGCATCTCCGTGCCATCCGGGGATCGCAGGATAGAAGTAAGGCTTCAGCATGTGGACGCGAGTATCGACAACCCAATTTCGTCCACCGCGCGGAGCAGGAAGAACCTCTTCCAGCTTTTCCAGAACCTCGCGAGTCAATGGACCACCCAGCAATTTGGCATGTTCCAGATCACACGAAAACAGCATCGGCTCTCGCTTGATGGTAGCAGCATCTCGAATCGGTTCGACTTCAGCCACCTTGGTCAATTTTGGAGCAAACTTAATGCCCATCTTTACTTACCTCCATAGATTCCGACGATCGCAGCGAGCCTCTTTCATGAACCGCAGCGCAGTAAACTCATCGACCGGCTCTTCGTTTCTGTAGTAGATAGTGAAACCCATTTAGGTGTTCCGTGGGTGGGGAAAAAATTTTGGATTCGCGCTACTCGTCCTCTGCACAATCTACGCAGAGGGGAGCGTCTTGATCATTCCAGACGACCGTTTCGACATCATCCGTGTCCAGAAGAGTAGCGCAGGTTTCGCAAGCCAGCATTGACATAGTGTGTTTCCTTTTTTGGGGGGTTCGGGGTTGGGGAAAAAATTTTGGATTCGCGCTTTCGCGTACCCTCTCTCCCCCATGTATTAGGGGGGGACTAGCGGCAGGAGTCCCAGGCGGTATTAATACTAAAATACTGCCGAAAACCCCAGTAGATTCGCACACTTAGCCGCTCGACCCTCAGAACCCCTCAGCCTCTTCTGCGAAGAGCAGCCGGTGAGCCTCGATCAGCTCAGCCAGCAGCTCCTCGGCCGCTTGCAACGTCTCGTTGATGTGAGGAAGGGCCACAGCCAGAGCCTCGGCGCAGGCCTCCGGCGTGGCTTCGAAGCCCAGAAAAGCGCGCAGTGTAGCTATGTCAGCCAGCAGATCGGCCTCAGAGAAACCTTCGTATTCGTTCATGTCCTCACCATGCTCCATCATAGTTGACACCAGCGTAGCCCGCACCGTGCGGACCAACAGCAGAGATGCCCAGATCCTCATCAAACAGCGATGCGCGCGCACCCTTCGCGGGGGCTTTCCAGCTCGCAGCCTTCAGCAGATCGCCGTTCGACAGATCCACGAAGAAGTAGACTGATTCGGCCGCCACGAGCTTTCCCTGCACGCGAATGACTTTGGCGTATCGCGATCCCAGCTTGACCTTCAGCTCGGGCGGCTTCACGAAATCATATTGAGCCGCGTAATACGCGACGAGCTTTTCGTCGATGCGGCCGATGAGAACCGCGAGGCGACCCAAAATTTCTTCTTTTGCAGTAACGGACATCCTAGGAAATCTCCTTTATTAGAGGGGGAGGCGCCGGGGAAGAGGCTTCTGGGCGGAGTTCGGAGGAAACAGAAGCCGCCTCCCCGGCGGGGGGACGATGTTAGAGAAGAGTGAAAACGGGAGCGAGGAAGATCGCGACCGCGACGGCGATCATCTCGAATTGAAAGGTTTCGACGTGACCCTCAAGGAAGGGGACTCGGGCTTGGGTATCCATCTCAGCTCCACTCACACTCTTCCTCGACACCGTGATTTCGAGCGCATTCGAGGCAGATCGGATCGCCTCCGTAGAGCAGCTCGGGATACTCATTTCCGCAATGTCCGCAGTAGTCTTCCATCTCTTCCATCTCTCTCTGTCCTCTCTCAATCAACACCTATATTATCGGACATTTCGGACAAAAAGTAAAGCCTTTTCCCCTCGGGAACCCCTTGATTATAAAGGGGTTTTCGGTTATTTTGTGTAGGTGCGATAGAACCGGCGAGGGCAGAAAATATATCTGCGCCCTACGCCGTTGTGTTCGAGTAGAGGTTCCCCCGGGGGAATCAGGTCATCAGCCATTTCTCAATTCTCCTTCAGAACGTGGGCGCGTCGCCCCCAATAGACCTTGTCGAGACGCTCAGCTTCCGCGATTCCATGAATCTCCGCCCAGAAAGCTACCGTATGAGGACGATTATAGTCCTCGACGGCTCGGGCTACCATTCGACCCAGAGATTCATGCTGGTTGCTATTCAATACAGAGGAATCGCACTCCATAAAGTAGCCACCCTCGATCTCCTCACCTCCACACTCGCCGACGATCCACTCCATAATAGCTTCAGGATTAGCAGGAATGATCTCAGCGAGTTCAGAATCGAAATCCCACCAGATCGCGATTTCGGTTTCCGATTCAGGTCGGAAGTGTACCGTAGACTTAAAATCCATTGCAATTCTCCTTCAGAAAGTGGTAAGAAACTTGATCAACGCGATATGCTCGATCCTCGACGAAAACAGCATCATCCGATACCCAATTCGCGAAGAAAGCTCCATTGAAAACCTTCGCAGCTTCCTTGAGCTTACGCAGCGCATTCGCATTGACGCAATCCGAAAGATTCGGATTTTCCTTGAAGATCAACGCGGAGATCGCAGAAGCTCCAACGTCCTTCCGATCAGCAAGAGCAGAAGAGATCGTCGCGACATTCGCGAAGACCTCGACGACATCACCGTTGACCGGAAAGAAAAGCTCGACCTTCGTGATCGAGATGGGAAGACAATGGACGTTCATTAGTAGGGAAGTTCCTCTTCAGGGACACCGATCAAAGCAGCTCGGAGTCGTTCATTTTCTCGACGAAGTTCAGCGCAGAGTTCGATCAGGAAGGCCCGTTCAGCTCGAACGGTTTCGAGGGCCTCTTCGGTAGTGGGCGTGTATCGCGTAGTTTCTAAGTGCATCAGTGTGCAGGCTCCAATGTGACGACGAGAAGGCCTCCGGTCGCGAAGGCTAGGATCGAGATGCCAATGCAATCGACCCAATGGACTCGTTTATGGGAAGCCACAGCCCCAGCCAGCGCAGCGAATCCAGCCGCGAAACAGAAACCGGTCAGTGTCATGGGATCACCTTTCCGCCGGGAACTCCCCCCAGCTTCCATATTATAGCTCCCTGAGAGCCGGAGTCAACACCCCCGAGGGGGAAAAAGATGACCGAGGGTCACGCGAACTTTCGAGCAGCGTTGATCGCCTTATTCAGTTCCTTTCGGAGAGCAATCGCACCCTCGATGTCCAGGCGCGCCATGGCTCCTCCCTTGTGACCGTCAATGTCCACGAGGACCTCAGGAGCACCGCAGGAGGTCACGAAGGCCTGGATCGAGTGCTTATGCTCGAACCCTCGACCAGCTTCGATGAAGTCGATCTCCATACTAGTATCAATGGCTTCGCTGATTCCCTTTTCGTTCTTCATGAAGGTCGTCACGGTGATCGTCTTGGGCATTTATTTTTTCCTCTTTTCTTTCAATCGACACCTATATTATAGCTCCCTGAGAGCCGGAGTCAACGGGTAAAAGATGACTCGGAGTCACGTTTTGCCAAAAAACTGAGCAAAATCAAGGGGTTGCGGCCGATTCTGCGGATTTTCCCCGCAGGGGAAGGGCGTGCGGCGGCCCTTGACACGCGGGCTGAGATGACAGTTCAGCACACCTTTACGCGCGCTTCGCGCGCTACATCGGCTGTTCTTCTGCGCGCTTCCTTTACGAAGTTCCTTACGATTCCTTTCGCACACCTTTACGATTCCTTTCGCACACCTTTACGAAGTTCCTTTACGATTTGGCTTCTTTTCTATCTCTTTTGAATAGCTTTTTTGACCTTTTGACGCAACGTGTCATGGTTTCGGCTAAAATAACATGCATAACGAAGTTCCTTATAAATACTGACACGAAAACAAAGGAGGTATCCTACTCATGTCAGAAGAGATCGTTCACACCATCCATGATGTGTTAGTTGAATATGACATCGCTATTGTATTAGCCACAGCAGCAGCATTGTTGGTTGGGCTGATTTCCACAATACGGAAAATGAATCAGAGGTAGTAGGAATGGATGCAATAGTCGAGGGGCGACGCAGCTATGATCACCTTTCCTTTTGGGATATTGACGACACGATTTTTAGGACTCGTGCGCGGGTGAATGTTATGCGTGGTAAGCGTGTGGTTCGTTCCTTGAGTAATGCAGAATACAATAGTTACCGATTGGGTCCGGGTGAGACTTTTGACTATGGGCAGTTTCGTAATGCTGCTTTCTTTCGTGCGACATCGGTGGCTATTTCGGGATCGTTGGAGCGAGTGAAGAAACAGCTAGGGGCTTCGGATACGATGGTTGTGTTGTTGACAGCGCGGTCCTCGTTTGACAG
>Ga0208428_1001276_pt1 | contig 10665 bp, 8 predicted proteins | sample DEB08_DNA_11_FD_184535 | JGI IMG/M metagenome (GOLD analysis project Ga0208428, IMG submission 184535) | Aqueous microbial communities from the Delaware River and Bay under freshwater to marine salinity gradient to study organic matter... | ecosystem: Environmental > Aquatic > Marine > Coastal ... | reverse complement strand
ATATACCTTCAATAACTGCAAATGCTACTATTCTTGTAGCAAATGAATCATTAGAATTTATATATTCTAACGCCCATACAGCTTTATTTTTAATACACTCATAATTATCTATTGCTTGGAATAATTTTAATTTCTCTCTTTTATCTTTAATATAACTATCAATTAACAAAGAATAAGTTTCACTATGAATATTTTCCATAAACATTTGGTTGCTATAAAAATATCTCGCTTCTGCTACTTTTACCTCATCTAAAAACCTTAAACATATATTCTCCAATACGATTCCATCTGACGCAGCAAAAAATGCTAGAACCATACTAATAAAATGTTTTTCATTTTCATTTAATTTTTTCCAATCATTATAATCCTTACTTAGGTCAATTTCTTCTGCTGTCCAAAAACATTTTAATTGCTTTTTACACATAGACCATATATCTTGATATTTTATAGGGAATAGTACATATCTGTTATTTTCTTCTGATAGTAATTCTTCATTCTCATAAATCCTAAAGGCCATTATATTATATTGAGAGATTAATTCTATTTTTTTAGTTTATTAACTGCTGTAACTAGTTTTGCTTGTTTATTTGATATTTTAGTTACTTTTGTTTCTAAAGTATGCAATCTTGATTCAATCAATTCAGCATGATCTTCTCCACCACCTTCTGATAATAATATATCTGATTCATCTACTATTTTCAATTCTACATTCGGTTTATCATTTAAGAATTTTTCAAATCTCTCCATTAACATATTTAGTTTATCAGTTAAATTCATATTATCAGAAATCAATTGATTAATACAGTCTTCTTGTTTTTTATTATCAATCTTTAATTGTTTAATTTCTTCTTCTAATTTGCTATGGTCGCATTCTTCTACTACTGGTGCTAATGGTTTTTTATTTTCAAGTGCTTCTAATCTTTCAATTAATTCTTCATTAGGAGTATGTACTGATAAATCTACTTTTGTTTCACCTGATATTCCATTAACTAATCTTGTTACTTTATTATCTAATTCTTTAATTGCCTGTGTATTGACAGATATTAATTCAGTATATCTCAATGCTAATCCGTGACCTGTATCCACATATGCACTCCAGTTATCACCCCACGGAGACGCTTTTACAAAATCTTGTGCAATAAATCCTGTATGGATTCGGCCGTGTGAATTTTCTTTCCATTTATAAGATACTGGTTTTAACTTTCTAACTATATCTAATCCTAATCCATTTTTAATCGGTTCAATATCTGTTTTAGAATTGCGGTCGCTTGTGTTAATAGTTGCGTTTGTAGCATAGACTTCACTCCAGCGATTTGTATTATCTCCAAGTGTTCTTGTATTATTAGTAGCAGGTCTTAACACACTATCAATATTTACTATTTCATTCACATCATAACTTGTTATTTGATTAGTTGCTACTTGAGTGCCAGCAAAGATTGTATTACCATGAATTTGTGAATATCTTAAACTAGCAGACCCAAGATCGTGAAATAAATCAAAATCCGGTAATAAATCACAACTAATTTGAATTTTTCTATTTGCCGGCGTAGCATCATGAATAAAATTTAAATAATTTTGTTGGTCGCTGCGTATAACAAAATTAGAACCATTTTCAAATTGTAAAGAGTTATCAAATCCTAAATACAATTGTCTAATGTTATTTTTAATAAAACTAATATAACCTGTATAAGTAGTACTATTTTCACTAATTATTTGGACTTTCCCATTAGTATCAGTATCATCTTCTATTGACATATATGAATTTTGCCCTCTTGTTATGATACTGACAGACGCCTCCACATCAGCAGCAGTAACAGATGATGCTGCTGATAAAGACGTAGTATATACAAATCCAAATGGGTTTACCCCAGTTCCCAAATTTATTAGACCGGATGGTGCTGACCCTATAACTATACTATCATAAATTTCAATAGGTGTTGCGTTTCTAAGTATTATTTTATCGGTTGTTCCAGTTCCTAAGAATAAATCCCTATTGTTTGCTGTGGATTGAACCCTATCAACTGATAATGAATTACCATTATCAGTAGTTATGCTTGTATTATGGAAATGAACATTACTGCCGCTGTATGGTCTTATCTGTGAAGCATACAAAGAAGTATGAGCCCGAATATTATTGCCGTATATTTCAGCAAATTTTAATGAAGCACTACCAATATCAACAGCACCATCAGCATACGGCAGCATATCTCTATAATTATTAATATTGGTTTCTAATAGCATAACTCGGTTAATTAACGCATCATTCCCATTATCATTTGTAGCAGTTATAGCACCGCAGTTAATACTAACACCTCCATAAGCAGATATTGCTATACCATCATTAGCACTGCTGTTGTTATGACCTCTTATTGACATATTATCTTGAAATCCACTGCCACTGCCGAAGCCACTGCGAAAATAAAAACCATCATTTTTAATATCTGTTGAATTAAAAAAATTTATAAATATATCATTTTTTACATTTACACTATTAATGTGCAAATTGCCAAAATAATTTGAGGCATTGCCTAAATCCTGAGCATTTACACCATTCGGTATTATTGAAACATATGGTTTTATAGTAGTAGCAGTATATTCTTCATATACTGAGGAACCTCTTCTCAATTTTAAATTTTCACCTGCCCTTGATCCCACGTAGTCCGAAATGAGACTTTTATTTAAACCCACATTTAAATCATTAACGTTCAAAGGACAATTATTAAGTAAATCTACACTACTATTTTTAATTTGCATTTTTAAATTTGAAGCTCCAGTTCCGCCAGTATAAAAATTAATCTCGTTTTGCCCATCTGCTGGCACCATCCGTATTGCTTCCTCATTAGATTCTAAAATTTGTGTTCTTAAATCCGCTAGTGATGTTGAATCAAGCAGACTAACACCAAATGGTGATACTGCTTGATAAGTAACTGAATTATTTACATCAAATATAGGAATTTCTTGCTGAGCATGTACTCTATCTCTAACATCATTTAACTTTGGTCCTAAATTTGCTTTCACTGGATCATTATGAATATTTGTTCTAGGATGACTTGAATTACCGAAGAGGGAATTATAACTCATTTTATATATATATATATACTAATATATTTTAAATTTAATTTAATTTTTAGTTTTAAATCTTGCCTCATCTCTTAATTGCTTTTTAGCTGCCTCACGTATTAATAGTTTGCGTTTCTCTAGTTCAATTGCTTTTACTTGTTGTTTAGCAGATTTGGATTTATTTTTTCTTATTTTTTCTTCTAAATCTGTTTTAATTTTATTTATTAATTTTTCTATTTCTACTTTTAATTTATATGAATTATTTCCTGCTCTTTGGCTGCCGATTAGTAGTATTAATTTATTCATATCTTTTGTTGGTTTTTTGCCTTTCATGTAATCCATATAATCTTTTAATCCTTGTCCTTCAATAATAGGAGCACCTGCTTCTGCACCTGTTTCTATAATCCGTGTTGGTGATGATTCTGCTCTTTTTAAGTTAATAATTCTTGGGTCTGTGTCTAATCCTTCACTTCTTTGTCTTATTAATTGTTCAACTGGGGTTTCTATTATTTTCGGTCTGCCTCTGCCTCTTTTTGGTTGAGGGTCTAAAACATTTATATCTTCCATTTCCATTTTTTTTCTTTCTGCTACTTCTTTAGATGGTGGTCTGCCCCTCCCTCTTTTTGGTTTAGGATCTAATACATTTATATCTTCCTTTTCCATTCGTCTTCTTTCTGCTACTTCTTTTGATGGTGGTCTTCCTCTACCTCTTTTAGGAGGAGCTTGTGCTGCTGGCGGTGGTGGTCCAGCAGGTGGGGTTGGTTTCCTTGTTAATGTTGGTTTAGTTGGTTTTCTTGCTCTAGATATTAATTCTGCTTCTGCTTGTTCTTGTTTTTCCATTTTCTCTAATCTATCTTCAATAATATCTAAATGTTGATTTATAATATTAGCAGCATCTACAGAAGTAGGAACATCATCTTCATCTCCCTCATCAATTTCTCTATATCGGTTCTGTAATCTAATCAATTGTGATTTACTTGCTTTTTGTAATAATTCTTCTGATAAATCTACAGCATTATTAAAATTATCATAAACACCATTAATCTTTCTATCAATTAATTCACTAAATAAAGCATCTGATAATCCTTTATCTTTTTTTGATTCAACTTTTTCTTCAGGTGTTTTTAATAAGTTTTTAATTGCTTCTTCTATATTTTTCTGTGTTAGTGATTTTGCTTGTTCTCTAATCTGTTCTTTTTTTAATTTTTCACCAATAGTAGCACCAGTTAATTTTGGTAATTCTTCAGGTGACAAACTTGTCCGAATATCTCCTTCTTTTATTTCCTCATCTGCTCCATGACCTACAATTTCAACAGGAGCATTATGTACCGCATTTATTAATGCAGCAGATATTGTAGGGGTTTGTTTTCTTAATTCATTTGCTAGATTTAAAGCAGCAAGTTTTCGTGCTTCCCGTTCCCTTTTATATCTATCGCTTTCTTTATAAAATTCACTTTTTCGCAAATATCGTTTCATTTTTAAATCATCATTTACTAACGATAATGATAGTGCTAATGCTCGTAATTCTTTTGCTCTTTGTGAAGACATTATATATTATATAAATAAAATAAATTAATTAAATTAAAATAAAATATTAATATATATTATAATATAGAGAGATATGGTAAAAAAAACTCCTAAATCTAAATTAAATAAGAAATTCTTTGAAATTGAAAATATGGATACACTTGCGAGGGAAGACAAGGTAAATGATAAGAATAATCAAATACACGAATTATTGCCGAAGCATCCGTGTAGATTATTAATTGTTGGTGGTTCAGGTCAAGGAAAATCTAATTTAGCATTAAATATGCTGTATAAACCGATGCTAGTATTTGATAAACTTTATGTATATTCTAGTATGCTAGACCAACCGAAATATAAATTTCTAAAACGCCATTATGATCTACTAGATGAAATGGTGGAAAAAGAATGCGATGTAAAACAAAAAACAATTATGAAATGGACGGATAAACTAGAAGGCATTGATAAAATATTAGATGAATTAGATAGTGATTTTAAAAACTTAATTATGATAGATGACTTCTCTTGTGCTCCATCAAAGCAGGAACAGGCAGCAATTGATATATTATATACTAAATGTCGGCATAAAAATTGTAGTATTATGATATTAACTCAGCTGTATTTTAGGGCACCAGCCAGCAGACCAGTAAGAAATAATATTACTCACGCCATCTTATTTCAGAACTACAATAATCAGGAGCTTCAATTGCTACAAAAAGAATTAGGTAGTGATTTGCCTCGTGGTGAATTTAAAAAACTTTACAATTACATATTAAGCAAGAAATATAACTTCATGTTAATTGACAATGATACGGATGATAAGCGAAAAAGATATAGAAATGGATTTGATGGATTATATAAAGGTAAATTGAATAATTATAATGCAGATTTCTTTAAACCTACTGATTGGGAATCCGAAGAAGAGGAAGAAGAAACAGAATAATATACTTTTAAAAAAAGTAAAACAAAAGATAATATACTTTTAAAAAAAGTAAAACAAAAGATAATATACTTTTAAAAAAAGTAAAACAAAAGATAATATATGTATTATATATAAATGGGAAATTATTGGTATTCAACAGAAACAGAAGAAAAACCACTTCAAACTTATTGTATTAATTCATATTCAGATTGTAATTTAATTATTGATTATATTGAGAGAAATAATGAAGGTGATCTTGTTATATATTACAAATCACCAGAGAATCTTTGAACTATACCAACCGCGGCTATATTTAGGATAATTCTTGTGTCTTTTATAAAAGAGGGAGCGTCTATATAATGCATAATCTACCCCATTATTTTCTAGATATTGTCCAAAGTCTTTGTACTGACGATGACCAATACTGGTAATATAATCACCAGATTTTTGAAAAACATCTATCTTGTAATTTCCTTTTTTACTTGGTTTTATAATTACACCAAGTTCATCCGCTCTATCATAACTATATTGTGTTATTTTATAATATTTATCAACCATGATATATATTATAAAAGTATTTTAATTTAAAACTTTTAAAGTTTTTTATAATCTTTATTTAATATAAAACAAAATTTACATTTATCAGGTAGTACCATCTCATGATTATAATAATACAATCTACAATAATCGCATTTATTAATCTTTCTGATCATCTATATTAATATGAGAGATTTTATTTAATCTTTTTAATCTATCACTTGTTTGTTTATCGTAATACACGTTCATTAATGGTCTTAAATAAATCTCTTGTATTTTCTTTTTATTATTGTCTAAATATATTATACTCATTTTCCCAATATTGTAAGAATACATATATATTAATTTTAGATTTTATTTTTTACAAATTATTTATAATCTTTTGTTCTATCTTTTCATTATCATAATCATTTTCAAAATGCCCCTTATCATATGTTATTTTTAATACAGAATAATATGTAAATCGCAACATACACCATAATTGACATTTAAAATCATTTGGAACATTTTCATATAAATAATTAGATTTCAATTCATTAATTTTATATATTGTTTTACTATTATCATAATCATAATATTCATTAACAAAATCTGCATATATATTATATATTATATTTCCATCTTCATTCATCCAGTTCATGTTAGGATTATTTAAATATTCCTCTATTATAAATCCTAAATTATAAATCTCATCTTTTACTTGTTCTTTAAAATCATTATAATCAGTATAAGTAATAACACTACTTATACTGATCCGTTCATCTTCTAAAGCTTCATCAATTGTATAATCCTCTTCACGCTGTAAATAATCAAAGAAAAAAGACATAACTATTTCATAATATAAATCAGAAAATCTCTTATCATTTATCTCTTTAATTTCATTAAATATTTGTATTCTTTTATCCTCATATAAATCTACATAACTTAATATATTATGCAGAATGTCATCAGGAAAATCTTTTGGAATCTTCATAGACATTTTATTTTTATATAATATACATAGAAATAAAATGTTTAAATTGTTTTAGAAATTAATTATTTACAATTATAACATAAAGAATATTTTGCTAGTATTCTTTTTTTACAATTAGTTCCACTACATTGTTTGGTACAATCCCAACAATATTTCATTCTCTCATATTCTATCTTTACTTTATATTTTTTACAAATTTCACAAGGTTTATGTGTTTTTTTTCTATCATTTAATCTTTTACTTTTGTTTTTAGATATATAACAATCACTACAAGACTTTTTATAACTTGGTTCATTTATAGGTATATTGAATTTATTGCAATCCATACATTTCCTAAATTCACTAATTAATTTTTCATATTCTTCTTTTGTTTCTTTAATAATTTTATTTTGTTTTTTGATTTTCTTTTTTATTTTTTTCAATTTCTTATATAATATATGTTTTTTATCATTTTTGATTATATTTTTTTCTACACAATCCAAACCAACGATTAATTTTTTTTCACCATCCTTTCTTAAATAACATATTTTATTTATAATGTGTCCACATATACAAGTAGAATCAAAATCATTTCCACTTGTATCATTAATAATATTCATTCTTTCAACCACATTACAATCTGTAAAATGATGTTCTTCATAATCATTTTTAAATAAACTATAATTAGTGTCAATCTCATCATAATAATTACGAACTTCTTCCCAATTATTTATATCTTTGTAATTTGTCATTAATCCAGAAATTAATGCAAAATAATCTGGTTTGCTAAATCCAATATTTTCTATTAAATCTATTTTGTCTTTGTTTTTCTTAAATAATCTTCTCATTTCACGATTAGTAGATTTAACCTGAATAAGATCTATTAAATTATCTACTAAATCAATGTGATTTGTATGGATATAATCATATAAACTTTTTAGTTTATCATTAAATACAACATTTGTATAATTAACATTTATAAATTTAGACATTTTCTTTATATATTATATATAGAAAAAATCTTTTTAAGTTGTTTTAGAAATTAATTATATGGGGTGGATTAATGTCCCAACTCCGATATTTCTATATTTTCCATAGGTGTTCCCAATAAGTAAATTTCCTTAACAGATTATACTTATTGGGAACACTTATTCATCCACAGATGCTTAAAATAAAAATTCTACAATATTCTCTCAGTTTAACATTTATTCATCGTTATTAATATTATCTATTCCTTTTAGAAGATTATTTATAAATCTTAATGGGATATTATTAGTTTTAATAAAATAAACATAACATAATTTTCCTTTTATTCTTTTCCTTTCTCTAGATATATCACAACCAATATAATTTCTGATAATATGTTTTATACAAGCATTTACATATGTAAATTGATTTTTACCATCTTTTCTTTGATTTTCTCTAAAATTATAGATTTTTTTTGCTTTATCAATAACATTTAACCATTCATTCATATTATTTTTAATATCATTAGTACTATATTCTAATTCAAACATGTTATTACAACTAAGCAATTTTTTAATATCATTATTTATATCAGTGCATATTACATTAGTATCTACATATACATCATAATTTTTTTGTTCGTGTTCATTAATATCATAAACAATTTCTTTTATAGTTGGTTTATTCCCATTTAATTCATTTACTATATTTTCAACTATATGTATTTTTCTATAAAATCCTGAAAAAAATGTATCTAGATATTCTTTAGATGGTAAATGTAATCTTTTATATAATTCATAATTCATATTCAGCATTTTATCAAATTTATATTTAATCATTTTACATTTATCAAATTCATCAAGATCATATATATTTCTCTCTAAGTTTATATATTCAATATCATTAATATCATCAATTTCTTCGTAAGAATAAGGACAAATACTATTTATATTATTTTTATCAAAATCATCTTCACCTGGTAATGTTTCTAATGGATATATTTCATAACCACATCTACGGAGATATTCATGAGTTGTTTTTACACATTGATTATTAGATATATAATCTTCAAATATAGCATAGGAAAGATTTTTTATCCCCCAATCACACATTCTAGGAATTGCAACACCGAGTTCAATCATATATTCTTGTTTTTCTAAGAGATTTTTATAAATATTAAGAATATTGCCTTCAGAATTTTCAAATATTTTAGAAATAACATCGCATTTTTTAGAGTATTTATTATATGTATAGTTAAAAGCAAAATAGCAATCATTTTTAATTAATTTACGAACTCTTAGAGATGCTTGGAATAAATCCCTGATACAACATGAATTTGGAGAAATCCATAGATATAGAGAATGGAAACTTTCAAAATTATAATTTACACCACAGGTGATAATAGGAGTATATATTAAAATATCTACATCTCTCCATTCTTCATTAATATTATCAAAAGATTTATCTTTTTCATTCATAGAACCATAATAATATTTTATTTTTTTATTAGGACATTCAGTTTTAAATTCTTTATAAGCATTGTCTCCATTATTTTTAATTAGTGTAATAAATACAATTCTCTCACCATTATTAACTTGGTCTATTGCTTTTTTAACAAGATTTTCAAATCCTGATACTTCATATGCTTTTCTTTTATATGGATTGAAATTATTAACAATTACTCTTGAAATACAATCCGGTTTAATAGAATTAATAACATCAATAGAATTATTAGAAAGGAACGCATCTGCAGTTATAATGGTTTTACAATTATTAATAAGATATTGAAAATTTTTATATGTTTCAACAATATTTTTATTAGTGATTTTACTAGTTAATTGTTTTAGTACTGATTCAACTTCATCAATAATAATAAGGTCATAATTAGTTTTATTTACTTTCCATAAACTTTCTAATTGAATAATAATTCTCTCTGTTTTATAATAATCATTCTTTTTTAATTGGTTATAAAGTTTAAAATCATAATCTTTTAGATCATTATATATATCTCTAGCAAATAGAATTCTAGGGGCAAAATATAATATTTTTTTAATGTTTGGATTATTTTTAATGAATTGTTTAATAATAGTAGTTTTACCTGAACCGAGATGAGATTTAATATGAGTAATAGTGTTTATATTAGTATCTATGGTTTCAAGAATAGAATATGGTAAGTATCTAGTATTTAGAGTATCAGTAATAAAATTAAGAGCGAATAATTGTCTTTTATATTCTTCTCTGAGATGAGTACCACGATGTTTTCTTAAAAGTTTATAATAATTTCTTTCATCACTAATTTTAGAATAATAAAACAATGATTTAATACTAATAGAGTTATTATTGCAATTTTTAAAAGATTGAAATTCTTTATCCAAATCTTTATTTTTAGTATTACTAGACCGATACATACAATCATGAGCAATATTCTCATAACCAGCAGATAATAGAGAACAAATAATTTTAAAATGACATTCTCTTTTATCAATATAAGTTTGAGAGATATTATTCATATGATCATAAATTTCTTGATTATCAAATCTGTATTTAGAATTAATAATTTCTTTTTTAATTTTAATATCTTCTGTTTTAGTTTCTTCATCAACATTAATTACATTTTTATTAACTTGCAATAAATCAGTAAAAAATGGTAAATCATTATTATTAATAGTAGTAATATTTTTATTATATACAAAAGTATCAGAGT
>Ga0208428_1001271_pt1 | contig 10686 bp, 7 predicted proteins | sample DEB08_DNA_11_FD_184535 | JGI IMG/M metagenome (GOLD analysis project Ga0208428, IMG submission 184535) | Aqueous microbial communities from the Delaware River and Bay under freshwater to marine salinity gradient to study organic matter... | ecosystem: Environmental > Aquatic > Marine > Coastal ... | reverse complement strand
ATTGCGGACATCATGCCCGCACCCGGCGAACCGAGCAAGCGGACCCGACGACTCAGCGCTGGTCGGGATCGACCAGCATGAACCGGATCCGAGCCTCCGCGGCGACCCGGTCCGCCACCAGGGCCCGGGCTCGAACGCTGCCGGTCCGCGTCGTGCCACGCAGCGCCTCGACCTCCAGCACCACCTGATCGCCCGGCGTGACCGGCTTTCGCAACTTGACCTTGTCGAGGCTCAGCAGCACCGCGATCTTCCCGGTGTGCTCGAGCTTCCTCGACAGAAGCAGGCCTCCCATCTGAGCAAGGGCCTCGACGAGCAGCACCCCGGGCATGATCGGGGTGCCCGGATAGTGACCCTCGAAGAACGGCTCGTTGATGGTCACGTTCTTGATGCCGACGGCCCGCCGATCGCCATCGATCTCGATCACCCGGTCCACGAGCAGCATCGGGTAGCGATGCGGCATCAGGCGAAGGATGCTCCGGGCGTCCATGACCGAGGTCGTGGACAGCAGATCGGCATGCTCGGCGGCGCGGATCTGCTCCCGCAGGCGCATGGCGAGGCGCCGGTTCAGGGCGTGCCCGGAACGTCCCGCCACGATCCGGGCCTGCAGCGGCCGACCGACGAGCGAAAGGTCGCCGAGCACGTCGAGCACCTTGTGCCGGACCGGCTCGTCCTCGAACCGAAAGGCGTTCTCGATCGGTCCGTCCTCGCCGATCACCAGCACATCCTTGGGAGACAGATGCGTGCCGAGGCCCTGGGCCTGGAGGGCTTCGGCCTCCTCCTTCAGGCTGAAGGTCCGCGCGGGGGCGATCTCGCGCCGGTAGTCGAGACGGTTGGGGTCGTAGCTGAGCGTCTGGCGACCGATGCGGTCGGATCGGTCCGCGTAGTCGAGTTCGTAGACGACCTGCAGGCCGGGCTTGGATGTGGGCAGAGCGGCGATCGAGCCGCCGCCCTCCTCGATCACGATCGGTTCGCGAACCCGGAAGACCCGGCGGGGCGCGTCGAGCTCGACGATTCCCGCGTCGAGCATCGCGTCGACGAAGGGAAGCGCGGATCCGTCGCCGCAAGGCAGCTCCGGTCCGCGGAGCCTGATCACGGCGTTGTCGATGCCCAGGCCGGCCAGCGCCGAGAGGCAGTGCTCGACGGTGTCGATCGAGGTCTCGCCGGATCGAAGCGTGGTGCGGCGGGCGAGCGACACCGCGTGGTCGACCACGGCGGGGATCCGCACCGGGGGATCCAGATCGGCGCGCTCGAAGAGGATGCCGCTGTCGGCCGGAGCGGGTTCGATCCGGGCCTCGGCCATCTCGCCGCCGAGCAGGCCTCGACCCGAGACCACGACCGCCGCCGCGAGGCTGCGCTGCCGCGGTTCGAGATCGACCGAGGTGTCCGCTTCGGCCTGCAGCATGGTCATTCGGCTCCGAACCGCTGTCGGAAGCGACGGAGGAAGTCGGGAAGGTTGCGAACCGCGACCGCCTCGCGCATCGCGATCCGCCGTTCCTGGGCGGGCACGCCGGCCCAGGTCTCGCCGTCGGGGATGTCGTTCATCACGCCGCTCTTCGCCGCGATGGTCACGCCGCGTCCGATCGCGATGTGGTCGGCGACGCCGACACCGCCTCCGATTCGGGTGCCGTCGCCGATCGTGACGCTGCCGGCGAGACCCACGAGTCCGGAGAGGGCGCAGGACCGCCCGATTCGGCAGTTGTGGGCGATCTGACAGAGGTTGTCGATCTTGGTTCCGTCGCCGATGGTGGTCGAGCCGAACTTGCCGCGATCGATGCAGGTGTTGGCGCCGATCTCGACGTCGTCTCCGATCACGACGTTGCCGAGGTGGGGCACCTTGATCAGACCCGTCGGCGACGGGCGATAGCCGAAGCCGTCGGTGCCGACCGCCACGCCGCAGTGAAGCGTGGTGCGACGACCGATGACGCAACGCTCCCGCACCGTGACGCTCGCGTGCAGGACGCTGCCATCGCCGACGACGACGTCGCGGTAGAGGCGAACGCCGGCGACGAGGATCGCTCCCGGGCCGATTCGACAGCCCGCGGCCACGCAGCACTGCGGCCCCACGACGGCACTGGGATCGATCGAGCTGTCCGGATCGACGACCGCCGTCGGATGAACGCCTTCGGCCAGCGTCTCGACCGTGGGTGCGAACCGTTCGAGCACCGTGATCATCGCCGAGTCGGCGTCCTCGACGCGGATCACCGCTCGTGGGTGTCCGTTGGGCGAGGCCTGGGGCAGCTCGACGTGTCGGCTGACCAGCGCCGCCGAAGCGCCGCACTGCGGCCAGTTCGATGCCCACACGTCGTCGGCGATGAAGGTGAGATCGCCCTTACCCGCGCGATCGACGGCCTCGAGACCTCGGATGAGGACTTCGCCTGGGCCGGTCAGTTCGCCGGAGACGAGTTCGGCGAGGTCTGCCGCAGTGATCTCGATCGTCGCGGGCATGCTGGGCGGATCAGTCGCCGTTGGCGGAGGCGCTCTGGGTGTTGAGACGGGCGATCAGCGCGTCGGTCACATCGAAGGCGCCGTTGGCGTACAGGAAGCGACGGGAGCCGATCTGCTGCTGCATCTGTTCGGCGCCCCCGGGCTGGATGGTCGGCACGGTGTCGTCCACCATCACGTAGTCCCAGCCCCGCTCCTTCGCGAGGTCGGCAGCGGCCTCCCGGATCGAAAGGTAGATGTCGCGCATCGCCTTGGACTGCTCCGCCTCGAGCTTGATCGCCGCGAATCCCTCCCAAGCCCGGAACTCGGCGATCGCCTCCTCGATGCGACCGGCGACCTCGATCTGGGCGTCGGAACCGGGCTGGAAGCTCTCGAGCTCGGCTTGCAGGTCCTCGATCTCCAGTTGCAGTTCGTCGCGGCGGGCGCCGAGCTCCTCCGAGAGCGCCTGCAGCCGGACCTCGGTGCGGCTCTGGAGATCGACGCTGTTGAACACCCGCTCGAGATCGACCGTGGCCACGACGGCCGGGCGGTCCGGGGCCAGCGCCGCGAAGGCGGCCAGTCCGGCGCAGAGAACCGCCGCAAGCAGGGCGGTCGAGGATCGGGGGGCGTGGAGAGTGGGCATGGTCGGATCCGTTGGCGAGGTCGATCGATGCGATCGGTTCGGGGTCAGGGGCGAACGGCGCGGGCGTTGTTCATGCGGACCACCAGCTGCTCGGTGATGTCGGTGGCGTCGGCGGCGAAGAGGATCTGTCGACCCTCGATCTGCATCCGCACCTGCCGCTCCTGGCTCATCTCGAGTTCACGGGAGACGCTGATCGGGCCGACCCCGTCGTTGACGACGACCAGCTCGAATCCCTCGGACTGGGCGAGGCGTGCGACCTCCTCGCGGATGGCTCGGTAGAGGGTCTGCCACTTCAGACTCCGCTCGCGATCGAGCTCGAGCTGCTTCAGGCGGCCCCACTCCTCGAATCGGAGTCGCATCAATGCGACCTCCTCGCGAAGGGCGGCGGAGTCGTCGGACTCGGGCATCTCTCGCAACTCGGCGATGCGCGACTGCAACGCCTCCTGTCGCCGCTGGAACTCCTGGCCGATGTTGGCCGACAGGCGATCGATCTTCATGTCCCACTCCGCCGCCTCGTTCAGGCGGTCGAGGACCTTGCCCATGTCGACGGTGGCGATCCGCTCGGCGGCGATCATGGCCGGCCCACGGGCCTCGAGGGGGCGGAGCACGACGGCCATGGAAATGACCAGGGCGGCGGCGACGATGGCGATCGATTGGCGGTTCGACATGGCGACCTCTCGGGGGCGTCTGGAGCGAAGGCCCATTGTAGTGGTCCCGCCCATCCGGACACGCGTCGGACTCCCGTCGGAACGACGCGGGCGGGATCGGAGACCCTGAACGCCCTAGAAGGGCAGTTCCGCCGAGAAGCTGATCAACTGGTCCAGGTCCTCTTCCTGCTTGAGGATCGGAAAACCCAGATCGAACGCCAGGGGGGCGGGGCCGAGGGCGTCGAGGAACAGGCGGATGCCGACGCCCACCGAGACCCGGTACTCGCCGAGCGAGACCTCGTCGTCCACGGTGCCGCTGTCCACGAAGACCACTCCGGCGAGGAACTCGTCGACCAGCGGCACCTCGTACTGCGCGCCGAGGAAGAAGAGGAAGTCGCCGCCTACCGGTTCGTTGATCGGGGTGGTCGGGGCACCGATGGTTCCGGTGGCCTTGGGGCTGATCGTCCGGAACTCGAAGCCCCGGAAGCTGCGCCCGCCGAGGTAGAACCGCTCGTAGACCGGTGCGTCGCCGCCGAAGATGTAGCCGAGATCGCCGGACAGGCGGAGCACGCTGCGACGGCCCAGGTAGTCCTCGTCGAGCGTGAAGAAGCTCGTGACGCCGGCGGTGACGGTGGTGAACATCGATCCCCCGTCGTCGCCGCCGCCGGAGAGGAACTGCTGGACGCCGAGGTTGATGCGGGTGCCGCGGGTGGGGCGGAGGAAGTCGTCCACCGTCGTCCGCACCATGCTCACCCCGATGCTCGGCAGGTTGGTCGGGCCGCGGTCGTCGAAGACCTCGATCGGGGTGTTCGGATCGAAGTCGGTCAGCGAGACGCGCTGCCATCCCAGCGAGAGACCCAGATTCCACCGGTCGCCGAGGCGCCGGCCGAGGCCCAGCGAGAAGCCGTATCGGTTCTCGTCGTAGTCGGTGAAGATTCGATTGCGGTAGAGCGCCGAGACGTTCGCGGAGATGTCCGTCTCGAAGAGATGGGGATCGCCGAAGCTGATCGAGTAGTTGCTGACTTCGGTGCCCGGCGTGATGGCGAGGCTGAAGGTCTGCCCCGCGCCGCGGAACGCCCGGCCCTGAACCAGTTCATCGAGCGTCAGAGGCGGGTCGGCGACGTCGAAGTTCCGCTGGTTGACGGAGATCTCGCCGAAGATGCCGCTGTCCGATCCGAGTCCGACGCCGAAGTTGACGCTGCCGGTGTCCTTCTCCTTGACTTCGATCAGCAGATCGCGGACGTTCGGCGAGCCGGGCCTGGGGTCCTGGATCGTCGCGCGGACGTCGTTGAAGAGATTGGTCTGGCGAATGCGCTGCTCGGCCAGCTCGAGCTCTCGGCCGTCGAGCGGCCGACCCGGTCGGATCCGGACGAGTCGGCGAATCACCTTGTCCTTGGTCAGGAGATTCCCCTGCACGAGGACGAGTCCCGTGACCGCGGGCTCGCCTTCGAAGATCGTCAACAGGAGATCGACCTCCGCCGACTCGCCGGTGCGGGCGTAGGCGTCGGAGACGTTGGCGTCCACGTAGCCCATCGCGAGGTAGGCGTTGCGCACCGCCTCGATCGAGCGTCGCACCTGGATCGCTCGGAAGACCTCGCCGGGTTGAAGCACCACCAGCGCTTCGATCTGCTGCGGAGAGAAGACCTCCAGAGGGGTCGGGCCGGCGACGCCCGAGCCGCGAATCAGGATGTTCCGCAGCCGGTAGCGACGTCCTTCGGAGATCACGAAGGTGACCTTGGCCTCGCGACTGTCCGGACTCAGCTGGATTCGCCAGTCGGTGCGAACGTCCACGTAGCCCTGATCCCGATAGAAGCGGTCCAGCGAGGCCGCGTCGTCGATGAGTCCTTCCGGATCGAGCAGGCCCTTGCTGAAGATCCCGAAGGACTCGGAAGTGCCGATCTGCGCAGACAGCCGCTTCGCCGGGATCGCGTCGTTGCCGACGAACTCGATCTCCTTCACCCTGACCCGGGGCCCCTCGATGATGCGCAGGATCAGGATGCCGGTGTCTCGAAGGCGACTCTCGTCGACGGTGACCTCGACGAGGTAGTGACCCTTCTGCTTGTAGAGGTCCTTGATGCGCAGGACCGACTGCTCGAGCAGGAAGTCGTCCCTCGGGCCACCCGCGTAGAGCGGAATGACGGCCCGGAGCTCCTGATCGGAGATCAGCTTGTTGCCGATGACCTGCAGGTCGAGGATCAGCGCCTGCTCGGTCATTCGGTAGACGACCTCGACGGCCCCGTCGGGGAGGATCTCCGCGGTCGCCTCGACCGACTCGAAGTGTCCGAGTCGGTACAGCGTCGCCACGTCGTCCCGAATGGTCCGCGGCTCGTACGGCTGGCCTGCGGCGATCCGAATGTTGTTGAGGATCTCCTGCCTTTGGATCCGGTCGAGACCCTCGAGCCGGACCGATCCGATCGGACGGTCTCGCAGGGCCTCGTTCTCGAGATCGCCGAACTCCTGAGCCCGGGCGGCCGGACTCGTCGCAACCAGAAGGACCGCTGCGGCGAGGACGGCGGCAAGAACGCGTCCCGGGAACGAGCCGCGAATGCGTTCCTTGCCCGAGAGAGCGCCATGGCGTCCCGGAGAGTGGTGGGGCGGCGACCGCATGGAGAGGGAAGGGTATCGGTGGCGAGAACCGGTCACAAGGCGGACGCTCTCCGCGGCGACCATGCCGAGTCTCCGGCCCGCCGCCTCGCGGGTTGCCGGGCGATCGGCCGTTCGTGAACGGCCTGACCGATCGAGTTCGGAGGCCCGTCGGTCTCGAAGAGGTCAGCCCTTGTCCGTCGCCTTGTCCGTCGCCTTGTCCATCGCCTCGAGAAGATCGTCGAGGGCGGCATCGAGCCGCCCCACGGCCGCAGCGAGGCGACTCAGTCCCTCGGTCGCTCGATCGAGCTCCCCGTCGGCGATCGGCTCGGCGAGGATCGGCATGGAGGTCGCGCCGTACCCGGTGAACCGATCGGTCGCGATCGACAGGTTGCGATACCAAGGACGATCGAAGAGGCCTCGCTCGTCCCACCAGACCCGATCGAGTGCCAGGAGCGCCGCGTCGATCGCTTCGCGTCGATCCGGCGAGATCGCCCCCTCCGCAGCCATCGCATCGAGGCGGGCATCCAACTCGTTTCCGCGCCGGGCGAGGCGGTCGAGGCGGGCTGCGATCGCCTCGATTCTCGGGGACAGGATCGCCAGATCCGGTGGAACCTCGATCGCCCGGACCTTCTCGGCGGCATCTCTCGCGACCGCCTCGCATCGCAGCGGCAGGATCGCTTCCGATGCGAGCAGCGACGCGAGGTTGGCCGTGTAGCGGGCGATCATCAAGGCGGGCTCGTAGTCCTCGCCGACGACCGATCGGTACCACGCGAGCGTGTCGTAGTTGGAGTGGTAGCTGACGCCCGCACTGCCGCCGGCGTGGATGGTGGCGACCGGCATGGCGACGTGCCCGACGAAGGCGACGTGGTCGGAACCGCCTCCCGAGGTGCCCGGACGAAAGGAGCGGTCGTCGGTTTCCGCGGTCGCGAGGACGCTGCGGCCTGCGGCGTCGCGGGCCGCCGGTGTCATCGCGGCGGCACGGCGGGCGGCCGCCCGAAGGCTCGGGCTCGCGGACATCGAGAAGTTCGGCCCCATCGCGGCCATGTCGAGGTTGAGATAGGCGACGCCATGGCGGGCGAGTCGGTCCCGCTCGGCCTCGACCCACTCGGTGCTGCCGATGATGCCGTACTCCTCGGCGCCCCACGCGGCGAAGACCAGAGTTCGCCTCGGTCGGATGCCCCGCCTGGCAAGTTCGCCGAAGGCCCGGGCGACCTCCATCAGGGCGATCGTGCCCGCATGAGGGTCGCCGGCGCCGAAGCCCCAGGCGTCGTGGTGACAGCCGACGACGACGATCCTCTCGGGATCCTCGATGCCCTCGAGCGTCGCGATCACGTTGGCGGTGTCCGCGAGACGCCGCTCCTGCTCGACCTTCATGCGCAGTCGCAGGTCCGGTCCTCCCTCGACCCGGTACGGCACGCCGATGCCGCCCTGCCAGTCGGTTCCGCCGGGCAGCGAGGAGACCTCGCGTCCGGTCATCCTTCTCATGATCGCGCCCGCCGCGGCGTAGCCGATCGGCTGGACGGGAATCTCGAAGAGTCCCGCCTCCTCGATGGGGCGTCTATTCGCGCCGGGCAGGGCCGGCTCGAAGGGGGTCAGCGCGTCGCCGGGTTGCGACCGCGTCAGGACCGAGCCTCGCTGGATGCAGTACTCGTTCGCCCAGCCGCCCCCGTCCGGCCAGACCTCGCCGCGGCCGGTGCCGCTGTCGGCGGGATCGGTGTAGAGCAGCGCACCGGCGGCGCCGTTCGCCTCCGCGTTGCGCACCTTGTGTCCCCGATAGCCGCCGCCGTAGCGGGCGAGCACGATCTTGCCCTCGACGTCGACGCCCCATTCGCGCAACCTGGCGTAGTCGGCCTCGAGACCTCGATTGACGTAGACGACCTCCGCCTCCACCTCGCCGGAGCCGGAGAAGGCGTTCCAGCCCCAACTCAGCCCCGGGTGGGCGGTCGCGGGGTCCTCGAGCAGATTCCGCTCGCGGATCGGCAACGGCACCACGCCGCGTCGTGCGGTCCCGGGGGGAGTCGGAGCGGCGGTGTCGTCGAAATCGACCTGCGACGCGGCGTCGTTCTCGACGATCTCGAGGCTCGCCGCGACGGGATAGCTCAGCAGTGGGCGAAACCACCACGGTTCGCTGTCGAGGCCCATCGCGTCGAATGCCGCGTCGATCACCTCGATCGAGCGGTGATCGCCCTCGGTGCCGGCCACCTGCGGTTCGAAGGCCAGCAGGTCGTGCCACGCCCGGAGACGTTCGGGGTCGGGAACCTCGGCGGCGGGGGACGCCTCGATCGGCGGGGCGGCCGAGGGTTGGGCGAGGCCGAGGCAGATCGACGAGGCGATGATCGTGGGAAGCAAACTGCGTCTCCGGACATGCGGCGGATCGAACGAGGTCGAGCATACGGCCGCTCGCCCGCGAAACCGACCCTCTCGACGTCGGTACAGTCGCGACCGTCCTCAAGCCTCGCTGGAGAACCCCATGAAGATCCTCATCCTCGGCGGCACCGGCTTCCTCGGCCCCCATGAGGTCGATCAGGCGGAGGACCGCGGATGGGAGATCGCGATCTTCAACCGCGGTCGGACGCCGGTGCGGATGTTCGACGACGATTTCGAGACGGTCGTGCGACTGGAGGGCGATCGCGATCCGAAGAAGGGCGACGGGCTCGCCGCGATCGAAAAGGCCATCGCCGACGGCGCTCGATGGGACGCGGTCATCGACAACTCCGGATACGTGCCGCGCATCGCGAAGGCCTCGGCGGAACTCCTGAAGGACGCGTGCCGACAGTACATCTTCGTCTCCACGATCTCGGTCTACGCCGACAACTCGGTCGTCGGTGCCGACGAGTCGGCGGCCCTCGGCGAACTCGAGGACCCCGCGACCGAGGAGGTCGGCCGCTTCTACGGGCCGCTCAAGGCCGCGTGCGAGCGCGAGGTGCAGGCGGTCTTCGGAGAGCGGTCGACCATCGTGCGTCCCGGCCTCATCGTCGGTCCCGGCGATCCCACCGATCGCTTCACCTACTGGCCGGTGCGGTGCCGCCGCGGCGGCGAGGTGCTGATTCCGTCGGCCAGCCCGCAGGTCCAGTTCGTCGACGTTCGCGATCTCGCGAGGTTCATCCTCGTCTGCGTCGAACAGGGGCACGGCGGCGTCTACAACGCGACCGGTCCGCGGGGGCCGCTGTTCTTCCGGGAGATGGTGGACGGCTGCAAGGCCACGGTGTCGTCGCCGGTCCAGTTCGTGCCGGTGCCGGACGCGTTCCTGCTGGAGAACGGCGTCAGGCCGTGGATGGGCGAGGGCTCGATGGCGATGTGGATTCCCGAGGGGCCGGACACCGCCGGCTTCGGCACCCGTTCGAATGCCGCGGCGGTCGCCCACGGACTGACGTTCAGGCCGCTTGCCGACACCGCGAAGGCGACGCTCGACTGGTACCTCGCCTCGCCGAGAGGCGTTGGGGCCGAGCCGATGCGGGCGGGGCTGACCGCCGATCGCGAACGCGAACTGTTGACGCTGCGATCGGCCGGCGGCCCCTGAGCGTGGCGCCTTCGATCAGGCCAGATACCGATCCCGATGTCGGGCGAGATGGTGCGCAAAGGCCTCGGGGGTGAAGTACCGCCGGTGCACGTCGAGGATCCGCTGGGAGAGATCGCGGTGGCCGCGGGCCCGCTCGCGAAACCGCTCGATCGCAGACTCGATCCCGTCGAGGCGGTGGGCCTCGACCCGAACGGCCACATCGTCCCAGTCGATCGATTCGACGCCCTCGTAGGGCATCACCGCATCGTGCCCGACGAGCAGCGGCACACGCCCGCAGGAGAGCGTCTGGTACAGGCGATGGGAGAAGTTGCCGGCGCCTCGAACCGCGAGCGTCAGGTCGGTCGCGAGGATGTTCTCGAAGAACTCCCGGACCACCGTCGGATCGTGAGGCGCGCCGGCCCAGAAGCGGTCTCTCAGGAGGAACCGACAGGGGAGGCGATCCTGCAGCGTGTCCAGCACCCGCTTGCGCAGCGGGTGGGTGTTGGGGCAGCCGCAGAATCCGACGATGGGCGGCGCCTCGCCCCGCGTCCAGCACGGTCGCTGCCAGCTTTCGCAGGACCGCATCCGGTCGGGCACCGCGTCCCACACGTAGGGAAGCACGTGCTCGTGGGGAAGGCGCTTGGATCGCAGCATCGACGTGCGAAAGACCAAGGTGTTGGGCGATGCGATCGGCACGGTGCTGTCGGAGAGCTGGAACACCAGCAGACGGCGACCGCTGCGCCTGGCACGTTCGGCGTGCTCGACGATGTCCGGCAGCGAGACGCGCGAGTCCCGGACGTCGTGTGGGTACAGCACCGCATCGCCCGTGCCCGGCGACTCCGCCCGTTCGAGATGGGTCAGCACGGTGTCGGCGATCGTACGGATGAAGG
>Ga0208428_1001269_pt1 | contig 10689 bp, 13 predicted proteins | sample DEB08_DNA_11_FD_184535 | JGI IMG/M metagenome (GOLD analysis project Ga0208428, IMG submission 184535) | Aqueous microbial communities from the Delaware River and Bay under freshwater to marine salinity gradient to study organic matter... | ecosystem: Environmental > Aquatic > Marine > Coastal ... | reverse complement strand
CAGAATTGGCTGATAAGACTCATGAAATATTGTAAGCAAGGACAGCCTGAACTCTTTGCGATTTCTGGCTTTCATAATAGTTCAATGCTCTCTCTGCGTGTTCGGGTTTTATCTCCTGAAGCCAATAGAAAAAATCTTTTGCTGCTTTTCTGTTGTTGCAAGGCTTGCAACTGATAGCAAGGTTAGTGATTGAATGCTCGCCACCTTTTGCTATTGGGTCCATATGGTCAAAAGCTTTTTGAGTGTCCTTCAAATGTTTTCCGCAATACAGACAAGACTTGTTAGCTTTTAAAAGTTTGCCTAACCGGAATGCGGTCAATGTGTTGTCTGCTTGAAGTTTTTGTCTTTTATTTCGCCTAAGAACACCAACCTTTGCTTTGTCGCCTCTGCCTTCTAGTTCTTTTCTGATTTTGCTTCTGACTTTTTCTTTGTCTCGAAAGCTTTTGTCGATTTTGTATCGAATCCTGAAGGCTTCTGCTGGAGATATTCTAGGATTTGCCCAAGGCTTTCCTTGAGCTGCATAGAATGCTGCAATCTCAATCTCTGGCGTTGATTCATCTTTGATTCTTCTTTGGATTTCTTTCTTCAACATTGAGACTAAATCTTCTTTTGGGTCAGATAATCCCAACGGCTTAAAGGTTTTATAAACGTAATAACAAAACGCTTTGAAATAACCGGAGTCTTTTTCTCTGAGGTTTCTTTTTAATCTGTTGGCTGGACTTGCATAATATTTTTTCTTGTATTCTCTGCTTCGAGCGTTGAATTGCTCTCTGGCTTCTTGTGAAGCATTGCGCTTTTTAAATTGTTTCTCAGCAGACTTTTGACTCAGGCATGGCTTGCAGTGTGCTCTTCTCTTCCATCGCTTCTCTCCATTGCAAGAATTCACTTTGCTCCATTGGTGGAGTTCTGGTGGCGTCAATTCTCCACAAGTCTTGCAGATGAATGACTCTTTCTTTTGCCTTTCAATCCTCTCTTCTGCTTGTTTTCGTCTTTGCTCATTCCTCTTTGCTGCGGCTTGCTCTCTTTTTAGTTTTTGTTTTTCACCATGATACCGTTCTGAACTTTTCTTCGCTAAACAGGTTTTGCAACGTGAGGAATATTGTCTCCAAACCCTGTCGCCATTTTTTAAGCGATACCATCGCCAATTTTGAAGTTCAGGTGTCATCAACTGTCCACAAGTCTTGCAGTGAATTACTTCTGCAAGCTTCCGGTTGACATACTCCTCGTCATAAATGTCCGCCATTACCTCATCTGCTTTCGCAAGGTTTCAAAGCGTTTCCGCTCGTCTTCGAGTTCGTGAAGCTCGACATGGCTGCGGTTCATCGAAAGGTGATTCATTCTGAGCGGTTTGCTTGGATTGCCAATGTAGACAACCCCAGGCTCAATCCTTGAGCGGCTATGGACTACCGTACCCATGCCAAGCATTGTGTATGAGCCAATGACGCTGTATTGGTGAACGCTGACGTTTAACCCTAAATTGGCGTTCCGCATGACGTGGCAATGTCCAGCCAGCAAAGCAGAGTTGGCGAGCGTGACGTTCTCTTCTAAGAAACAATCATGAGCAACGTGACTGCCTGCCATCAAGTAAGCGAACTCTCCGACTACGGTTTGGCGTTGTATTCCAGCGTGAACCGTGACGTATTCACGAATCACTGAGCCTTTGCCGATCTTGACGCCCATCAGCTTGCGTCTGCTGCGGTGTTGTGGGTCAGAACCAATGACTGCGCCAGGATAGATTTCGCAGTTTGCGCCTATGTCGAGTGGCCCATAGAGACAGACATTCGGCCCAATCTGGACGTCTTTGCCAAAGGTAACGTCACCTTCAACGTGAACAGTTGAATGAATGTTCATAGCCAGTGCGCCATCAATTCAGGTTCGATGTTTGGTGGTTTTGGATTGCCGTGAAAGTAAACGATTCGCGCCTTGCTTCTATGCTCCGGCTGGTGTGTCCAGTGAACTTTGTAAGATTGAATCTGATGCTCAAAGGCTTGGTCGAGCCTTGTGGCGTTCAAGCAAACCGCACGAAGAAAAGCCATTTCACTTGGTAGGTTCTTATATTGATAATTGATTCCACTTTCTGCTCGGTGTTGCCAAAGATTCCAGATTCGTTTGACTTCAGCGGCTGAGAATAAGCCGATACCGTTACAGATGGTGTGAGGCTCGAATGGGTCTGTCAGTAGCCCACATTCACCTCGCCAGTTCAGAAGCTCGTCAATGTTTGCGGTGATGAGCGTATCCAACCCAATGATAAACCTCCGGCCTTTGCCTAGTCCTGGCCTGAAGGCTTCCATGACACAAGCCCAACCCAAGTCCTGACAGTCGAGCGAAACTTGCGTGACGGTTTCGTTGAAGGTGTATTCTCTGTCCGTCAGGCAAATCAACTTGTGGCTTTTTGTGGTATTGCGCTTGATCGCTCGCGCCAACTTGTCCACCCATTCGGAAGAGTAGCCAGCGTTTGCGCTATAGCTCGGCAGGTGCTTTTCTTTGCCGTTGAAAAGAATACAAACAATGTCCATCAGGCCGCCACCTTCCTCTGTCTTTGATCCATAATCTGTTTGCGCCAGTAGGCAAAATTTCTAGGCCAGTGGCGTTTAATCGCGAGTTCGCCAACAAAATCAAAGTCGAGACGTCCAGCTTCATATTTTGACTTTCGAACGTAGATGATTACCCACTCGTCGCGAGTCGCTTCCTTGTATCCGGTACGCCTCTTGATCCCATACATATTCTTGGCTCTATCTCGCACAACGAAATAACGCCACTTCTTCTTTCTGCCGGATTCCTCGGTTGTATTCTGTGCTGCGTCCGCATTTGCTTTCAGATAACTCAGCATTTGCGTAATCATGCCTCTCTTCAGATTCCCATACTGGTCAAGCGGAATGCCTTCTGCTGGAATTCCGTAATAACCTTTTGGCATTAAGCCTTCACGGTACAAAGACTTCTCAAAGCGTTTAAATGCTCGGTCTTCACCTGTGATGTGTGGCAGTAAAATTTCCTCACCTGTTAAGGTGCTACCAACCACGCCTTTGAGGTCTTTCGCGTAGACTCTGCCCGATTGCTTTTTGATGTCATACTCGACAAAGAGTGAGCCTCTGCGTCCTGGCTTCTTTTTGTTCTTCGGCACGATGAAAGGTGTTGGACGATCAAAGACGTCTTGCATTTCTTCGTACAAGGCAAAACGTACATCGAAGAGTGTATCTCTGACTGCCTTGCCTACAGCATCCGGCATTTTCTTAGCGACTGAGCGCAGATACTGGCGCGGAATCTTTAAGCCCGTGTCTCCTTTTAGCGGCATGGCTTATCCTTTGGCAAAGTTTACAAGCTTTGAAATCATTGAAGAAAACCTTGGTGTTGGGTTTATGCGTTTGGCAAGATTCGCAAAAACGCATGGACGGTTTTTGTTTTAGCTTCTCAAGCCTCTCTTCTAAGCGTTCGCTCAGAGGCTTTCTTCTTTCGAGCAAGGTGTAAAGCTTCACGTTCGGCTTCCTCTCTGGTTAGTCCACCATCGAATTCCATGATTGCGGCTCGCTCTTCAAACCAGACGTACAAGTCTGGATCGTAAAAACGTAACCGTTCCACTTCGTCGAAAATCTTTTCATTCATTGAGGCGCAGCGTCAGGCGAGCGTCCGTTAATCGCCTTTATTGCTTTTGATTGAGCAAACCTGCTTCGCGTGGATTGCCAGCACTCGCTGTGTCTTTCCCTCAGTAGTTTAGAAAGACAAAGATTGCCAATCGTCACGCCTCAAAATCCCTGTACAATCGGCTTCCTGTTGCGCCTTCCTGTCCTTGATACTTTCCTTGGTACGGTTGAGCGGTTGGTTCATCCAACTGAAAAAAAACAATTTGGCAAATCCTCACGCCTGCTTTCAACAGGATTGGCTTTTCGCTCTGGTTGTACAGTTCGAGCGTAATCTGGCCTTGAAAGCCTGAATCGACAAAGCCAGCATTTTGAATCTGTAAACCCAACCTTCCGACTGAACTTCTGCCAGCCACAAAAGCCGCTAAGTGATTTGGAACTGAAATCTTTTCCTGAGTTGTGGCTAAAACAAACTTGGAAGGCTCCAGCAAAAAATCTTCGGTCTGAACGTGCTGGTAAACAGATTCTGAATCCAGAAAGAGAAATTTTTGTTTTATGCCTAACTGGGCGAAGGTGTTGCCCAAGTGCAAATCCACACTACATGGCCCAACCTGGGCAAATCGTGGCAAATGCCCCAACTCTTTGAGTCCATTCAAAGTTTGGTGAGAGAGAATCATTTAATCAGCCCAATCAAAATCGTCGTTTGGTGAATAAATCCGAATCAGTCCGGTTTCTCCCCATCGCTTTGAAGCGTGAACGTCCCAGACTTGCTTGTCTTCGCTGAGTAAGGCGTCAATCAGTGCCTTCAAGAGATTGTCAATGTCCGCGGTTTGTCTATGAGGTTTGCCGTTCATTGCTTTCTTTTTCTTGAGGCTCCAGCTTTTCGGCATGGGCAAAATGAATTCAACAGCAAAGCTGTCTGGAAGGTGAAACTTTTGTGTGTGAGCTTGAAGCCGTAAGGTGTCGCAGAAAACCCGATAGCGCAAAACCTCCGGCCTGACTCGCCACTTATCAGAGCGACTTTGACGAGGTTTCGGAACAGGTGAAACGTGAAACGTGATCAAGCAGCAACCGTCCGCACTAGCTTCGCAAAGTATTGGCTTGGTGAATCGGTTTTGCTCGGCTTCTCAGTCTTCACAGGTGTCTCGTCTTTGGTTGTCCAGCGAACGATTGAGTCTGAATCCAGCCAGAAGCCAAAAGGTGCGCGACCAATCGCCTGAAAGAACTTCTGGCCTCCGCAGGGATCTAGGCGTTTGCCTGTCGCTTTGAGTTCTGCTTCCTTGATAAGCCACTCGTCAGGTGTCTTACAAGCTTGGGTTCGGTTGCTGGTGTTGCGTTGTGCGTAACTGCGAAAAACGGCAACGGTTGGTAAGAAGTCACTTTTGAACTCTTTGACCATGCGGTTGAAGCCTTCTTCGATTTGCTTTTCACTCAGGTCATCAAGTCCAATCTGCCAAGCTTGAGCGAGTTCTGGGCTTGGCTTGGTTTTGTAGATTGCGCTCAGTTTGCGTAGTAGCTCGACTGACTGCATTGGTTGTCTCCTTGAAGTTGTTGTTCAATCAAGTCCCATTCGTCAGGCTGGTTGCTTGGTGAGGCTCGGCTTGGTGCTTCCCAAGCCAGATAATGCTCAATGTTTGAAATTTTCAGAAAAGTTGCGGCATGTTGGTTGGGTCTGCAATGGTTTGTTCCGAACCTGTCCAATCGGCATTCTTCGAGATAGTTCTCTGTCGATTTCTGAATTTCCTCCAAGTTGAACTTTTTGCGAACCGCATTGAAGTTGCGCTCGGCCTTGTCCGGTGTTCCTGAAGCAGCTGGTTTCTCAGTGGGTAAGGTCTTGATTGCAGCCAGCCAACTCTTCCACCAAATCTTGAAATCAGACGGTGATTCTTTTGGGGGGGATATAGGGGGATTGTCTATAGTGATTGTTTTTAATGATTCCTTATTATTAGAACCCTTACGATTCGTAACCCTTGGAGGTGACGATTCGTAACCCTTACGATTCGTAACCCTTACCGATTGTAATGGTTGGGCAAGAAAGGCTTCCAAGGCTTCTGAATTCAGCCGAAACCATAGCTTTGGAGGTGAGCCTTTCATTTGCTCTGAAAGAATGCCTTTTTCCTTCAAAAAAGCCTTTGCTCTGCGAAGCACTCTTGCCGTGATTCCGATTTCTTCCCATTCGTCTTCAGTCTTGTAAAACCAGCCAGGTTGATTGTGAAATTCGACAGGCAACCACTCCAAACGGTTCGCGTGGTCTTTCCGGTAAAACTCATCCCACTTCGCAAGTTCTGCCAGTACAACCGCAATCGCTGGGTCTGGACAAGCCTTGAGCAGTTTGTAATTTAGAACAACGTAGTGATTGCCTGCCATCTTGACCTATGCGGCTTCAGTTGCGGTTGCCATCGTCTGAGCAATTTCCTGCTCTACTTGTTTCTGAATAAGCTTCAATCGGTCTACCTCGCCTTTTTTCAAGTCACCTCGTTTGGCGTAGGCATTCGCCAGACTGTTTGCCTCTTCAAGTGCTTCCTGAGTTTGGCAGGATTCAAACTGTTCTTTCAGCAGAAAGAAGGCTTGAGAATCTTCAGGATTGATGACTTTTGGCGCTGGTGGTTCTTCTTCCTGTGCGTCTGGTTCTGGCGTAATTCCCGATAGACCAAAGGCTAGTCGAATGGCCTGTTTCATTGCGGCATGACGAAGCATCCGGCTTGGGTATTGTTTCCAAGGTTGGCTGCCAGTGTTGCACTCGCTCAAGAACTCAGTCACCACGGTTGGTCGCTGACGGTCTTTCCGGTAAATCGTTGCGGTGACGCTGATGACTTGGCCTTTTTCATCCGTTGAATGATTGAATTCGATTCCGTCAAACTGCGGATGCTGGTTCATGATCTTGTTCCAACCGTCCACACTCATCACAACGCTGATGCCTCCAGACTTGGCTGGAAAGGCGTAAATCTCTCGCGTCAATGGATTCAGGTTGTGTTGTTTGGCAACTGCCAGAAATGCCATCAAATGCTCTGGCTTTGTGCCTGTTGGCAAAACCGTCTTGGACAAGACTTCTTGCAGCTCTTCCGGTTTTACCTGGCACTGTTGTGCAACTTGCGCGATTAGGTTTTTTTCGGTCATTGGACTCCTTGACTTTCGTTTTTCAGTCGTTCAATCGCAACGAATGCGTTTGAATTGGTTGTAAGGATTGCTTCAGCCTTCTTTGCCACCACAAAGTCCGGTGGCAACTCTTCCAAATTGAAAACGAAAAACTTGCTTGAACCATCCTTGTTGGATTTCTCAGATCCAGGCATTTCTTTATGCTTGAGAATATATTTAAGGTTCCATGTTCTGAAGACTTTTAAATCTCCGATAAACCAATGATAAAAGCTGTCTTCATTTTCATTTGAAATTGCGTAAAAAATATAATCGCCATAGCCTTCAATGATTTTTTTGAACTCTGTTTTTTGTTTGGCTCTTTCTGAGCGAATAGTAAAATCGTTTTTATAGTTTTTATAGCTATAAGAGCGAACCCGACAAGCTACTCGTATCGGGTCAAAGATAACATCTGTTGCTTCTTCCATATCTTGAAAATCACTTGCTGCTCGAATAACTTTTTTGCCAAGATTCTGCAAAAGGATTTCAAAGATTTCTTTATTAAATCTATCAGACCAATTTTTGCTTTCGTTAAAATCTGGCATTAAAAAATCAATTTCAAATAGAGAAAGCTGTTCAATCAGCTTTTTTTGCTTCCTTGCCCCAGCCATCAAATCCCTCAATGGTTCTGCGGTTAAACATATCTAAACGCCTTCCTCCAGTTGTCCTTCTAAGCAATTCATAAAATTCTTCTGGTTTTGCTGATGAAACAGTTCTGTCTGCATTAAAACACACAAAAAAACTCGTTAAATCTAAAAACTTTGGCGAGCCTTTTCGGGCATACAAAGCGAATTCACAATTATATTGTGGCAACCCATAAGGTTGGATACCTCCTGGCTTGTGCCAGACAAAAGCATTAACATATCGAAGATTCCAAGCATTAAGAATTCTAAACGCCATTGGTAAATGCTTGTGAGTTGTCCAAAGCCATACATGGCAATTATCATCAGCAGGAATCTGAAGATTTGCGATTTCTTCCTCAGTCATTGTTGGGTAGTCAAACGCAACTTGATTTGGTCTTTCTTCTCTTTCAATTTTTTGCATTTCCCAAGGTGGATCAATAACTATTACATCATATAAACCAGTTGGGTTTTCAATTTCTCTTGCTGCAACTTCGTCAAGTTCAGCTTTAATTCTTTTTCTTTGTATCTCTTGAACTGCTTTTGCGGCTGGCATTGCGCCAGACTTTACTTGTGCCGCTAGTTCTGGATTTTTATTGATTAAATCTGCTCTTTGAATTGCGCTACGATTAACGCCAATAGCCTTTGCTCTTTCTTGACGTTCTTTATGCTCAAGATCCGGCTCAATTTGAGCCGCATCTATTTTATTAATTACTTCTGTACTGGATGACATAGTTGCAGATATTTTTGCTCTTCTTTCAGCTTCAATTCTTTGTTTTAGTTCCTTCCATTTTTCAGATCCAGTGACTAAATCCGTAAAAATCAAAGCCTTCTGTTCCTGAGAAACATAATGCCTTCGAGCAAAGTCAGTCTTTTTTACATAATCAAAAGGATCGTCACCTTCGTATTGTTTAAAGATTGGCGTTATGTTATTTGCAATTGCTGCTTTGTATCTATGCCTTCCGTCAAGTATTTTGCCTTCAAAAAGGAGAATAGGTTCATGTTCTCGAAATCCTTGCTTTATTGACTCACAAAGTTCTTCATATTCTTCTTTGCTTTGGTCTGGCAAGCACAAACAAGCTTCATGAAATTTGTATTGCATTCTTCTCTTTAATTCGCGCCTTCCAGCCAGCTTGAGCTTGAGTTGAGAAAAGCTTTATCGCTTACTCCGGCACATGAATGATTGCCCGTTTTTTTAGGGAGGATGGGCAAAACCGGATAACTAGAAGGCTTAATCTATAGAAAATCATCCTCATATTCAGAAGGTTTTGAACCTTCCACCCAGACCGGATTTAAATATTGTGTGATTTGTCCACCACGATTGATGAACGCCAAAATCTCTTCTGGAAACATCGAGTCAGCCGGAATCTCACTGGTTTTGACACTGGCGTCATTCCACTTCTCTTTCACTTCAACCTGCTTCTTCGCCTCAATCTCTAGCTCTTCTCTTTTCTCCTGACGTTTAGCAGTCTGGTATCTCCCTCGGCACTTGTTTGAACAAAATTTCGCCATTGATTTGCGTGTGCGAGGAATGAACTTTTCCTTGCAGTGCAAGCAGGTTCTGGGGCGGATTGGAGAACTGTCTGTTGCTTTTCGCACTCGTTCTCTATGTGCGTCACAGTTGCAGGTTGACGAGCAGTAAACATGGCGAGAGTGCTTCTGTTCAAAATTGCAATTACAACTTTTGCACTTAACAACCTTCCTCCTTGGAATCCCTCGGACTTCCCAGTTCGCCCGTTGTGTCCTTTCCTTCCTTGCCCCCTCAAAACAATCGATGCAGCAATATTTCTGATGGGATTTGGTCTTCGTAAACTCATCCCCACAATGCAGACACTTAACAATCTCAGCAGGTTTTCTGGGATTAGAGGCCCAGCATTTTCGTCCACAGAATTGATGGGATAGTGTCTTGGGTTTAAAGATCGTTCCGCAGGTCTCGCAAGGTTTGGGTGGTCGGTCTTTTTGGTATAGACCGAGTCGTGCCCTCTCTAATTTCGACTGATAGCTGCACTCAGCACTGCAAGTGATGGATCGAGGACTGCCGTAAAATTCCTTCTTGCAGACAACACAATTCTTAGGTGGGTATTTCTTAGAACTTCTACGATTCCGCCACTGAACACTGCAATCCTTGCTGCATGTCTTGGCCTTGCGGTCTGCCTGAAAAATCGTTTTACAAACGACACAGGTCTTAGGCTTGACAGACCGATACTTGGCCTTCTCATGCTCTAATTTATGAAGGCGACTGCAAGTCTCTCCGCAGGTCAGTTGATGCGTTCGTATGGGAATGTATTTAAGTTCACAGACAACACAGAACCTAGGTGCGTTCCAACGCTTCTGAGCCATAAACTAATTCGTAATTCCAGGTTGAATCATTTGTTGGATCTTCCATTCGCTGAAGCTTTTCTTCCTGGCTAATGTCTAGCGGCTTCAAATCAAAACAGTTTCGCTCATGCTTCTGGTGCGATAGCTTGCCGCACCTTGAACACTCGTAGAGTTGACAAAAGGTGGGTTCACGCCTTTCGGACTGACGAACCAATCCCCAGAAATAAGCCTCTTTGCGCCTAGTCTCTTCTCTGAACTCTTCGAGCGTTCGCATATCTTCGATTGATAAAGAAAAGCCGAATTCGCCACCAAAGCTTTTTCCAGGCTGGTGCGGTGTAGTGAGTGATAATTCTGGATTTGTTCTTAGATTCGGCTCGAAAGAATTGAGCCTGAATGATTGGTGTGCTTGTCATGTTCAACTCCATGTTTGGTGGGGAATCCTTGCTCAAGCTGCTGGCAGACCCCTCCGCCATTACAAAAACAAGGCTTTGATTCCCCATGTAGACTGTTCAATGAGGCAGAGCCGTTCCAGCCGCTTCTCCCAAAGCGTCAACTCGGTCAATGAGTTGAAAAACTCTGCCTCAGTCAACAGGCAGCCCACTAAGAGGCTGCGTTTGAAAATTAGTTAAATTGAGAAATCAATAAGATTGCTCAATAGCTTTTTCTATTTCTTTGGCTTTAGGTGGTTTTTGAGGAACTATCTGATTTTGATGTAATCTGAACCATTCTTGACGAATTAGTTCTTTTGCTTTCTCAAAATCTTCATCTGTTTGAAAAGCAGCAAATGAAACGGCAATAGCAGCAATGACGCTTTTTGGTGTTCGGTCAAAGTCTGGGAATCCAGACATATATTCATTTGGCAAGTTGTTCAGTCGCATAAATCCTCTTCTAGTTAGTCCGCAATTTTTGAGTGGCACGGCTTGCGGTTTGCCGTAAGCGGTTCAACTCAACCGCTCTTTCTGCTTTCGTTGATTGAATGGCAACGTCAGCGGAAATCTTTTTGCTGAGAATGTCCTGATTGACCAAGACTTCGGTCAGCAGGT
>Ga0208428_1001268_pt1 | contig 10697 bp, 11 predicted proteins | sample DEB08_DNA_11_FD_184535 | JGI IMG/M metagenome (GOLD analysis project Ga0208428, IMG submission 184535) | Aqueous microbial communities from the Delaware River and Bay under freshwater to marine salinity gradient to study organic matter... | ecosystem: Environmental > Aquatic > Marine > Coastal ... | reverse complement strand
TAAAGCAATGCACGCTAGGATAATAGCTAAAACAATTCCACAATTGTAACTCGTCGATTGGCATATCCGGCACTTCGGATCTAGAAAAACGTTCTTGGAAAAACGCGCTGATAGGCAATCTATAAAAGACCGCACCATTCGGTAACATCGCATGAAATAAGAGCGCTTTCCCGCTAAGACTAGCGATGCCGAAGACCACACATTCCTCACTTTCACCATGATGTTCTTTAAAATCATAAAGATACTCCTTCCTTATCTTGCAATAGATTGGTGGTATATCTGCATTCAAATAAGCCATAGTTCCCCATATTATTTAATTTCGCCCCAGTTAGGACCTTTTTCATAATCAACTTTATTAGGAACTTTTAGTTCTACTGCATGTTCCATTATTTGTTTTATTTTATCAGCTTGCGCTTCAGATTCAATCGAAAAATCTAATTCATCATGTATTTGTATATGTGCTAATAAACCTTCTTTATATAGATCAACCATTGCTTTTTTAGTCATATCTGCAGCTGATCCTTGTATAAGTTTATTTAATGCTTTGTATGTAAAAGCTCTACGTATAGGATTTCTATACCAATAATTTTTCTTTGGTTTACCATCTGCATCTTTAATAACATTACCATCATCATCTAATTCATGTGGTCCCATTTTTTGTAATTCTAATATTGTATTATGATCTTGTGCAGGAACAAATGTACCCCAATCACTTCCTCTAAGTATTGGTTCATACTTAGGAAATCTACAACGTCTACCAAGTAATGTTTTTATTCTACCATTATCTTGTGCTGCTTCCATAACACCGGTCATTAACTCTTTTACAAAAGGTACTTGATTATGGTATTGATTAAATAATTCATCTGCTTTTTCTTTTGTTGCACCTAATTCATTTTGTAATTTAGCTTTACCCATTCCATAAAATAAACCTAAGTTAATTGTCTTAGCTTCTTTCCTATCTATTTTAGCCATGTCAGCAACAATTTGATGAAAGTCTGTTGATGGATCATTTTCATATGAATCTGCAATTATCTGTGCTGTATCATAACCAAATCTCAGTGCGTAGTGTGCAACAAGTCTTGGTTCTTGTTGTGAGTAATCAAATGTACCCCAGGTACAACCTTGTTCAGGTATAAATAAACTTCTTATTAATGGTCCTGTATCTGGATCACGTGCAGGTATTTGTTGTAGGTTTGGATTAGAATAACTAAATCGTCCTGTAACGGTACCACCATCATCAGATCGTATTTGATTTATATCTGCATGTATTCTACCATTATACTCATGTTTTAATATGGTATCTATAAATGTTGTTCTAACCTTGTTTATTTTTCTAGCTTCTGCTATCATACGAACTACAGGATTTGTATGAGAGGAAATAAAATTTTTAGTAAATGAAGGAGAGTCAGTCTTTTCAGTACGGCTATAAGGTAGCTTCAGTTTGTCAAAAACTTCTGCGATCGATCTTGCTGCCCATATCTGAGTATCTACTCCTGTTTCTATTTTTATTTGTTGTAATAGGTTTTCTTCTTTTACTGCCATTGCTGTTTTTAATTGATTCGCTTTTTCGATATCTACCCGCACCCCTAGGTGACGCATATCAACTAGGCAAGGGAAAAGATCAGTTTCGAGATTAAATATATTTTGTAAATCGTCTTCTATAATTATTTTTTTAAATAAATGCCAAAGTTCTAAAGTTAGAGCTGCGTCTTCTTCTGCGTATGCTCCTACTTCACTTGCAGGCATTTTCCACATATCTGCTTTAGGATCTAGTCCACGTTCTTTTGCTGCGTCGTTAAGTAATTTTTCATTCTTACCTTTATTTAAATATACCCAAGACAAAGAATTTAATGTAAATGAAAATCTATTTTCATCAATCAATGATGCGGCAACCATAGTATCAATAATTAAACCATTGATTTTTATACCTAAATTACGTATCCAACATACGTCATACATTGCATTATGAAATATTTTTGTAGCAGGTGATTCACAAATATCTTTAAACCATCTTAATACTCTATCTCTGTCCATGTTTGGACCTGTACCGTGTGCTATTGGAAAATAATTTTTATATCCATCTACAGCAACAGCTATACCTACGACTTCACCATTACCAATAATAGAACCCGAACCTTTTGTTTTTAAGTCTGGATCCCTAGTCTCTAAGTCAATTGCTATTTCCTCTGCTTTTCTTAAATCAGGAAACTCTGTAGGTGCTACCCATTCTGTAGTTGGCATTAACATTATTTTTTCCTTTTCATGTCTTTCATCTTTTTAATTTCTAATTCACAATAATGAATTATTTTTTCTAAATCTTGTATGCCATTTTTATTCATATAACGGCATACATATTTAATAACATTTCCTTGAAAAAAAGAAAGGTCATTTTTAGAAATGAATTCATAGGGTTGAATGTTAAAATCTTTATAATGATTCCCGCCTATCTGCTTATCTTGTGGAAACGCACTTTCGAACATATTTTTATTTGTCATTTTTATTTCCTTTCTTAAAATTTTTAATAAGTCCTTCAACTATTTCTTCTGGAGTTCCTCCATAAGTAAATATTTGATTATTTAATATATAAGTAATAAAATATGTATTACTATTTTCTTCTTTTTCTACACTTTTTATATTTATCATTTTTTTCTCCTGTATTTAGTTAGTGTGGCAGTTGTTGGTTTAACGATCTTATATCCAATGATAGGGAGTCCGAGAAAATCGAACCAACTTCGTCCGTTAGAACCTGATGCTGCCAATCACCAGTAAAGGGCATCTCGCTCCCAATCGGTTTATATACATTTGTATATAAATTCTTATAAATGTTTGTATTCATTTCTTTTTAATCTTGCTTTCAATTTATATAAATTATTTCTTGTACGTGTAGATCCAACATACCAAACTCTATGTTCTTCATCGTGTTTATCTTGACTCTTCTTAATTGCTTTTTTAATTTTATCTCCCATATCCAAACAAAGAATTATATTGTCTTCTTCACCACCTTTAGCTGCATGAATAGTAGACACCTGAATACGTGCATCTTCATCTAAATTTTCACCATTATCTAATAAATGTTTTATATATTCTCTTTCTTTATAATCTGTTTCTTTAAATGCATCGAACCAACTTATATTTTTATCCCATTGTTCTTGTTTTAAACCTGTAAATTCAACAATGTCTTTTATCTCTTTTTCCTCTAATTCAATTCCTCTACACCATGAATTGTAGTTAACAGATGCATTATAAATTCTAACTTTAAAACTTTTACCTTTATTAGTTTCATAATATAAATTTCTTTTTCTTAATTCTTTTGTCATTCTATTTAATCTAGAAATAGTTCTTGTTTGTATTAGCCATTTACCTTTTGTTAAATCTACTTGATCTAAATTATTTATTCTTTCACTTATACCTTCGTAATCTCTTGGATAATATTGTTTAAGTTTTCTTTGTCCTATTATGTTAGTTAAAGGTACCATAGATTGTTCTTGTACCGCTCTAGATATTCTTTTAGAATATTTTAGTACTGTTTCTTTTGCAGGTTCATTTATGAATCTGTTTACATCTGCACCTGCCCAAGCAAATATAGCCTGGTCATCATCACCTGCTAGGTAAATATCATCTGCATATTCTTTTAATTTATCAAATAACTTCCATTGTAATGGAGATAAGTCTTGTGCTTCATCTATAAATATAACTTTAAATCTTGGTAAATCTTCTTTGTCTATTAATTGATTTATCATATCATTAAAATCTAATTTTTCTTTTACTCTTTTGTATTCTTTTAAATTGTCATCAATGTTTTTTAATATTGAAAATCTTTTTATTTCTTTTCTATTGTGTTCATTTCTATCGTATTCTTCTCTTATGGTAATGTCTCTATTCATAGCTCTGCCAATCATTTGAAAGTATGGACTATCGTTGTTTAAATAAAATATTTCTTCTCTATTATATTTATCATAATATTTAACTCTAATATTTAATTGTTTACCTATCTTTTCATAATCTGATGGCTGCATTACTTTTTTAGTATTTAAATCTAATTGATCAAAAGCAAATGAATGTATGGTTCTAAAATAATATAACTTATCATTATCGACTGGCATTCTATCCCTAGCAACTTTCGCTGCTTTTTTAGTAAATGCAAAATATGCAATACTATCTAAAGGTGTGCCTATTCTTATATATGCCTTAGCTCTACTAATTAGTTTATGGGTTTTACCTGTACCTGGAGGACCAAAATATTTATATATCATTATACAATGTCCTTCGTGCTTTCTACTTCCATAATTTCTTCTACTTCTACCTCTTCTTCAAAAAGATATAATGGTATTTTTGCACATCCATTTACACCTGGATATGGTTCATTTGTTTTTTTATTAATGCCAGGAAATCTTTTCTTTTTACCAAACTCTGGTTTAGGTAATTCCTCATCTTCCTTTTCAAACATTTTAGTAATCATGTAAGAAGTTCTTGATGCATCTTTTTTCCATTCATTTTCTTTTAAAAAATTATAAAATTCATCATATATAAACCATGCATATGTATTATCTTTTAATACATTACCACTTTGAAATGAATTAAATGTTGTTGCCTGAGGCCCGTTAATATGTTCCTGTAATAACTTTTTAAGTATTTCAATTGGCCTGGTCCCTGGAGCCGGTTGTATTGTATCCACACCATCTAACAATGCATTTATCATTTCATAAAATTCCATAGCTTTAATTGGTGGAGGAAATACATCTGCTTGTGCCATAATTAATCCTCTTAATTCTTTTTGATCTTTTATTTTATTTACATCTTTTGCATGTACAGGAACAGATTCACCTTTCTTATTTTCTACGGTAAAATAATATTCAGGATCTGGTTTAAAATCTATTTTCTGTAAATTATTCATCAATGGCCAATTAACTTTTTTATCAGATATAATTCCAAATTTTCTTTTTACACATTCTGATTTAACGCAAACAGGTGCAAGTAATTCATCAGTACAAGTGTGACCTTTAGTTTCTTTTTCCCATTGTTTTATTTTCATTTTAATATGATCATCTGTCCATGTTGCATTAAATTCAAAATAATTTCTACCTGCTTGTAATACTTTATTCTTCCAATCATCTGAATATTTCTTTTTAGCAAACACCATATAGTTATATAAAAATCTATCTCGACCATCTTTCATTTTATTTTTTGATAAAATTTCTAAACAAGGTGGACCATCTTTAAATTCTTCTGCACCACCAGTTAATTCTTTTTTAATTATATTATCAGATATATTTTTTAGTTGTTCTGCAGTTTGTTTATTTAATTCAATGCAATTTAAAAATATTGCAAATGGTATTTCTTTTCCTGAAGGATCTATTGCAACTCTTTCAGTTTTACCAAAATAAGGTAAATTTATAAAGTTACCATTTAATTTATTACCATCTGTATCATCTCCTAGTTTTGTTTGTTTAGGAAATATTTCTGTATTAATTGGTAGTTTAAATAAAAATAATACTTCTTCTAAAAAATCTTTTATTGTTTTTGCTTTTACAAATTTTTTTGTAAATACATATAAGTGAAGGCCACCACTTTTAGATTTAATTGGTATAAGAGGTAATTGTTTTTCTTGAATAATATCTAAATAATATTTTATATCTAAATTTTTATATATCTTTGGATCAATATCTATTGCACCAAATCGTGCTAAACCATCGTCATTACAAGGTTGTATACCTATTGATTTTGTTCCATCTAAATGTTGTTGATAATCTAAATCAGTAATTGTTTTACCTGACCAACCATAGTCACCTGATCTAAATTTTATTTTACCTGTATCTGGATCTTTGTAACCATTACTAATATTACAAAAACCAAAGTTACGAGTTAAACCAGTAAAATGGTCTTTAAATTCTTTTTGTAATTCCTGCATTCATATTTCCCTTTAATTATTTTAAGAAGGCGGTTCCAGTCTCCCGGTACCGCCTTCTCTTCGAAGTATTCACTTAGTGAATTAGACAATATCTGCAGTCTTAGATTTTTCGCTTTTCTCATACTCAGGTTGCGCTTGACCTTTAGACACAGAATTTTGAAATTCTTGTGCCATTAAATAAAGATCAGCATCCTCTTTCTGAGCGACATCTAAAGCTCTCGCCATAGATGGTTTATAGACATGCCAACTTTTACTTCCTGCAACCTTACTAACAGTTTTTAAATTATAAACTGCTGCATATGCTGCCGGATTGTAAACACCTTTGTCATCCTTAAATCTAAGATTTTTAATCAACTGATTTAATTCTCTTGCAGGTGTTAAGTTAGATGATCTCATAGTAATCACTGCAGGTCTAGGTTCTTCACCTAAAACAATTACATAAAAGTATGCAGTTTTTTCTAAGTAATTACCATTTGATAATCTATACTTACCGTTCCTTTCTTCAACAGCATCATCAGGTATTGATAAATGTGTTGCAACAGGTGGAGCTGCGGTGTCTCCCATTTCCTGCCATTCTGGATATCTTGTTTGCACGTGTGCAACAATAATATCCACACCTTGTTGACCATCTATTAATGTACCAAGACCTTTTGCATAGATCATACCAGGTTGAGAACCTTCTACGTACTTTGCATTACTCTTGTTACACTCAGGTGATAGTTGGTGTAGGATTTTTAAAATCGGTGTTGACATATCGTCCGATTTTATTTCTTCGCTACCTCTACCAGAATCACTTCTTAGGTTGATAGTAGCCAGTGCACCCGCACTGTTCTTCTTTGTCATAGCATTTGTATTTGCCATCATATTACCTCGTATTATTTATTATTTATTTTTTATTTTTAAAATGCGTTTGACTTCCATCAAACGTATTAAATAGTTCTTCAGGAACTTCACGACCTTTGTCTTTCCATTCCTTCATAACTACTTTGAGTGTCTGTGGGTGAACTTTCTCCTCTTGGATAGGTTCAAACCCACTAGACCTCGCAAGGCTGACGTAATCGACAGCCTTGTTATCTTCGCCTTGGCCAAATGATACAATAACATTATTTTTTACTATATCACCTAGACCTTGGTCACGAAGCCATGTAATCGCCTCTGCTTTTTTGTCAGCTTTTACTGAGGCACTATAAATTTTTTTGACAGATAATTCTGAACCATCTCGTAATTTTAAACTAGATAAGTTCATGTCATCCATTAATTTTGGAATAACCATACAGCTAAAGTATTTTTCATCTTCTTTTAAATCTTTAACTTGGTCTTCTAAGTTTTTAATTTGTTGTTGGATTGATCTTAACTTTTCAACTTCTGTTGAAAGTTTATCCGGGTCAATGCTTGTAGATTGATCGGGTGCATCTTTACGCAAGTCTATTATCATAATATATTACTCCTTTGGTTTTTTTCTTTTTGACTTTCATGCCTGTAATTATAAGGACTTAAACTTGATTTGTCAAGTTTTATTTTTGAAAAATATCTATCTCGATTGGATAATAAGTTTTTTCTTGTCGATCCCATTTTAGTAATTTGTATTTACCATTTGTTACATCAGATACAACTGAACATACTACTCCAATAATTGCAGGATCTCCTGATAATAATAAGTAATCATCGGTTGTATAATCTTTTAAAAGTGTTTTTAATTTTTGTATTAGTGGACCAGGTGACATAATAATTTGACTTTTTTCTGGCAGAAGTGAGACAATTTGTCCAAACTTTGACGCACCTAAAATATTATATTTTGGTTGTCCTATAGACGTTCCAGGTATTTCTTGTGTTAAATAAACTTTACTCATTGACTTTTTCTTTTTTGATATTATTATAGCTAATAGAAAGAAAAGTAAAGGTTATATATTATGAATTATAAATTTAAAACTAAGCCTTATGGGCACCAATTAGATGCATTAGAAGCATCATGGAATAAAACAAATTTTGCTTATTTTATGGAAATGGGCACAGGTAAATCTAAGGTATTGCTAGATAATTCTGCAATGCTTTATGATAAAGGCCTTATAAATGGGTTGCTGCTTATAGCACCTAAAGGTGTATATAAGAATTGGTATGACTCAGAAATTCCTACGCATTTACCTGATCATATAGAGAAAAAAGTTGTTCTTTGGAAAACATCTGACAAATCAACTAAACAGAAAAAAATATTAAATACACTATTTGAAACTGGAACTGATTTTCATATTTTAATTATGAACGTTGAATCATTTAGTTCCGGTAATGGTACGGAGTTTGCTAAAAAATTTTTATCGTGTCATAAATCAATGATTGCTATTGATGAATCAACTACAATTAAAACTCCAACATCTAATAGAACTAAAAATATTTTATCTCTCAGAGAGTTAGCTGATTATAGAAGAATACTTACAGGTTCACCGGTAACTAAATCACCTTTAGATTTATTTTCACAATGTCAATTTTTAGACCCGTGGTTATTAAATCATGATTCTTATTGGACATTTAAATCAAGATATGCTGTTACCAGAAAAATTGAAGTACAAGGTAGACGAGTTGAAATAATTGTTGGCTATAGAAATCTTGGAGAACTATCTGATATGATAAAACCATTTTCAAAAAGAGTATTAAAAGAAGATTGTTTGGATTTACCGGAAAAAACTTATGTTAAACATTATGTTGAACTTACACCTGAACAGAAAAAAGTTTATCAACAAATGAAACAAGAAGCCATTGCATTTCTTGATGGTAAAATGCAATCTTCAGCTACAGTCATGACTCAGTTAATGAGATTACATCAAATTACTTGTGGCCATTTCACTGCTGATGATGGAACTATAAAAGATTTACCGTGCTCTAGATTAGGTGAACTAATGAATATATTAGAAAATATTGAAGGTAAAACTATTATTTGGTCTCATTATACACATGATGTTAGAAGAATAATTAATGAAATTAAAAAAGTATATGGTGAAGAATCTGTTGTAGATTATTATGGTGCAACCGATACTGATGCAAGATCAGCTAATATTAAAAAATTTCAAACAGATGATAAATGTAGATTCTTTGTTGGAACTACACATACTGGCGGATACGGTATTACCTTAACTGCAGGTAGTAATATGATTTATTTTTCTAATGGTTATGATTTAGAAAAACGTCAACAGTCTGAAGCCAGAATAGATCGTATAGGTCAAACAAGAAAAATGACTTATATTGATATAATGTCTTCAGACACTATTGACGAACGTATTGTTAAAGCTCTTCGTAATAAAGTAGACATCGCAAATACAATTATGGATGAAGACTTTAGAGAATGGATTTAAATTAATTCAAGAATAAATTAAATAATCCCGTTAGAGTCAGGATTGTAGTAAATGCACCGCCAATAATCCAATATAATAGTCTATCAGTTTTCTTTTCAATATCTTCTATTTTAGAATTTATCTTGTCAATATCTCTATGTAAATGATTGATGTCTTTTTTCACGCCTTCTATGTGTCCATATAATGCCATTAAATGTTCCCCTGTATCTTCTGGATGTTTGCCGTTAGCCATTAGAATTCAACCCCCGCTGAATAAAAAACCCAATAGTTTGATACTATCTGACCGCCCAAATAAATCATTATGCTATACCTCTTGATCTCAGTTTAATCATTTTCTCTTCTTCGGATAATAAAGCATTCTCAGTTGGCGTCAAGCCATTCATTGTGGCCCCTGAAGCCGGCATCATTGCTGTTTGAATTACTTGTTGATCAGGCATTGGTGTAGTTGGTAATGGTGGAGTTTGTGGTTTTTGAGAAACTTGTTGAGGTTCTTGTTCTATGGTTTCATCTGGTTTCTGACTTTGTTTATCAATAACACTTGGAAGTTCTTTATTAAAATATCTCTCTAAGTCTTCATCGGATAATCCAAGTGGAACACCATTCCATTTACCCACTATTTCTTGCATCTGTGCTAATGGAAATACATCTTCAAATTTTAAATCAGGATATGTTTCTAATAGTTTTCTATAAGATTTTTGCGTTATATCTGTATACTCTTTAAATCCCGGTATGTTTGATGGTCTATATCTATTTGCAAATAGATACTGCATTGTTTTTTTACCAAAGTTTTGTCTATCTTTAAACTGTAAAGCTATTTCTCCTTTAGGAAATAATCTTTCAGCTACTTTTAAAAAATCACTTACTCTACTCATTTCTCTATATCTATTTCTTTGTAATAATTCCCATTGTTCTAAAATATTTGTAGGATTTCTAAATATTTTATTTAAATCATAGGTGCTCATTTTAAAAGTACGATCCGCTGCCTGTAATCTATCACTAAAATCACCTATAATATAAGTCATAGCTGTTTTAGGATTTTGTTCAGTAATACCAATACCAAGAAACATTTTTAATAGTTCATTTGTAGTATTATATTTATCACCTGCTGTGTTAACTTCTTCATCATAAGCGGATAAAACTTTACCTGCACTTCTAAATGTAGTTGGATTAATGGTTTGTATTAAATGATTAAATATTTTGCCAACCACTACATCATAAGGTTCATTAGCTGCATCATATATTATTTTATCTTCTTTAGTTTTACCACCTCTTGCACCTGGAATAAGCGTCCATTTAGGAGTTACATCTAATATTGCTTCTGTTAAAATGGACTCAGTAATAAATGGTTCAAATATTTGTGTTAGTGCACCATTCTTTTTTTCTTCATAATCATAAAACATTGATTTAAAAAATCTTGTAAACATTGCTTCGTCACTTTTATCTGG
>Ga0208428_1001267_pt1 | contig 10711 bp, 12 predicted proteins | sample DEB08_DNA_11_FD_184535 | JGI IMG/M metagenome (GOLD analysis project Ga0208428, IMG submission 184535) | Aqueous microbial communities from the Delaware River and Bay under freshwater to marine salinity gradient to study organic matter... | ecosystem: Environmental > Aquatic > Marine > Coastal ... | reverse complement strand
ATTTAATTCATTTTTAGGAGTTTTACCTATATATATCTTATCGCCTAATACTATCTTATAGATTACATATATCATTTATAAATACATTTGTAATTAAAACTTTAAATATATGAAATTGCCTTATTACTAATGTAATTAAAAAAAAATTAAAATATTTAAAAAAATAAAAGTATAATATATTATGAAATTTGCTGGTAAAAATATTATTAATGTTTTACACCCATTAGTATTACAATATCAACAAGAAAAATTAAATAATAAAATAACAAAAAAAATAATTATGAATGACCCTAATTGTTCTAATATAAATACTGATTATATGTATTTTATGACTGGATTTCTATGTGATATGTTAAATAATAAAGGTGGATTTCAGTTTTTATATAAATTATTAGATAAAAATAAAATTCCTAAAAATGAAATTAACCACTTTTTATATACTTTTTTAAAACTCAAACAAAAAATAAAAAAAAAGTTATGGTCTTATACCGAGTTAGAAGAACTACAAGTTCCTATTGAATTAATTGATAAAACAACAAATTCTTATACAATTATTTAAATAAATATTAAATCATTATCTAAATTCATTTTATAACAATAATATATTGAACCACAAGGATTAGTATAACACTTTTCATTTTCTAAATGTGTAAATGTAGGACGGTCATACGGAATAATTAATTGTAAATGACTTTTAAATAATTGTTGAAAATATTTACTATTTAATGTTCGTGGAGGTGCTATAATAATAAATGGTTTATCTAACTTATGTAAATATTCACATACTTTTTTCATTTTTGAAAATGGTGGATTATCTACTATTAAATCACATTCAGGATTAGATTTGAAGAAGTCCTTATCCTCGTGAATTACTTTTTCAAATCCTAATTCATTTAAATAAATTTTTTGTTTTCCGTCGCAATAGAAAGGACACCATATAACCTTATCCTGTGGAATAAACTGTTTAATAACCTCCCACGATTTTTTTGAAGTTGTATAATTATCATTACTTTTATCACAGGTGAAACTCATTATATTAATATATATAAAAAATCAATTTTATATTTTAAAAAAAAATAATATCAAATAATATTTAAAATACACTTTTTTTTTGCTACATAAAGTCATTTTTAAAAAATTATTTGTTTAGTAATTACATTTGTTATTTAAAATAATAAGATATTTAAAATTAAAATATTATATTTAATATAATGAAGGTAATAGATTTTTTAGAAAATTTTTTTGAATTAGATACTTTTTGTCTATTTAAATCTATTAAACGAGGTGAAAATTTTAAAAAAATTCCAGTAGGATTGCCGAGTGGAAGATATAACTGGACGAGTGAAGAATTAATAGACTGGAATACAGAAAAATTAGAAAATAAAAGTTTTAATGCCGTTGAAATATTTTTATGGAAAACTCCGTACTGGGTAGTTGATACCGATAGTGAAGAAGCATATAATTTTATAACTAAAAATTTTCCCACTATTTTAAATACCACACTTACATTTTCACGACAAGATAATTTCCATAGGCATTTTCTTATTGAATTCATAGGAGAATTCCCTAAAAATTCTAAAACTAAAATTGTAAAAGTAAATAATATGGATTTAGATTTATTAGGTAATTGTGTTTTTGAAGTATTAGATAGAGAAATACATAATGAAAGTATTTTATCAATTGATATAAATTCATTAATTACTTTTAAAAAACCTAAACCTATTACAGAAACTTTACAAGTATTAAATCCTAATCAAATAGTTCCTGATAATAAAAATCAAGAGGAAACTATTAAAATTATTGAATATATTTTATCCATTCTTGACCCTAACAAATATAATGGATATAGTGCTTGGACAGGTATAGGATATATAATTCATAATGAAATACAAGATAAAACAGTAGGAATTAAACTGTTTAAAAATTTCTGTATGAGAATGTCTAATTATGAAGAAGCGGAATTATATAAATTTTGGAATAGTATAGATTTATCAAGTAAATATTGTTTAAATCCTTTAACTTTATCCTCATTATATTATTATTTTAAAAAAGACTATCCTAAATTATATTTAGAAAAAAAAAATGAATTAAATTTAAAAACTAAAAATTTTGAAAAAGATACTTTTAATAAATTAAAAAGTAATGACGATAAATTAGCATATTTTAATCAATTTCATTTTTATAATAATAATGACGGTTTATATTATACAATTAAAGATAGAACTATTAAAGGACATACAGAAACAAAATTTAAAAATAGTATAGCACCTATTAGAATACCTAAAAAATTTACTAATAATAAAAAAAATCCTAATGAAAATAATGAAAATGAAAATGAAAATGATATTCCCGAAGAAGTAATTATTAAATATGAGGGAATTTTTAATGTATGGAATACTCATAATGAGCGTAGTGAATATGATAATATGTATTTATATCCTCCACCACTATCAGTTCCCAGTAATTACATTAATAAATTTAGGGGGTTTGCTATTGAAGAACATAATATATCTATTAATGAATTAAATGATAAGGAAAATATTAGACAATTTAATTGTGTATTAGGATTTTTATATTATTTAAGTGGTGAATGTGATATATCCTATGAATATTTATTAAAATTTTACGCTCATTTGTTTCAAAAACCCGGAGAAATACCACGAATAGCATTAGTATTTAAATCTACGACTGGGTGTGGGAAGGATTTATGGATTTCATTTATTATTTCTATTTTAGGTGCGGAATTTATTTATAAAACAAGTAAATTGAAGGATATTGTAGGAGATTTTAATTCTGCTATTGATAGTAAATTAATTTGTGTTGCTAATGAAGTTGAACCGAAAACTTTTAATGATTTTAAGGAAAATATTAAGGAGTTTATTACAGAAGAAAATATTTCATTAGTACGAAAAGGTATAGACCCTATTACAGTTCCTAATTATTCAAGATTAATTTTTCATACAAATAATAATTTTCCAGTTGAATTAAATGATAGAAGATTTGCTATATTTGGTTGTAGTCCAGTTGTAAAAAAATTAAATTTAACAGAACATTATTTTTCTAAAATAGCAAAATATCTTAAAAATCCAGTAGTTCAAAAACTTTTTTATAATTATTGTTTAAATATTGATATTGAAAATTATAATTTTGAATTAAATAGACCTAAAACAGATATTTATAAGCAAAGTATTAATAAACCTATTTATTTACAATTTTTAATAGATAAATTTGAAAAATTATTAAAAACTGAACCGAGTGATTGGAATGGTATTAAAAAATTTAAAAAATTAGATTTATTAAATGAATATAATTTATGGGTTCAAAATCCTAATAATTGTGGATTACAAATCCCACCTACAAGAACAGCACAAAAATTTAAAATAGAAATTACAAGTACCTTATTAGAAAAATTAGATTTATATTTTGATAAAGATACAAAGGATATAAATATACAGTATGTAGTTATTAGAAAAAGTAATGGTAATGAATATTATGAATTTAATGTTAGTGAATTATATAAATTATTTATTGAAAAAAATATAGCAGAAGAAGTAGATAAAACTACTAATGAAACACTACAAATGGAAACTGATAGTGAAAATGAAATTGTAGATTTTAGTGAATTTGAAGATTAAATAAACTTTTAACCCTTCAAAATTTTATAGAGTAATTATCCCCTTACACTACATAGTCAAGTAAGAATATTTCTGTTTTTTTTTCACTTGGTTATGTAATAGGAAAGAAGGAAAAATGAATTTTGTGAAAAAGTGTTAAAATGTTAAAAAATATGAAATTATACCTCTTCCAGTTCCATATATATTTTTTTATTTTAAAACTACTTTTTTATTTATGTTTTTTTTAACCTCATTTTTATCTCTTATATCCCTATTTATTTTTATTAATATATCTACTTATATATTATATATATATATATTATTAAATTTTTTTAAATAAATATATATATATATAATAAGAGAATATACTAATATAATAAGTGATAATAGTAGTGATATAGGGTAGGGGTAAAAATATATAGGGATAAACAGTATAAAATAATAGGTTTATGGAGTAAAATACAACAGCATTTCCTTCTTTCTTTCTATTACATTATCAAGCAAAAAATTTGAAAAAAAAAACTTTTAAAAATTTAAAAATTTAAAAATTAATCAAATGATTTACTGGTATTTTCAACAACTTTACTAATTGTAGATTTAACTTCAACAATAGCATTTTTAGTTTCCTTAACATTTTCATTAATATCTTCTAACTTTTCACTAATTTCATTAACATTTTCTTCAACTATATCTACCGCTTCTGTAATTTTATCAGTCCATTCTGCTAATTTGTTAAAAATATTCATAATAATATATTATAAGATAATAATATGAATGAAAAATTGATTATGAATTTAAATAAAAATATTTCTATTAGTAAATCTAAACGGAATTATGTATTTAATAATTTAGACCTGAAAAATGAAGAACAAAAAAAATTATATTTTAAATTATATTATAAGAGAAACAAGGAAAATTATTATAAACCTACAAAACGAGGTAGATATAAACAGAAAACAGATACTTTTAAAGTAGATAAGGGTGTATTTATATTATACTTTTAAAATATACAAGTTAAGAAGTCGTTTGCTTGTATTAAATCTCTTCCACAATAAATACCTTCATTATTTTTATATATTTTCTCAAAATTTTCTAAATAATTAACTTTATTTTTTATTTTTTCTCTACTACAATTAAAATGTTGTTTATCAAAATAAATTTTAGTAAATAATTTATATTGAGGTGTAAAATTTCCGTCTATACTTTTCGCATATTTAAAATTTTCTTCTCCATATAAATTTTTTCTATATGTTTTAGCATTAGTATAAATAACTTTAAGAACATAATTTTTAGAAGTTATATTTTTTACAACACATAAACATTTCCATTTTTTCTTATAAATAATTATATCACCTACATTTATTTTTTTATCTAATTCATATTGATAATGAAATCTATGAAAATAACAACTCATTAAATATTTTTTACTTTTTCTATATAAAGTTTCTAAAATTTTTGTTCTTAATCTAAATAAAATTAATCGAAGTCTTCGTGTTTCACTATCATATTTACATAATAATTTATCATACTTATTTAATGTAGGAGAACTAAATTTGTCTAAATGTTGTAATTCAAATAAATCAGTATCTTCATAATATAAACATAAATGAAGTAAAACTCTACATAAATTTTTAGACTTTAAATCTTGTTCTACTTTTCCTAAAAATACTATATTTTTAAAAATATAATCTATATATTTTTGTTCTAAACTAACTTGTTCTTGTGGGATAAACTCGGCGTCCATTATTAAATATATATATAAAATCAATTTTAAATAATTTATATAAAATAATAACATTTGTAATGATTTAAATTTATATGATTTGTAAAAAATTTAAAGTATTTAATAGAATTTAAAAATTCGTTAAATTTTTTTTCTATAATAGAAATATAATGAACCCAAGTGGCGTACAATATTCAGTAGTTCTCAACCGTGCTACACCAGCGGTGAAGCAAACAAGAAAATTTAGTGCTAATAATGGAAGTACTTTTACAGACAGCACAAATAACATAATAAGAATTCCACTCGCAGTTGGAAGTTTTCAATTTGTAGATACAAGAGCAAGTTATTTATCATTCACTATTACAAATAATTCAAGTGATAAAGACGCTAAATTTGATACAAATGGTAATTGTGTTATTCAACGATTAAGAATTGAAAGTCCTGACGGTTCTACCCTTGAAGATATAACTGATTGGAATGTATTAAACGCATTTTTACACGATTACACACAAGGTTTAGATAATGGTGCTACTATTTCTAATATGATTGAAGGTCAAGGTACAGCAGTTCCTAACACCACAAAAAACTATGCTAATAATTCTTGTGTTGCTATTGGCGAAGGTGCTTCTATTTCTGTTTGTCTTCCACTTGCCCCTTGTGGTGTATTAAACGCTAATAGATATTTACCTCTTGGATTTTTAAGAAGTAATCTTGTAATAGAAATTCATTTAGCACCAGCGGCGACTTGTCTTAACTGGGAAACCGCTACTCCTACTGCTCCGGGATATACACTTTCTAATGTTAATTATGTTGCTGATATAATTTCATTCAGTAGTCAGTTTAATCAAAATTACGAACAAATGATTTCTAATATTGGTGGAGTTCAAATTTCTACACAAACTTATTCTAACTACATTACTAATATCGCAAACGCTCAATCTGCCCTCGCAGAATTAATCCCAGCAAGACAGAAAAGTATTAAATCTATTTTCTTCATAATGCGACATACTGCCGATATTTCAACAAAAAATATTGATAGTTTATCTACAAGACAAAGAAACGCTCTAACAGCATTCCAGATAAAAGTTGGAGGAGCGCTATTTCCCGCACAGGAAGTACAAGGTTCTTCTACTAATTCAAGTGAAATGGGTGCTGAATTATATAAGGCATTTGCTCGTTTAGCAGATACTTCACTTGGAGGAAAAATTACAAGAGCAAATTATCTATCTGCGGAAGGTGGGTTCGCATTTGGTCTTGATTTAGAGGCATTCGCGAATGATAGTTCTGTTATAGAAAGTGGTTTAAATGTCGGCAGTCAAGGACTTCCAGTAGAATTAATTGGTAATCTTACTGCTGACGCCGCGTCGCAATTAAATTCATATGTATTAAGTGATATGATTTTAACCTTCACAAGCGACGGTGGTGTTTTAAGTTCTATGTAAATGAAAAAAAAATATTTAATTAATTTATAATGAATAGAGCAGAAGTAGTAATTTGTTATACAAAAAAAAATAAAAAAAAACAACCATATACATATTGTCTTGATAAGGATAAAACAAAACCTTATGAATATATGAAACCTAAATTTAGAAAAGAGGTTAATAGAGTTAGGGACGCAAAAATAACAAAAATGAAATTTGATAAAAAACAAACAAGAAAAAAAAATGAACCTACTACTTCAAAAGTTAAAAGTGAAATATTAAAAAATGTAAAAACAAAAAGTAAATCACGAGAAAAATTTAAAAATATTTATAATGAAATTTTAAAAGATTTTAAAAAAAATAATATTGAAATTCAAGGAATTCCTAAAATTAATTTTCAAACTGAAAATTTAGATAAAATAAAAAAACAAGTTGAAGATTTACAACAAATTAATTATGTATTAAAATTTAGAAAAGATTTAATTGAATAAAAAAAAATATTTTATAATTTATAATGGAAAAATTAATTAAGGATTTGACTGATAAAGGAATTACTTTTGGTTATGATAGTAAAGGTTTTTTAACATTTCCTTCAACTGAAAGAGGAATAACACAAAAACAACCTAATAAACAACCTTATTATATGTGGAATGAAAGTTTTTTTGAAGAATTATATGGAGAAGATATAGCAAAACGAGTAAAACAACAAACAAATAAAAATCCATTTTTAGAAAGTGAAAAAGAAAGAATAAAAAATAAACGCTATATAACACCGAAAGTATCAAAAAAATTATATTTTGATAAGAGTATAAAAAAAATGCTTCCTAAATCCAGTAAAAAAGTAAAAATGATAGGAGGTATGCCTGAACCTCAAAAAAATTTAATTAAATTAGCAAAAAAAGGAAAAGAAAAAATTATACAATCACAAAAACAAAGATTTAGAACTGGATTAGAAAAATTACAAGAACAATATGGATTAACACCCGAAGATTATGACGAATATACACCAGCAGTAATGCGTAGAAGAGAAAGTGAAATGTTATGGAATACAATTCCGGGATTAAGATAATTTTGAATTAATTTTTTAAATTGTAAGGGGTATGTATTAGAATTAAGAAAAAAATAATTTTACAAAGCAAATGCCCTTGTGTATTCAAAGTAAAAATACTAATATTTTTTTTTTGTATTCAAAACAGATTTATATAGATTTTAAAACTTTATTTAAAAATAAAATATATTAATAATATTATGAATAGAACTGACGAAAGTGAAGTTCCTACAAGTCATTTATTATTAAAACAACCTTATCAAAAGTATTATAAATTATCATTAAATAGTGCTAATGCTAATAGAACTGTTGTATCAGCAGACCATTTAGTCTATAACATAGAATATTTGGGTAGATTAATAGGAGTTCAAAATAATATGTGTAAAATATTTGTTAATTATTTTCAAGTAAAAAAAACAGCAGAAGCGAACAATACTGGTAGTTATGCTATAAGAATAAGAGGAGTTAGTTTTCCTAATAATATAGAAAATAATAAACAGTCTAATAGATTATTTAGTTGTATTAATGATACAAGTAATTACTTTGAATTTCAAAATAGTAGTGATATGGGTATGATAAGCACTATGCCTCGTAATGAATTAGAAGTAATAATAACAAAAAACGATAGTGAAACAGTACATAGTTCGGCATTAGTAAGTGAATATGTTTTAGATTTAATAATTATTCCGTTTGAGAGTAGATATTAATTTATTTTTAAAGTATAATGAGAATGTTAGAAGTATTTTGTGGAACTAAAAGTATGAGTAAAATATTTGAAAAATATAATTGGGAATGTGAAACACTTGATAATGATAAAATATGGAAACCTTCTATACTTTGTGATTTTAATAATTGGGATTATAAAAAGTATGATAAAAAATACTTTGATTATATACATTTTTCTCCTCCGTGTTGTCTAATGTCGCAACAACAACAAACTTGGTATGGAAAATTAAAAGGACGAGGTGAAGATAAATATTTATTTACAAAAGAAATACATAAAAAACAATTAGAAGAAATAAGTGATAAATTATTACATAAAATAGTTGAAGTTTTAAAGTATTTTGATAATGTATATTTTACAATAGAAAATCCATTTCATACAAAATTTAATAATATCAGTATGAGAAATATAATTAATTATCCATATTCAATCTGTAATTACTGTATGTATGATTATCCATTAAAAAAATCAACAATATTTTATAATAATTTAGATTTAACTTTAAAAAAGTGTGATAATACACATACACATATGAATTGGGGAAAATTTAAAGGTGGTGGTGGAGATAGAACAGATAGATATAAAATACCAGTAAATCTATGTGAATATATATGTGAATGTGTAAATCTAAAATTAAAAGTATAATAATATATTATGTTATTAGAAATACCTAATGAGTTAGTTAGAAATATTGTAATGAAAATAGATTGTATAGACCATTTAGAAAAAGTTTATATATGTAATAAGGAATTTCATAAAGTATTAAAACAATATTGGTTTTTTAATCATTTATTAACAATTCAAAAAAAAACTTTAAATTTTCAAAATAAACAATTAGATAGATTAGAAAATAAATACTTTCATTTAAGAACAAATATGGAGTGTTGTTTATATGAAGATAGTTATACAGAAGACGAAAGTAGTATAAGTAGTGATAGTGAATAACTTTTAATTTAAAAAAAATATGTTATTATAATATATGAGTTTGTTAAATAGAAGTAATCAAACATTAAATATTAATACTTTTAAAAGTGGAGTTGGTATAAATATTACAAATGTATCAAATACAAGTGAGAGTACTTGTAATGTAAAAATATCCAGTAATACAAGTCAAAAAACTTCACTTGAAGACGACGACATATTATTATTAGAAGATAGTGGAGGAAATGTAAAATATATAACTGGATTACATTTAGAAAGTCATATAGATACTAATTTTTGGAGTTTTGCTACACCTAATATATATCCTAAATTAACAAGTGAAAATGTTTTAATAGGTACAACAAGTAATAGTAATTCAAGAAAACTTTTAGTTGTAGGTGATAGTGAATTACAAGGAGATTTATATTTACAGTTAGATAAAAAAATAATTAGTAGTAATAATTCAAACGATTATTTACAATTTGGTAATGGAACATTTACTAATAATTATACAAGTAATATATTTACTTATGGAATATCATTTGGAGCAACAGCGAATTTAAATTTAGCAACTGGAAGGGCAATATCAAGAGCAAATGATAGTAATGATAAAATAACTTTTAATTCAGGCAATTTCACATTTGGTAATAAAGGTATTTTTAATAATTCTGTTTTTGTTAAGGCAACAGATACAAGTAATAGTGGTAATGTTAAATTTTTTGAGGCGGAGGATAATGGAACAGACGGTATTTCATTACATTCTCCATTTTCATTATCACACAGTTATAATGCGTTTTTACCACAAATAACAGATACAAATATTACAAATGTTTATGTATTAAGTAATAGAAATGTATTAGGGGGAACAAATTTAAATATTAGTAATTCTACAACTGATACAATAACAGTTAATTTAGATACAACTGTTAGTGGATTAACAAGTATATCAAGCACTAATGCTATATTAGACGGATTAACTGTTAATACAAATCCTATTGAAGTTAAAGGCACAAATTCAAGTGTAGGATATATAAATTTATATGATAATGGACTAACTAATCACATTTCATTACAAACTGCTACAAGTTTAGGAAATTCATTTGATTTAATTTTACCGAGTATTAGTGATACATTAGTAAGTAAAAATTCAACAGATACACTTACAAGTAAAACTTTAAAATTACCTAAAATATTAGATACAAGTGATAATCATAATTATATATTTGGTGTTAGTGAATTAACTGCTGATAGAACAATAAC
>Ga0208428_1001263_pt1 | contig 10758 bp, 16 predicted proteins | sample DEB08_DNA_11_FD_184535 | JGI IMG/M metagenome (GOLD analysis project Ga0208428, IMG submission 184535) | Aqueous microbial communities from the Delaware River and Bay under freshwater to marine salinity gradient to study organic matter... | ecosystem: Environmental > Aquatic > Marine > Coastal ... | reverse complement strand
CCACGATAAGAGTGGAACGAATGTATATACTGGTGCGGCACACGCTGAAACACAGCAGGTGTTGGCAAGCATTAGATACAAGTTCTAATTCGCTAACATTTATAAGTTAAAATAGGGCCTTAATGGCCCTATTTTTTTGGATAAAAAATGCTTGACATTTTGTTGCTTAGACTGTAATATGTAAAGTATAACTAACAAAATGAAAAGGCAACAAATGAAAGGCACGGATTGGCAAAAGGTAAAGAGACTCACCGCCATTGGAGCAATCTACATTCTGGTGGTAATAGCAGCATTTGGAACTGGAACGTTTAATCCAAATGAATTCACCCTAAACAAGATCAAGGATGACATAGAAGAAAAGTTCGTAAAGCGAGCAATCAATCTTGGCTTGCACGAACCAGAATTTGTGTTCAACAATGAGGAGACTTTCGTAGTCGCAGTTAACAAATGTGTCGACTATCTCAACTTCACAACCAAACACGAAGACAGAATACCATCGTCACTGCTCATAGCAATGGCAGGCATTGAATCGGGTTGGGGAACATCACGTTTTGCCAAGGAAGGTAATGCACTGTTTGGAGTGAGGACCTGGGACGAAAAGGTTCCGCAGATGAAACCCCTGGATCTACCCGATGCCAAGTTTGGTGTCAAGACCTATATTACAAAATGCCAGAGTGTTGCTGATGTCATAGCAATACTGAACAGGCATCCTGCCTACGAGGAATTCCGTTTGGAACGAGCAAGACAATTGGGCTTCGTTGATGAATGGAACTATGACGAGTTGGTTCCGCACATAGCACCGTGGAGCACCAACGAGAACTACGTGGCCATCATTTTGGATACCATCAAGGCTAGACAACTTCCCTAATAGAAGGTATAATAGTATTATGAAATCAAAATACGCACCAAGATATCTTAAGGTAGACTTCATGGACATGAGCCAACACTGGGCCGTGGATACACAATACTCCATCAAGGGAAGCCGAGGTGATGACTATACAGTTGAGTTTACTCCTAAAGGATTTACTTGTAATTGTATTGGCATGACCATGCACGGTAAATGCAAACACACAAGGGCTATTGCTGAAAAATGGCAAGCAGCCTGTTCAACGGATTTTAACTACGCACTAGGAGCCTAACATGACCATGCACCTTGAACGTGGGCTGACCACACTAAACACTCGAGTAAGGCGCAAGAAACCTACCAAGGCTAAAATCGAGCAGTGGAAGGAACAACACAAAATTCACAACAAGCATATGAAAAAGTTAGGCATGCACAAGCACATGCTAACATTTGATGAATACATAAAATACATTCACGGTGAACTCAAGATAAAAACGGAAACGGTTATTAATACTCCGTGGCATCATACAGAAAGCACATATCGCAGAGAAACAGCAACGGATCATATTCCAAGTTATGTTTCCAAGGGTGGGTTTGAGCCCTGCACAAAGAAAGAACCAATGCAGTATACGGGAGAGCGTAGATTGATTGGTATAGCAACAATGCACAAATCAAACATGGTTCCAATTTTTGCCGATGACGATGATAAAACCGGCAAGAAACAGGCAACCGAAATAGCAACTATGAGGCGTAACTAAATTGGACAAATTACTCTTGACATCTTTTATGAAAGATAGTATATTAGTAATGTTTAATACACACAGAGAAAGGTAAACTATGAAAAAGGCAATAACAAAGGCAGCACTGTTTGTAGGCGTAGTAAGTATGCTAGGAGCCTGCACAACAATGAAGACAATAGACGTTCGTGAAACAAAAGCCAATCCTAATTGGTATGTTGATTGCGAACAAATCGGCAGCGAAGGCTTCCTATTCTGGAAGACAGATTACGCATATGCTTGTGGAATGGGTGAGAGTATCTATGAACAAGCAAGTGAATCACAGGCTTACGCATTTGCTGTAAAAGGTTTCGCTGAAAGAATCAACGGAACTGTAAACTCCAAGACAGTGGTGGACATCAAGAACGATACGAGAAATGACTCTACTAGAGTTGAGCATCTTGTTAAGGATACCACAATTAGAGAACATCTTGAAGTTAAGAAATACTCATACGAGTTGGCAAGCACGGGTAGGGTTCATACCTACGTGCGAATTAAAATGCCACTTGATGTATTTGATAGGTTAATCGCAGAAGCAAAACAGGTGCAGTAATGGTTAGACTAGCACTACTCTTAACGGGTGCTACGCTACTTACTGCCTGTGCTTCTACGCAGGCACCCGTGGTAGCAGAGAAACCACAATACTGCAACACTTCCGAAACTGTGGTTATACAGGATGGTGAAACCGTTGACAGTGCGACTGTGGTTGAATGCACGGATGATAGAATCAAGAAACTGTTCCAAGTAAAGAGCGGCATGGCTCCTAACTGTGGAGAGTTTACTTACTGGATGAAGATTGGAGGGCACGATGTTCAAAGGCGCGGAGTCAGTTGTCAAAAACCTGATGGCACTTGGGAAATCGTTAATACTGGCATCGCTAATTAGCACCAGTGTATACGCAAACGAAGTATGGGATCCCAAGTTTTTTGAATACAGATCCAATGGTATCATAAGCAGAATCATAGACTTTAGTTTTGGTTGGAACAAGAAGTTGTCCGCCGAACAGAAACTAGCCTATCATCAGAGCGTAATACACGCACTAGAATACGCAGAAAACGGTGAGAAAGTAAGTTGGTATAGGAACAATGCCAGCGGATATTCCAAGCCAGTAATGACATGGCCCGTATCTGCAGGATACTGTAGGCGACTGCATCTTAGCGTGATTGCACATGGCAAGCACAAGTCAATGGCTGTTTCTGCCTGCTATAATAATGTGCATAGTAATTGGACTTGGTTTAGGGATTAAATAATTAACTATGGTATTTGGAATAATAACACTATTATCAGCACTAACAATTAGTGCTATTGCAATCTACTACAGCGTGGCAGGACTAGCGGCTATATTTGCCGCGGCTGTTATTCCCATTATTGTTATGGGTGTAGCACTTGAAGTGGGCAAATTGGTTACCGCGGTATGGCTTCACCGCTATTGGGACAGGGCCGTATGGTGGATGAAAACCTATCTAAGCATAGCAGTTCTTGTTCTTATGTTTATTACATCAATGGGTATCTTTGGATTCCTTTCTAAAGCACACATTGAACAAACATCATTATCACAAGAGCAGGTTGCTCTCATAGAAACACTAGATGACAAGGAAACACGTAGTCAAGCAAAAATAGATAGATGGCGTGGCGAACTTGATCGCTTACTAAAAGGCGAAGATGTTCGTGTTGATAGCCTAATTACAAGCGAACAGGACAATCTGGACAAAATTTATGCTCGTATCAAGAGCGAAAAGGATGCTTTTAGAGCAGATGCCAAGTTTGAAATAGAACAACAACAGACACGCATCAAACAGGCACAGGATAGACGCGACGCAGAAATTGCCGCGGCTGAGAAAAAGTTTGAAGGAACATTTGGCGGAAGTAAACAATACGAAGAAGCAGTTACAAAAGCAAAGAACAATGAACTAAGTGTTGCTTCAAGGGCACAAAAAGAAATACTTGCTATCAATGAACAATTGGATAAGGACCTAGCCGCTGTTGATGCAAAATATTCTAAGGATATAGCAGATATTAACAAGCGCATTAACGATCTCCGCAATCAAGCAAATGCCAAGACTGACGATATTGAAGGACGCATTACTGAACTGGAAGGCTTCATTGAAACTGAGCAGAAGATAATTGATGACGTTAATGAAGAAAAGTTTGGATACGAAAAGGAATATCGTAAACTTGAAGCAGAAGTAGGTCCAATCAAATATATTGCAGAATTTATCTACGGTGAACAGGCAGATAACAATCTACTCGAAGCGGCAGTAAGATGGGTGATTATAATCATTATATTCGTGTTCGATCCTCTTGCTGTGTTACTACTGATAGCAAGCCAATACACATTCAATTGGCATCGCGAGAACAAAGGCGGTAGTTTGCCGGGAAAGCCAAACGAAGATCCTAGTCCAGAACCGGAACCTCCATACAGTGACGAAGAATGGAATGAAGCACATCGCATGAACGATGAGTGGGATAGAGCAAGATATGAAGAACTACGTGCCGAAAAGATAGATAACAACGTCCCACCCGCACTTTCTAAAAAAAAGACTGATCAATATTTACTCTGGCCAGATGTAGACCCTGATCCTGTACAACCTAAAGAGTTTGTTGAAGAAGAAAGATATGTTGATCCTCGTCAACAGGAACTTGACTTTGATAAAGAACTCGAAGTTCCTGGCAATGATTTAGACAAATGGAATGAATGGGTAGAGGCTGCAAACAAGGCTGCTGAAGAAATTCCAGAAGATGATGATGACGAACAGAAATTCTTGGATGCGTTAACTGACGAAGAAAGAGAAGCAATCCGTATTTGGAAGGCTGAAAACGATAAGAACAGCCTAAAGTATCAAAGAAAATTATTTCGTAACGGACAGATAGACGAGTATCCGTGGATCAAATATTTGCAACCACAACCTGATTTTGTGGAAGATGGTAAATTTCAAATCATGCCAGATTTGGAAAAGGAATTAAAAATAGGCAAACCTATTTACAGCGAAGTTGTAGAAACAGAAGAAGAATTAAAAAAAAAGAAAGAATATCTAAATTGGATGGAAAAGGAAGGCAATCAACAGATAAAAAAGTCCAAGGAGATAGAGGATTAGGCTATATACAGAACGCAGAACAAAATGAAAGCACAGTTTGGAAACGATTGAAAGAAAGGCAACAGTGAAAAATAAAATCACAATAATAACACCGCCGGATGACATATTACAGGATGGTGTTAGAATTCTATGCTACGGGTTAGAAAAGGAACAAACTCTCCTAATATCTTCGATCATTTATAATTTGGAAGAATGCAAGCCGACCATTATATATGTTAGTAATGGACAGAATGATAGTGAATGGGTGCTTGACAAAAAACAAAAATGTAGTATAATAATATTTAATGCAGAATCACAAGATCAAACCATGGTAGGATATTTGTCAGCACAAACCAATTCCTATTATTTTGGAGAATTGAGAAGTTTAAGTTCTGCAAATAATAATAAGATAAATGAAAAACAAAAACTAACAAAGATTATGGAGGATCTAATAACTTAATGCAAGGATACAATAAAAATAGGCCAAGAAATAATTATAGTAATTTCAATAACTATGATAAAAAGCCAAGAGAAAATAATAATAAACCACAGCCACAAGGATTACAGGTATTTGTAAGAGATGGCGAAGACATAAACAAGGCACTTAGAAAACTTAAGAAAAAAATTGAAAGGGCTGGTATCATAAAGGAAATTAGAGATAGACAGTACTATGAGAAACCCAGCGAAAAAAGAAGAAAGGCAAAAAAAGCAGGTATCGCTAGATGGAAAAAGCGTCAAAGAGAACTAGAAATAAGCAGATAGTTCTTGACATTTTCCTAATAGGCACTTATAATATACACATACACTCGAAAGGCAGAAAGACATGAACACAGACGTAATGATAGATCTAGAAACTCTAGATACAAAACCCTCAGCAGCCATACTAACTATTGGCGCAATTAAGTTTGATCCTTTCGGGGATGATCTCCATAATAAGAGTTGCGAAAAGTTATACATCAAGGTAGATCTAGACAGTTGTGATAAACTAGGACTTACTACCAGCCAGTCAACAATTGATTGGTGGAGCCAGCAATCAAAAGAAGCACAGGATGAAGCATTCAGCACGGAAGGTAGAATCTCGATACAGGATGCTATGAATCAATTATACAAGTTTTGTTGGGGCGCACAGAGAGTATGGAGCCACGGTGCAGCCTTTGATATTGTAATCTGCGAAAACGTATTCGCTAAATTAGAAAAAATGGTTCCATGGAATTTTTGGCAGGTGCGATGCACACGAACACTATTCGACATTGGCATCAATCCTGAGAGACCTCCGGTGTTGGCTCACCATGCACTGGAAGATGCTTGGAATCAGGCAGTGGGCGTTCAGAATGTTATGCGAACGCTGAGAACTAGTTCTAAGATTAATGGTGACTACATCCAACCATACGCTAACATGAGGTAACAATGAGAATAGAACATGACATCAAACTAGATTACAAGGACGTATTGTTTAAGCCAAAGCGTTCCACATTAACATCAAGGCGTGATGTTGATCTTACAAGACAATTTAAATTTTATAATAGCGGTAAGGAATGGACAGGAGTTCCCATCATGGCATCCAACATGGATGGTGTTGGAACATTTGCCATGGCAAAGGTACTACAAGAAAACAAGATGATAACCGTTCTAAGAAAACACTATTCTCTAGATGACTGGAAAGCAGCAATCGGTAACGGAGTCAAGATGAAATACCTTGCGGTATGCACAGGTACTGGAGTTATTTGGGATCCGGACGCAAAAGATTATGCAACAATGAAAGCAGTGTTAGAAATGTATCCTGACATTCCTTTTATTTGTGTTGACGTTGCCAATGGATACTTTGAGAACTATGCAGACTTTATTGCAAGATTGCGTGATCAATATCCAGACAAAACAATTATTGCTGGTAACGTTATTACAGCAGAAATGACAGAAGAACTTATTCTAAAAGGTGCTGATATTGTTAAGTGTGGTATTGGACCAGGAAGTGTATGCACAACACGACTAATGACGGGTGTTGGCGTTCCACAACTATCAGGTATCATTGAATGTGCTGATGCAGCCAACGGTGTTGGCGGACACGTAATTGCTGATGGTGGATGCGTGTATCCAGGTGATGTTGCAAAAGCATTTGGTGCAGGCGCACACTTTGTTATGTTGGGTGGTATGTTAGCAGGACACGATGAATCAGAAGGTGAAATTGTGGATGGACAAGTAGAATTCTACGGTATGAGTTCAAATGCCGCAATGAGCAAACACGGATCGCGCAAGGACGGATACCGTGGTGCTGAAGGTAAAGTAGTACGCATTCCATACAGAGGTGCAGTATCAGATACGCTAACTGAAATTTTGGGCGGAGTTAGATCAGCAGCAACGTACATTGGAGCAAAACGCATTAAAGATATGCCAAAATGCACGACATTTGTTAGATGTACTCAGCCCGTAAATCCTGTGTTTAATCAATACAATGTTTAATTTGGATAGATTAGGCACTTGTAATATGTCAAATCATAACTATATCATATGTAGTATGATAAATACTTTTGAGCAAACGCCAAATGGGTTTGTTCGAATTAACTTGCTTAATAAGGAGGAAACACTATGACAAGCAAAAATCTATCTATCTTTAATCAACTAAGACCTGTTACTGTAGGGTTTGATCCGATCTTTGATCGTTTCGAAAGAATGTTCGATGACGACTTCTTTACAACACCTATGGTAAACTACCCACCATACAATATCGTAAAAACAGGTGACTACACCTATGATATTGAATTGGCACTTGCTGGTTTCAACAAGAAGGACATCGACGTATCATACGAAGATGGAATCGTGACTGTGAAAACAATTCACGAAACTACTGAAGAAACTGATGCAAACGGTAGCGTTCTACACAGAGGCATTTCTAAGAGACACTTTACAAAGAGTTTCACGGTAGCCGATGATGTGGAAGTCAAGGGTGCTGAACTCAAGGACGGTTTACTTAAGATTTCATTGGAAAGAATCATTCCAGAATCTAAGAAAGCACGTTCAATCGAAGTTAAGTAAATGTATGCGTGAGGGGGGCGACCCCCTCACCTTTTAAAGGAATTTATTATGACGAACGTCAAAGAAGATATAAAAATAGATGAAAAAGTAGACATAGACGTTCAACCACCAGGACTGTGGAAAGTTTTATTCTTAAACGATGATGTCACTCCAATGGATTTGGTGATCGATATTCTCACAGTTTATTTCAAACACAATCAAGAATCAGCACAAAAGATTACAATGGAAATCCATAACACCGGCAGTGGAGTTGCTGGTGTTTATCCACACGAACTGGCAGAACATCTTGCAATAGAAGCAACCAATTATGCTAGAAAAAATGGTTCACCTTTAAAAATAAGGATTGAACAGGAGTGAGCAATACAAGAAATCTTATAAAAACTAGAATGGATCATCTGCAAGAATTAATGGAAGGACAGGCACACATTGACAGGCCCGAATATACACAGGACATAATAGATTCTGTTTCCAAATTCTGGAGTGTGTTGTCCGATGAGGACAAGGACTATATACACTGTAGCAGAGACGCACTAGAAAACAAAATGGAATGGAAAGTATGAGCAATCTAAAGGAACTTACTTGGGAACATCACAAGAACGCAGAACGTCAAGAATTTGTTAAGGTACTAATGAGCGGAAATATTGATCCAAAGGTATATGCTACCTATCTATGGAATCAATTTCCACAGTATGAGATACTTGAAGTAATGGCAATGGGTCATGGCCTGTTTGATAATACTTTCGAAATTTTAAGATCCAAGGCAATACTAGAAGACTTTAGAGAATTATGGCCCAAGGATGAGAAGCCTCCACAGCATACTATGGCTACTAAAAAATATCTTACACACATGAAAACGATTATGAATGATCCGGACAAACTGATGGCACACATCTATGTAAGACACATGGGCGATCTAAGTGGCGGACAGATGATTAAAAAGAAAGTTCCAGGCAGTGGAAAGTTCTATCAATTTGATGGTGACATTCAAGAAATCAAGGAAGCAATTAGAGCAAAAACAAATGACTCGATGGCTGACGAAGCAAAAATTTGTTTTGACTATGCCACTGAACTATTCAAGGACATGATGCAGTATGTCCCAAAGTAGTGTCATCTGGGATAAACTTATAGAATGCAAGGATGAGATCATAAGGATCTTTGATGCCAACGGCACTGAGTATGACGAGCCAGGACTGGCACACTTCAACAACGAACTATGGATCAACAGGGTATGGCAGAATGAACACATTCGCCGAGCACACATAGATGTGGTTGATGCACGTGATACAAAAGGCTTATGGATGATGCACGTTTGTGTATTTCCCGTGCTTACCAATGACGGACCCATATACGGCTTTGATGTTATTGCTGGCAAGAAAAAGATGACGGGCGCATTCCACGATTTTAGCCGTAGCAGTGGTGGTAGCAATCATCCAATGATTGAAGGATACAGAGAAGCAGTGGCTGATTTCATACCCAGCAAACGCAGAGAACTGCCAGAATGGGCACAGAACATATTTACGGATAGCATGATAGCCGCGGGCAATGTGGCTACTGAAGAAGAAGCCACCGCTATTGTAGATCTAGCACTTAACAATCTTAGAGCCTACTTTGCGGAAATAGGAGAATTTACAGGAACTGCTGACCCTGACAAAACAGCAGAAGCGCAGAACTACTACTGCCACAATCAGCAACAGAACCCACACACACCGCGCACAATGAAGTCGCTAGGCTTGAATGAAGCGGATGTTGACAAGTTCTGCACGGATATGCTCTTTCCTAAATTGGCATAAATACTACGTTATGAGAGCATTTGAATTTACAAAACTATTCGAGGAACCTGAGCAGCAACAACCTGCTGTTGATCCTGCCATACAAAAAGAAAGATTGGATTATATTATTGATTATTTAAAAACTAATCCTCAAGAACTTGGAAGATTTCATAAGGAAGTTAAAGCAAAAGAAAGAGAACTAAAAGTTTCTCAAGGTGATTTAGATGCTGATGACATTTCACCAAAGTTAGATCCAAAAATTACTGCACCAGAAAAGGATCATGCACCATTGCTAAAGACATTTATTAAGGTCATGGTTCAAGCAGAAGGTGATAACGACGACATGGTAAATTTTGTTAACACATATGGCAAAGTTAGTTACGTTGATATCGCAAAATTAAAAGAACAAAATCAAGTGCAGGATATCAGCAGTTGGTTAAGCGGCAAGGGAAAGGTCAGCACTCAATTTATTCATAGCGTGTTTAAGCAACTATTCCCTATTAAACATGGTTCTGAAGGTCCTGGCGAAACTGCTTTGGCATTACTGTCACCAGATATCACAAGACCACCAGGTGCTGTTGGAGACTTAATTGTTGATGGCACCAAAGTAGAAGTCAAGGGTGAAGTATCAAAAGGCGGCGGTAGAATGAAAGATGAAGCAAAAAGTCTTGGCTCTCCCAACGTCGATGATATTTACAAAAAAGTCTTAGAACTGCAACCAGATTTTAAAGTAGCAGGAGAATACGATTTACCACCTATTGCAAGAATGTCAATAGCAGCAACAAGATCAGCACCATCAAAGGCGAGCGGAGGCACAAAACTTCCAATGCTTCTAGTTGCTAAAGAAATTGATAAGGTTGATCCTGTGTTAGCAGATGATTTTGTAAAAAATATGATGACACAAACTTTCATAAAAGCACAAGACAAATACTCTAGTTTGTTCAATGGGTGGAGAGGTATGAGTCAAAAAGAGTTTCACTATGCGGCATCACACATGAGCTGGCTTAACTATAAGGCAGAATTAGATCCAAAAGGATTTAATCATTTGTTAATGATAAACTTACCAAAATTTCAATCGTTATATTTTAAAACAGATGATTTTGCTGAAATACGAAAACTATTTCCAGGCCTAGTTGGCTCTGTTGATTTTGGAGATAGTATAAATGCAGGCGCGGCACAATTATCTTTAAAAACCTAGCCAGTAATCCCCACACTTAACTGCGCATAGAATAAACTGAGCAGTTCATAGTTCATCTAATATCCGG
>Ga0208428_1001259_pt1 | contig 10763 bp, 3 predicted proteins | sample DEB08_DNA_11_FD_184535 | JGI IMG/M metagenome (GOLD analysis project Ga0208428, IMG submission 184535) | Aqueous microbial communities from the Delaware River and Bay under freshwater to marine salinity gradient to study organic matter... | ecosystem: Environmental > Aquatic > Marine > Coastal ... | reverse complement strand
ATTCTTAGTTTTGAAAAACCAGAAGATTCTACTATAGATCTTCAAAATGTATTATTAATATTCATCAATGGAGTTCTTCAAAGTCCTGGAGATTCATATACTTTTGATGGAGGTGCATCATTCACATTCAGTGTTGCACCAAAACCAACTGATAATATTGACATTTTCTTCTATAGGGGAACAAGAGGTTTAGATGATATACAAGTAGAAAATGTTATTCCAACTTTAGGAAGAGGTGATGATGTCCAGGTATTTAAAAATGATACCATTTCCGGAACAGTTACTCAAAATAAAAGAACTGTTTTTGATATTTCATTTTCTGATAAGTTTGAAACAAATTTATATTTTGATCGAGGAGTTGATGAGGTTAATGACAAACCTATATCATGGACAAAACAGAAAACTGATAGAGTAATTAATGGTGAGTTTGTATATAAGACAAGACAATCTATACTTTCTCAAGTATATCCAACTGCAAAAATTATTAAAAATGTTTCAACTTCAGATTCTAGAGTTTTTGTTGACGATGTAAGTGATTTTGCATATAATCTTGGTGCTGGGCCATACAACTCATTGAAAGGTATTGTTGTTGATGGTAAAGAAGATCCTTCACCAGCAAATATTACTGCAACTATTGGTGTAGGTGGAACTATCAGTTCTCTTACTATTGTTGATGGTGGAAGTGGATATACTGGATCTACTGTTAATATTAGGTTCCAAAATCCTTTACGGATTGATGATCCACAAAATATTGGATTCGGAACAACTGCCACTGCAACCGCAACAGTTGGAAGTGGTGGATCTTTAACTACTCCAATCAACATTACAAATCCAGGATTTGGTTATACTGTTACACCAAAAACTATTGTTCCTTTACCTGATCCAAATTATGAAAACTTAGGAGGTATTCAATTTGTTTCTGGTTTCTCTGGAATAATAACATCTATTGAGACCACTACGGGAACAGGTGGACATCCATTAGGAATCAAGTTCTTCCTCGATAGATCTCCAACAGCATTTGGTAATGATTTGAAAGTTGGATATCCAATATTCATTAAGAATACAAAGGTTGGATCTGGCGTAACATCAGTCGATAGTTCCAACAGTGCTGTAGTTGGTATTGGAACAACATTCTTAGACAATATCTATTATATTGGTGCAATAACTATTGATGGAACAGTTGGAATTGTTACATGTAATATTGATTCTGGAACTGTTACAACTGGACTTACTACAAGTGGAGATATTGTTGGGGAATTCTCTTGGGGACTGTTTACATCGATTACTAGATCTTCATCCCCGATTTCTATTGGAGTTACTGGAAAAACTGTTGATGTTGGTTTATCTACATTCCCAACAATCCAAAGAAGAGGTGAAGGTCTTAGAAAAACTGGAGCACTTCCAGAAACACTTAACTAAACAATATAAATATCTAAAAAACTGTGTAATATGGCTGCTATAGTAACAGATCAATTTAGAATTGCGAATGCCAATAATTTTGTAGATTCTGTATTGGATACTAATAATTCATATTATGTGTTTCTAGGGTTGTCGAATCCTGGACCAACTTCTGTCGGATTTGGTAGATCAGATTCGTGGAGTGATCTTCCATCTAATCCACCAAGTCCTATTGATAATCAACAATATTTGAGTCATTATAGAAATACTGCTTTATTTGGCAAAAAACTAAACAGTTCAAATATTAGGAGAGTTGTAAGAAAAGTTACTTGGACTGCAAATACTAGATACGATATGTATCGTCATGATTATAGTGTTGCAAATCAAACTCCTAACTCTAGAAGTGCAAGACTTTACGATACAAACTACTTTGTTATCAATAGTGACTTTAGAGTTTATATATGCCTGTATAATGGGTCGCATGGAGATATTGGAGGTTCATCAAACCTGACAGGAAATACATCTCAGGATGAACCCACATTTACTGATTTGGAACCATCTGCTGCGGGAACGAGTGGTGATGGGTATATTTGGAAATATTTGTTTACCATTTCTCCAAGTGATATTATTAAGTTTGACTCTACAGAGTATATTGTTCTTCCAAACAATTGGTCAACATCTACCGACTTTCAAATTCAAAGTGTAAGAGATTCTGCTGATTCAACTGTAAATAATAATCAAATAAAAGTTGTATATATTGCAGATGGTGGAAGTGGGATTTATAATCCAGGAACTTATGATATTAAGGGTGATGGAACTGGGGCAAAAGTAAATATAGAGGTTAACAGCTCCGGGCAGATTACAAAGACAACAGTCGTTTCTGGTGGCAGTGGATATACTTTTGGAATTGTTGATTTTGGTCACTCATCAACCGATTCTTTAGGTAACAATGTAGCAAAATTGATTCCAATCATTCCTCCATCTAGAGGTCATGGTTATGACATTTATACAGAATTGGGTGCGGATAAAGTTTTGATTTATTCTAGATTTGATGACTCTACTAAAGACTTTCCAACAGACACCAAATTTTCTCAAGTTGGAATCATAAAAAATCCAGAAAAATATAACTCAAAAACAACTTTTACTGGTAATGAGTATTCATCTTTGGGTGCTATTAAGTTGACTTCAGATTTTAGTGGAACACCTGTTGTCGGCACGGCAATATCTCAAACCACTTCAAGTGGAACTGCAAGAGGATACATCGCATCATATGATACCGATACAAGGGTATTGAAGTATTATCAAGATAGATCATTAAATTTTGCTAATGGTATCGATCAGAGTGACAGAAATGATGTTACTTCAAAAGCAAATGTCGTTAGTTTTGCATCAACTACTGAAACAATATCTCCTATTTCAGGATCGGTTGACATTAATTTTAGTGGAATCACAACAACGATTGGATCTAAACAAGTTAGTTTAGGTGCAACTTTCTCAGCAGGGATTGCAGATCCGGAGATAAATAAAAACACAGGAGATATTATCTACATTGACAATCGTTCTCTTGTAGAAAGAGACTCTAGACAAAAAGAAGACATCAAAATTATTCTGGAATTCTAAAGAAAAATGTCGCAAAAAACAAACTTAAATATCAATCCATATTATGACGATTTCGATTCAGCAAAAAACTTCCTAAAAGTTTTATTCAAACCAGGATATCCTGTTCAGTCTAGAGAACTGACAACTCTACAATCAATACTTCAAAATCAGATTGAAGATTTTGGAAGTCATATGTTTAAAGAGGGATCAATGGTTATCCCCGGAAACATAACATATGATGGGCAGTTTTATGCTGTTAAACTAAATTCGACTCAATTTGGAGTTGATATATCAACATACATTGATAAGTTTGTCGGAAAAACAATACAGGGACAAGTTACTGGAGTTACTGCAAAAGTTCAAAAAGTAGTTCTACCAACAGAAAATGATAATGTAACTGATATTACATTATATGTAAAATATCTTGAATCTGATTCAAACTTTGAGTTCTCCGAATTTGTAGATGGAGAATTGCTGTCTGCGACAGAAAATGTTGTATATGGGAATACAACTATAAATGCAGGGACTCCTTTTGGATCTTCAATCAGTACAAATGCAACTGCTATTGGATCAGCAGCATCAATTGGTGATGGAGTTTATTTTATAAGGGGATATTTTGTAAGTGTTTCGAATCAAACAATTCTTTTAGATGAATATACAAATACTCCATCATATAGAGTTGGATTAAAGATAACCGAATCTATTGTCAATGCAAAAGAAGACGAATCATTATATGATAATGCAAAGGGATTTACAAACTATGCCTCACCAGGTGCCGATAGATTTAAAATATCTCTTTCTCTCACAAAAAGATTATTAACAGATAAGAATGATACTGATTTTGTAGAGTTACTTAGATTAAAAAACGGAAGAGTTAAGAAAATAACAACAAAAACTGAATATAATAAAATTAGAGACTATATTGCAGAAAGGACTTTTGATGAGTCTGGTGATTATACTGTAAGACCTTTCGATTTAAATTTAGAAGAATCCTTAAACAATTTACTGGGGAATGATGGTTCATTCTTTGCTAATGAGCAAACGGATCAAGGAAACATTCCATCTGATAATCTTGCATCACTAAAAATATCTCCAGGTAAGGCATATGTAAAAGGATATGATATTGAAAAACCATCAACATCGATCATTGATGTAGAAAAACCGAGAGATACTGAAGATATTAAAAACGTAACAGTCCCATTTGAAATGGGAAATATTTTAAGAGTTAATAATGTAACTGGCGTAGCAAAAGTAAGAGAAACAATCTCACTGTACGCACAGTTTGGATGTCTTGGAGAACAAATTGGCGAAGCAAGAGTTTACTCTTTCAATTTAACAGATTCTGCATATGTAGATGCAACCACAAGTTGGGATTTGAGACTTTATGATATTCAAACATACACAAAACTCACATTAAATCAAGCAGTAACTACATCAGAGATTAAGCAATCATATTTTGTTAAAGGAAAAAGCACTGGTGCAACAGGATTTGCAACTGCAGATGGATCGTCCAATATAGTCTTTTTAAGACAGACCTCAGGAACTTTCGCAAAGGGTGAAACTTTAATCATCAATGGTGTAGAATCATCAAGATCTGTAACCGAAGTTCATGCATACAATACTCAGAACATAAAATCTGTAAAACAAACCACTCCTTTCAGTGGAACTAATGATTTTAAAGCAGACTCTATTTTAGATAAGTTTGATTTTTCTGGAGCAGTTTCTCAGTTAGTCATTACTGCTACTGGTGGTGGAATTTCGACAGTAACGTCTCCCGGACGTACATTCGTAGGTCTTAGAACGGATACAGTTATCAGATATCAACAATCTGGATCTTCTTTAGAATCTTACAATAGAATATCCAGCATCTCATCAGACTTATTGTCATTTGAAGTTTCTGCAATATCTAGTGTTGCGGGAGTTTTCAATGGAGCACTTCCAACATCAGATATTCAAGTCAATGGATTCTTAGGCGCACCCATTATAAGAGGATCTGGTACTTTATTTGCACCATTACCAGAACAAAATACCTCCAATGTTGATCTATCAAATTCTAACCTTTATTTGATAGATCAACTTACCGGAAAAGATGTTGATAACTCAGATAATACTCTCACCATAAACACTAGCGATATTAGTGGAATCACTGACATTTCTTGGGTAAACTTTGATCAGGAAAGATTTTCTGTTGGGTATAATGGTGGAGGTATTGGAACTATTACTTCCGACACATTTGATCTTAGTGGAAACACAATCACATTAAAAAATCTTGATAGTGTACAATCAAATAATGATACTATTGTTAACGTAACTATCCTCAAAAATGGAATTCAAAGTAAAACTAAAAACTTTAGTAGAAGTAGAGTTTTATTTGTGAATGGATCCAAACTGAAAGAATCTGGTACTAACGCGGCAACTTCCAAAAATGATGGATTGACTTATAATGAATATTATGGTTTGAGAGTTCAGGATGAGGAAATTTCCCTTAATTATCCGGACGTAGTAAAAGTTCTTGCTGTATACGAATCTTTAAATGCATCAAATCCGACGTTGGACGTAGTAGAGTTTCCAGTTATCGCAAATGTTGGATCAAATGCACTCATTGGTGAAAACATTATAGGATCTGTAAGTAATGCAGTTGCCAGAGTCGTTACAAATAACACAACAACTCCTTCATCTGGTTCTGCAAATAAATTAGGAATTGTTTATTTGAACGAAAATAAGTTTTCTATTGGTGAGGCAGTAACTTTCGAAGAATCTGGAATCTCGTCCGAAATAGATTCTATTACAAATGGAAACTTTAGCAATATAACTCAAGAGTTTAGACTGAATAGAGGTCAAAAGAATCAATACTATGATTATTCCAGACTTGTAAGAACTAAAAATACTCAAGATCCATCAAGACGTTTGATGGTTGTATTCGATCACTATACAGTTCCAACAAACGATACAGGTGACGTATTTACTGTTGATAGTTATGATAAAGAAAGATTCTCAACTGATATTCCAAATATTGGAGGATCTATTAGATCGACAGATACATTAGATTTTAGACCTAGAGTATCCGTCTTTGATCCTGCAGTAACAACTGATCGGTCACCATTTGATTTCAACGCAAGAACTACTGCATTTAATACTTCACCATCAAGATTATTGGCACCAGAAGAAGGGTCAGTAATCAATCAAAGTTTTTATCTTCCCAGAATTGACAAGATTTATTTAGATATTCTTGGAAATTTTGTTATAGAAAAGGGTATATCATCAAAAAATCCAAAACCACCCACAAAAAATGGTGAGTTTTTGGAATTGGGAACAATTTCATATCCAGCATACTTATACAATCCTTCTGATGCAAAGATTATCCTAACCGATAATAGAAGATATACAATGAGAGATATTGGTCTCATTGAAGATAGAGTTGAAAATCTAGAAAGAGTAACAACATTATCTTTACTCGAAGTCAATACTCAATCTTTACAGATTCAAGATGCTGAAGGAAGAAATAGATTTAAGAGTGGATTTTTTGTTGATGATTTTTTTGATGAATCAAAATACGATACTTTCTTCTCAACAACACTAGTTGATGAAGATTCTAGAACATTGAATTCTGATATTAGTAGTGATTCTTTAGAATCTTTAGTTGCAACTAAAGATGACCTAAATCCAGAGAATTTGGATTTATCACTCGACAAATATTCAAATCCACCTCTTCAACTTCTAGATGGAAATATACAAAAAACTGGCAATGTATTGACTCTTGCATATGATGAAGTTGATTGGTTGGAACAATCATTTGCAACAAAAGTTGAAAATGTCAATCCATTTAACATTGTTGTATATGACGGAGTAGTAAAACTGCAACCAGAAGTTGATAGTTGGACCAGAACAGTCCAATTAGCAGATAGAAATGTTAACCGAGGTGTAGTAAGAACTCAAAATAGAAGTGTAAACTTAGTCAATAATTTAAGACAGAATTTAAGAAGTAACATACGACTTACTGCAGCAACTGTCAATAGAGGTAGTGGGAGATTATTGAGTTCAACCACAAGTGACAGATCGACTAGTGTGACTAGTTCTTCAAACTCTTCGAACACTGCGACAGGATCATTATCATTTGATACTGTAGATACAACCATTCGTAATGAAGTCGTTGGAACACCTGAAGAACTCTTCATGAGATCTAGAAATGTTGAGTTTAATGCATCAAACTTGAAACCAAATACTAGATATTATCATTTCTTAGATGGTAATAGTGGAATTGACATTATTCCAAAACTTATTGAAATTTCAAATAATAGACAACTTACTGGATTTGGTGCATCTGCAGCATTTAGTATCGGTGAAACTGTTGTTGGAATAGTAGATGGTGTCGAAAGAATTAGATTTAGAGTTTGCAAACCTAATCATAAGTCTGGTCCATTCGCAAATCCAACAACAACTTACAATCAAGATCCATATAATAAAGAATCAATAGGTAATTTTTATAGTTCAACATCAAAAACTCTGAATGTAGATACTTCGGCATTATCACAAAATGCTCAAGGTCTTTATTCTGGATATATTACAAAAGGGATGCAATTGGTTGGACAAACTAGTGGAGCAATCGCATTTGTAAAAAATAATAGACTGATTTCTGATAATTATGGAGATCTTATTGGAACATTCTTTATAAGAAATCCAAATCAAACACCCAGACCATCAACTAGAATACGAACGGGCACAAGAACTTATAAACTAACTTCCAGCCCTACAAATACCTCCGGATTGCCAGGTAGTAATTCAGTTTCCTTTGCAGAAGCAAACTATAGTGCAAATGCAACCCTGTTACAGTTTAGAGCAACAGTAGCAAGAGAAACAACAAGAACTAACGTCAGTATTTCCAATACTGTTAATTTGAGAACTTCATTAACTACTACCACAAGAAGAAGTGTTACTAGAAATACATATGGAGATCCACTAGCACAAACTTTTACAGTTGGTGGAAATATTCAAGTTAAGTCTGATATCGATACTGATGATGATGTAAATGGAGTATTTTTAACCTCAGTGGATTTATATTTTGCATCTATAGATAGTGGAAATGCACCTGTAAGAGTCGAAATCAGATCTACTCAACTTGGAACACCAACACTTGAAGTCATTGGCACTCCTGTAACTCTTAGACCCAGAACTATTAACGAAAATGGAGTTGAAACTCAACTGATTCAAACATCTTCTACAGGTGAAGTTGCAACAAATGTTAGATTCCCAGAACCTATTTTCTTGCCACCAGGTAGAGAATATGCAGTTGTTCTAGTTTCAGAACAAAGTGATGAATATGAAGTCTGGACTGCAGTTATGGGAAATAAGACAGTAAATACCCAAAAACTTCCAGATGTTGATCAGATTATATACACTAAGCAATTTGCTCTTGGATCACTCTTCAAGTCTCAAAATGGATCTATTTGGACTACAGACCAAAATCAAGATCTTAAGTTCAAACTCTATAAAGCAGAGTTTACTTCAAATCAGGGAACTGCATACTTCTATAATCCACCACTTGATGAAAGTAATACATATGTTCCCGAATTGATCAACAATCCAATTACTACTCTTCCCAAGAAAGGAAAGATTGGTATCGTGACAACAACCAATAGTGACTTTATTGGCATTGTAACAGTTGGTAGAAAACTTGCAGGTGTCAATAATAACGGTGGATCTGCAGTAGTTGTTGGACAAGGTAGTTCTGTTTCAACAGTCGGTCTCACAACTGCTGGTTCTGGATATCCAGCAAGTGTTACAAATGAAGTTGTAAGCACTTATAATATTTCTGGTGAAGGAGAAAATCTCAAACTTAGAATAACTACAAACTCTAGTGGAGTTATCACTGGTGTAGCACATTCTACCGTCCACCCAGACTTTGGAACTGGTTACAAAGTTGGAGATGTTGTTGGTATTCAAACTTCAACAACCTCAACTCAAACTGGTAGAGATGCAAGAATAACGATTACTGCAATCAATGGTGTGGACACACTGTACCTCACAAATGTGCAAGGTCAGTTCAATACTAGTGGAACGGAGTTTGCTGTAGGTGCTGCCGTAAGTTACTACAGTGATGCAACTACCATAGTTTCTGCTGCGGGAACTAATATCGTTTCTGCTTCTGCAAATGGTGGAGTCTATTCGGGAGATTATTTCAAGGTAGACCACTTCAATCACGGAATGTATTCGACTACCAATAAAGTTGTAGTCAATAACATTAAATCGGATGTCCCATCGACAGTATTGACTTCTCAAGTAACACTTGATGAAGTATCGACAATTAGTGTTGATTCCACTTCAAACTTTACAACTTTTGAAGGAAGACCAGTTGGTTCAGGATATGTTGGATATGTTAAGATTGGAAATGAGATTATTGGATATGACAGTGTTGGTAGTGGAACACTGAGCATTTCTCCAAATGGTAGAGGTATTGATGGAACCATTTCTGTCAATCACTTCTCAAATTCTATTGTGGAAAAATATGAGTTTGGTGGAGTTTCATTGAGAAGAATCAATGGAATCACAACATCTATAGTTGCACCAATTGATATTGATAGTTATCATATTAAGATTGATAGATCAAACACCAAAGGAAATAGTAGAATAAATGACGGTGCGACTTTAAATGCTCCACAACTTTCATTCAATGATGAAAAGTTAATAGGTGGGGATAAAGTAACTGCCTCAGAAAACTTAATGTATGATGCAGTAATTCCTTCATATGATATTCTTACACCTGGATCAACAACTTTCGTAACTGGAAAAATTAGAACTGTAAGTTCAACAAGTGTTGATGGCACAGAGATTTCTTTCAATGACAATGGATATGAGGATGTTCAACTTAATTCTATCAATTCTTTAAATTCTGTTCGAATGGTTGCATCTGAGGCAAATCAGGATCAATATCTAACTGCTATGCCAAGAAAGAAATCATTTACAACTGCAATTACTTTCAACTCCAGTGATCCAAATAATGCACTTTCTCCAATATTAGACTTAGAATCTGCAAGATCTATATTTAATTTGAATAGAATCAACAAACCAATCACAAACTATCCAGGTGACAATAGAGTTAATTCTGTACTTGATGATCCACATGCATCAGTATATTATTCAAACATAACTAATCTCCAAAATCCCGCATCTGGACTTAAAGTTATCATTGCGGCAGAAAGACCTGGAGATGCTGATTTCAGAGTTCTTTATACAACTATAAAGGCAGATTCTAGCGAAATCGAACAATCTTATGAGTTGTTCCCAGGATATAATAATCTGAAACAAACAACCGAAGGACTTTTAGTTGTTGATCCATCTAAAAATAGTGGATTGCCTGATAGAAAAGTGAGAGCAAGTCTAGATGGAGAATTCTTAGAATATGAGTTTACCATCGATAATCTAGATCTCTTCACTGGCTATGGAATTAAGATTGTAATGTCAAGTTCTAATCAAGCACAAGCACCTCGTTTTGCAGATCTTAGAGTTATAGCACTCAGATGATAAAAGTAGAAGGACACTCAAATCTTTATCGAGATGAAAATACCGGTGCTATCGTAAACTGCGATACTGCCGGTTATAATCAATATGTTAATTCTTTAATACAAAAAGATTTGCGTAAAAAGGAGTTGGATGATATGAAACGTGATATTGAAGAAATAAAATCTTTACTTAAAGATTTTTTGTTAAAATGATTGCTTCAATAATTCATATAAATATCTAAAGGATAATAATTCATAAAAATAATGGCA
>Ga0208428_1001246_pt1 | contig 10862 bp, 20 predicted proteins | sample DEB08_DNA_11_FD_184535 | JGI IMG/M metagenome (GOLD analysis project Ga0208428, IMG submission 184535) | Aqueous microbial communities from the Delaware River and Bay under freshwater to marine salinity gradient to study organic matter... | ecosystem: Environmental > Aquatic > Marine > Coastal ... | reverse complement strand
AGTGATTCCGCCACGACGTTTGATAGCTTTTAGATATTGCTTTTCATCTTGTGATAGTTTCAGCAAATCTTCAGAAGGCATGTTGATATCAGCTAACAGTCCGTGATCATCAACTAACGCCTTGTGTGTCAACGGCTTCAAAGGGTCGCACTCTTCTAAAGTCTTTGCCATCCCCCACTTTACTCGCGCCGCATCTCCACGCTTTGGTAAACACTCATACAACTTGGATGCTTCCGCAGGGCTGATGAACTCACCGTTCTGCAGGTCTTCCCACAAGTGCATGGCTTTCAGGTTGTCCTCATCAAAAGACAGCCTGCCATTCTTTTTATACAGAATTCCGGCGGCCTGCAGTTGGTCACCCAACTTGTTTAAGTTAGCCATTGTCCTCGACATAACAGTCCAAGAACCGTCGCTCATGTCGATCTCGTGTACATCCATGTGGTAATGGATTGATCCTTCGTGGTCCGTGGACTTCCATTCTTTCTGCTGACGCTGTGAGATTCTGCCAGACAGTTTCGCCGACAAATCGTGCACTCTTTTAGGAACACGGTACGACTGATCAAGGACACGAATGTTGTCGCATATGCCCAGCATATGCCGGACATCAACTCCGGTATAGCGGAAAATTGCTTGGTCGTCGTCGCCCGCGTACCAAATACGTTTAGCGTTGGCCCGCAATACTTTGACCTGCTCCCACTGCAATGGTGTAAGGTCCTGTGCTTCATCGACAATCAGGACGTCGATACTCGGACCTCGGCCCTGCACGACCATAAGCTTGATCATGTCCGTGAAATCGTACTTACCGGTTTCTTGTTTATACGATGTATATACACGGTCGAGTTTCTGGAGCAACGGCCACTTGATATTGTAATCGCCAATATCGTTGTACTCTTGCTCGAGCGGAACCATCCGCATCGTGGCGCGTTGGATCATAGTCAGATACTTGTTGCCTTCCTTGGCGGATAACTGCATCACACCGTCTTGGTCATACACTTCCCGTGTATCAAACGCCATGCCCATCGATGCACCAATCTGCTTTAGATCATACACACCAACCAAGTCATCAGTCTTCATACCCAGCCAATGAAAGCCCATTGAATGCAAGGTTCTAAAGTACGGGGTATCGCTTTCTTGTAATGCAAACGCATTACCTGCACGCTCGCGGGCTTCTTGTATTGATTTCCGGCTAAACGAAACAAACGCAATGCGGTCAGGAGGCGTGCCGCCATCCAGTTCTTTACGGATAATCTCCATCAAAGTGTGCGTCTTACCGCACCCCGGAGGCCCAAAGATCAGTTGTTCACTATGATTACTCATCGCCGGTTGTCCTCTAACCACTGCTCAATTTCACTCAAACGCCACCGAACAGCCGCCTCTCCTAACTCAAACGGTCGTGGCAACTTGCCACACTCGAGCCATCTGTAAATGGTCGAAGGAGCAACACCAAGAAATTTGGCAAGCTCCGATACCTTTAACAGACGGTCATCAGAACGGTGCTTCATAAAGTTCTCCTTCAGGTAATACGACCTCTTCTTCTTTAAATTCTGGGACCCACCAGACTCTAGACTCTTGCCACTTTCCGCTCTCGTCTTTGTAACGATACTTGTCGTGGCAGTCTTCGCCGTTGTTTAAGTCCTTTAATCGTTCTTGTATCTGAGGGCGCTTTAACGACGTAAATCCTCGGTTATACAAAAACTCCTGCAGTCCTTTGATCTTGAAATAAGTCTTCCCGTTCTCGGTCCACGGCTTACCAAGTTCCAACTCTTCTGGTGACATAGCTCGGATGCGTGAAGTACAGAACGTGTGCAGTAATTCTTTAAACTGCCCTGCCACTGTCAGTTCTTCTGGGACTTCTATGTGAGACGCACTCTGCAGTAAGTCATTTACGATTTGCTGCCAGTCAGACGGTTTTAATGTCGGCGGCATAAAATTAACCTGCTCCATACACGCACGTTGAAACTGTAATGGAATCTGTAACTGCTCTGTGGATAACTCCAGGCGATGTCCATTTACATCTAAAAAATACAACCGCGGTTCTGATAACAAAATTGTTAATCCGCTGATGTTTGGCATGTCTGGTTTGCCGTTACCACCGTTTACACCAAACTTCTTCTGCCTACATAACTGCTTATTACAGTGTGAACAGAACGGTTCATCACCACACATGTACCCGTAATCTTTTTTCTCGTGCTGACTTTGTATCTGCACCACTTCGATTGCAGGTAACGGTGGGTTACAGTGCTTCTGGTTAATCGCCTCTAGCTCTTTCTGCCACCCATCAGGAAACTTCTTCTTCAGGTAGATTGCCGTCTGAAACATTCCTTTATTGCGGGTTCCCTCCGGGAAACCATTGATGAGCATGGTTTGTACACATGGTGGTGCGTCATCAAACAGCTCTTGGTTCATACCAATAGGAAAGTCTGCAAGCTCGGACAAACTGATCTTGTTCTTATCGATCCAATCAAGGAAGTCTTCTAGCGAGACATCCTGACCATCCTTATCCACCATGTAACGTAGCGTCTGCTCGGCATCAAAGTACGGCAGGTTGATGAAGTTACCCACATCACCTCGGTCCGCTAGGATACGATCTTGCTTAGGAAACAGCTCACTACCCGACCATCCAATCGTCGCAGCAATCTCTTGCAGAAACTCACGGATCTCGGACGCAGGGTAGAACTCCGCAAAGAACATGTACAGGTGAGCACCGCCAGACTTGGAACGGCATACCGCCATTGGAATGCCGAGGTCGTCTAACTGTTTCACAATGCCTGCATGATCCACCGGATAGGTATCAATATCGATCACACCAAACTTACAGTTGTTTTCGTTATTAATCGGGATAGCCCCGACACCCATTTCCCCGGCCAAATGCTTCGCCACTTTTTCTTCTGTTAGCGGCTCGCGGACCACGAAACTCTTTGCTTCAGTCTTTCCGTTTCTTCTTGTAGACCCGATCTGGGTCTGTCCATGTGCAACGTCCGAACCTTTGAACGCAGCCATAAACCTTTGTACGTTTGACATACCTTTGTTCCGTAAAAAAGGGGGTAAAAAATATTTTTTCTACCCCCTGGACAATTAGAAGGGGGCTTCTTCTACTACTTGTTCGTGGCCTTCAACCACGTCTTCAGCAACAGCTTTAGCTTCTCCTTTCATAATTGATTCACGGAAATTTTTAGCAGCAAGGAAAAGGTCTTTGTCTTGGATAAGACCGTTATTAGCTACCGTCCAGTTGAACCACGAACCTTGGTCATTGGACTCTTCGACAACAGAGAGCTTCCACTGCACAGCAAAGATTGCGGGCTTCATAAGCTCGCCTGTCTGAGGATGCTTTGTTGAAAACATTGTCATCTGCGTCTTCCAACGCTTGGACACCTTTAAGCCTGACGACTTCATGTCAATAATGCCGAAGTTAGGAATACCATCCTCATCTACAATAATGACGTAATGCTGATCAGACTTCACAAGTTCGTTGCCATCGGGCAGAACTTCTTTAGCACCAGTGCGCGTTGTACGCGAAATGTCCGGGTTGTCTTTGGCTAGTTCGCCTAAGAATCCACCGCCCTGCTCGCGTGGCTTGAACTTCAGGTATTTGGTTTCCTGATAGCACGGGACCACGGTGATGCCATCTTCACCAGACCAGTATTGACCAGTCACTGTGTTGAAGACATCGCCCTGTGCGGCGCCTGCAATAAACGACGGATCAGATTTTTTGATCTGCGGCGACATTGCTTGAATGATCCGGATGAACGGAATCTGTAATTCTGACGTATCAAAGTCGAGGCCTTCACCTTGAGTTTGCATCATCAGATCCATGACATCTGCACTTGGCAGATTTGTTGCCTTTTCGGCTACTGCTTTACCAGCCATTGTTACTTCCTCTTAATATCTGCGGTTTTAGCGACAAAGGCCCCGAACAAATCGAGGTCGATGGGCTGCCCGTTTTCGACACGCTCTTTCACAAAAGCTTTCAGTGTCATTGCATGAATGTGGGTCTTGGACTCAGGATGGAATCCCTTGTTCTCAAGATCCAACATCACCTTGTTTGCGGTGTCGTCTTCCCCGCGACCAAAGGACAAAATTACATCGTTTTTAATTATGTCATCCAGTCCGTGGTCTCGAAGCCACTGATAGGCCTCTTCTTTGCGAGTCGCAGGGATTGATGCTGAAACAAAAGGCTTCAGAGCAACTGTCACATCCCCAACGTCTAACCGGCTGACATTCATCTCATCCATGAGGGCTGGGATAGCCTCCATTGCAAGACGGTTCTTTTCCTGCTTTAGTTGTTTTAAATGTGCTTCAGCGGTATCGATGTCTGTAACTGTAGACTCGAGTTGCCGAACCAAATTGGACAGTGCTTTTGTTGAATCAGTGTCAACTCCGGAGAGTTCATCAGCCGCTTCAAACATTTCTTCAAAAAACTCATTCATAAGTACATCCTCTTCAGGTTTAGTGAGTTTGCATGATCGAAAACATATGATAATGTATCGAACACAATGCAACATTAATGGAGGACAAAGTGGCTGTCAACTACGAATTTAAAACAAAGCCATATGAGCATCAGAAGGAAGCGATCAAGCGTGCAGGCGAGAGTAACGCGTTTGCTTTCTTTATGGAAATGGGAACTGGCAAATCAAAAGCCCTTATCGATAATCTCGGTCAATTGCATGTTAGCAAAGATGTGAACTTTGCCCTGATCATTGCGCCAAAGGGGGTATATCGGAACTGGGTTACTAAAGAAATCCCGGAACACATGCCTGATTTTATAACGCGTCGCGTCATACGTTGGGTGTCAGGGCCAAACAAAAAACAACAAGAAGAGATGCGGCAAGTCAGGCACGCGTTTGAAGGGCTGACCATTTTTGTGATGAACGTCGAGGCATTTTCAACAAGTAAAGGTCAATCAGCCGGGGACTGGTTATCTAAGAAGTTTGGTCAATCTGGTCTGATTGCTATCGATGAATCAACCACAATCAAAAATCCAAAGGCCAAGCGAACCAAAGCTTTGTTAAAGATCGCACATCAGTTCAAGTACAAACGTCTGTTAACCGGGTCACCTGTAACCAAGTCACCAATGGACCTGTATTCACAGTGCGAGTTCCTCGGCCCTCGGACCTTGGGCTTTGATAGTTTCTACGCATATCAGGGCCGTTACGCGGTGATTAACCGTCGTCAGTTCGGGCAGCACCAGTTTAACCAGATCGTCGGATACAGGCACCTGGAGGAGCTGTCAGAAAAGGTAGACAAGTTTTCTTATCGTGTGTTGAAAAAGGATTGTTTGGATCTGCCGGAAAAGTCTTACACCGTCCGTTACGTCAGCATGACGCCTGAACAGGTGAAGATGTACAACGAACTACGGGATGAGGCACTGACACTGTTAGAAAACGGTGAACTAGTCACAGTACAAAACGTCATGACGCAGATGTTAAGACTGCAACAAGTGCTTTCGGGGCACCTGATGACAGACGACGGTGACTTGATTGAGCTAGAAACCAAACGGTTAGATGCCGTGCTCGAGATATTGGAAGAAACTTCGGGCAAGGTGATCCTCTGGTCTCGGTTCAGAAATGACATCCAACGTCTAGAGAAACTTTTAGGGGAAAAGTATCCCTTGCAAGTTGCGTCTTATTATGGTGACACCCCAGACGATGAGCGGCAGGAGATTGTCACCAAGTTTCAAGACCCTGAGTCCGAGCTACGGTTCTTTATCGGAAACCCCGCGACAGCAGGTTACGGGCTGACCCTGACAGAAGCGAACACCGTGATCTACTACGCTAACGACTTTAACCTCGAAACTCGGATACAGTCGGAAGATCGTTGTCATCGTATCGGGCAAAAGAATCCAGTGACTTACATTGACTTAATCACAGAAAAGACTATTGATGAAAAGATTGTGCAGGCGCTTCGTAATAAAATAGACATCGGGGCAAAGGTACTAGGCGAGGAGGCGCGTGAATGGCTTACGATCAAACCGACCAAATGATGGAGATATCTTGGGAGTATAAGCAAGGGCTCAGAAACCTTGAGGAAGCTGTAGATAAAATGTGTTGTGTAACAGGGCTTGATCCAGATGTGGCTGAAGTGTTTCTTCGAGGCTTAAATCGCGATAACATTGTGCGGGTAGACTTCAATGAGAAAACCCGTAATGGCAGAGAAGCAAGGCGTACCGTCGGTCCCGGCCCCAAAATATGAGCGAGGGTTCCTTACCCCTGAACAAGAAAAGAAAGTTTCACTTCTTGGATTAGGTGGAGTTGAAGGAATTGCAGAGCTTCTTAACCCATATCCAATGAATGTTGAGACGGGAGAGCGCGAGCTTGCGGCTCCCGGTCTTTTTGAAGGTATTGCCTCCGCCGGTAAGGCCATTGCCGGAGCAATCAAAGACCCAGTCGGGACTTATGAAAAGGTAGCCCCTGCATTAGAGCAAATTGGAGACCGTATGATGCAGGCTCCCGGCTTGGTTCCGGGGCAAATGGCTTTCGTTGACGGGGAGCTTCGCCCTCTGACCTCGGACGAGGTTGTTCAAGAACGAATCGAATCGGGCATGGATCCAACCATTGCGCTTACGGGGGCCGCGCCTATTGCTGCTCGAACTGCACGCGCAGGGGTTGCTGGCTTAATGCCAGAGCCTGGAGTTGTTTCTCTTTTCGGTTCTGCAGAGCGAGTTCCAGAAAGACAGGCCGCCGCGTTAAAACTAAAAGCGGAGGGCGTTTCTGATCAAAAAATCTTTGAGCAAACTGGTGTTTTTTACGGAGACGACGGTTTACTGCGTTTTGAAATTGATGACAGAAAAGCTAAATTCAAAGGTGGTTTTTCGGTCGATGAAGATGGATATATTACATTTGACGATATTCCTCAAAATACAGTCCTCAGCTTTATTGACGACGCTACAAAACAAAAACCAGTAACTTTGGGTGATATTCTTGATCATGAGGAGTTGTACAAGTATTACCCTGAAGCAAAAAATATACCCGTAAGAGACGTGCCTTTTTTATCTTTTTCAGAAGGACAATTCGATCCTATTGATGAAGTGTTGATGGTAAGAAGAAGTGGCGGGAAAGGACCTACCAAAGAAGCGGTAAAAGAATTAGAGCTGTCTCTGCTTCATGAATTACAACATTATCTTCAGTATAAACATGACTTCGATACGGGTGGGGCTAAGAAGCAGTTCTTGCCGGAAAATTATGACGCTGTTCGGGGGTATGTCGAAAAAGAAATTGACTCATTTGAAAACATTTTGCGAGAAAACGGTGTGAATCCAATGACATCGTATCGCCTTGAATCAGACATGAGTACGATTGATGCAATTGATAAACGTATAGCAACACAAGGTCCGCTCGACCCAGAAATCGATAAGTTTACGATAGAGGATTACAATGCAGCGAAAAACCGTGTCAATTCTTTTAGATATGCCTTCGACGATCAAAAACAATTTGAAGAGTATCTTAGTCTTATAGATTCTCAAGATCTTCTCCGGTCCATTGATGCAGAAGCATTTAATGCTTACAAACGTCTTTCGGGGGAAGTTGAAGCAAGACAGGTAGAATTTAGGAAAGACTTTCCAACGGAAGGCGAGGTTGCCGCAGGCGCGGACGATTACAGTAAGTTGAAGCCTTTTTCAGCAACAGACTTTATTGAAATGGAACGTAAGGAAGTTGACCCTAGGTTGATTGGAGACGCCATTCCATCTCCTGCTTCTGGCAATCGGTCTCAAGAATATTATGCAGCGACTAACTCTATTAAAGACAAATTCCAGCAAGCGTTAGATAAAGCAGGATATTCTGATCAGAAAGCTGTCGATAAAGCAACTCGAATCGAGGGATTTGATTACGGGATGGATGATAAATCTGTTCAAAAATTTCGGACCGGAGGAATCGTTGTAGCCAAGCCTCCAGTTCGGGGCAATTCGGGCATTGTAGATGTAATCAAGAAGTATCGACGCGAAGGGATGATGGATTAAGCCATCCCGTCTCGGCCCTCATAAATCGACGCCAGCATATTCAGGCGTTTGATCTGTTCTTGCGTTGACTCATGCTTTTCCATCTCTTTTATCCCCATAAATATTTCATGGGTGATTCGATGCATGAAAAATTGCATCTCTTCCAAGGCTTTCAAGTCAGAGGTTGCCCGATACTTGATCAATGCTTCAATCGCACGTTTCTCCAAGTACTGCTGATACTCGGTGTCGTTCATGTATTCACGCACTTTTTCTAAATACTCTAACTCTTCAGCCATCCTCGGAACTGGGGGTGTCATTGGATCTTTCATATTTTCTCCGTTCATCTGCTCTCGCAACTTGGCCCACTAACTTGGCGAACTCTGTCAGCTCGCTCAAGTTAGCAATGTACCCTCTGCACCCGTGGCGTTCAGCCAGTAGGGTGTGTTCTTCATTCTTTACAATTCCCGCCTTTTTTGCGAGTTTGTGGATCATTTAAATGATTCGTACGACTTTCCAACAATCACACTAATCTGACGTGCGATTGACCGCTCTTCCGACTCGGCCATCTCCTTAACTTGGTTGTAAGTCTTCACTGGGACTGCAACTGTTCGGAATTGCGCTTTTTCTTTCGCTTCAACTTTAGCTTTCATTAACTATCCTCATAAATTCATAGACGTTTACATTATAACTGTTTTTACCTGACGATATACACAATCACCCATCGCCATCTTCTGAGTTTTTCTTGGCAACACAAACAATCTTTCCTGAATCTTAAATTGGTTGCACTGAATCAAGGTCTCAAAATGATTTGGATAAACCACAGTCTCACAATGATGACCCCGTGGCGTATCGTCCAACATACAAACTAACGCGATTAAGATGTACATGGATCAGGCTCCGGAACTGCGTTTAATTGCTCATCCCAGATGTAAACAAACATCTCTCCATGCTTCTCAATAAACTCTTCGCGAGTGAGTTCGATGCAGTCGTGCTGTATCTCAATCACCCAATCACCCATTTTGCTCATAATATCTCCTAATTTTTTCTTCTAACTTCTTGCTATGCAGAGACCCCTGGGGGCTTCGGCTTAACGACTCTGCGGCACCCATAAAGGCATCGTGGGTTTCCATGTCACCTTCAAAGTACGCCTCTTCAGCTAAAAACGCGTACCACACTGCCGCACACTTTGTCGTTAACGCGCCACTTAATGTATCTCTTTCAATTGCGGGGATTCTTCCCATTTAGGCTCCTCCTCATCAATTGGAATGAACTGCATCTCTTGCATCAGGATGTGCTGATCCGGATGTTCGTTCATGCACTCCATCGCTTTCTCCCCCGCCTGAGCAGGGGTGTCGGCTTCGTACGTCATGACGTACGTTTCGCGGACCATCACTCTAAACTTCGCCATCGTCTAACCTCACACCTTCATAGTCGGTTGATTCAATGACTTGGCATATGCTCGCGCTATATACCTCTTCCATATCGATCAACTTATCGTAGTTAGCAACCGCCTCCTGATAGGTGTCGTAAGGCAACCAATGATCCTCATACATTGGCCGCCCATTGTCCCCTTCATGGCACTCAGTCCATACCATCATGAACATCTTCAGCTCCTTGTTTGTAAGCGTCGTTTAACATGACCACCAACTGCCACTTGTAGTTGTACTCCATGACCTCCAATGCCGCATCCTCATTATCAAGCCTCGCCTTCCGCGCTTGAGGATACGAGGCAAAATACTCATTGCGCTTGGTCCGCGGATCTCGGACCTTATAGATCATCGGCATCTGGCATCTCCATTTCGATCTGCGCTTTCTCGAACTTGAACGTCAGGCTCGGAGCCTTTGCACTTGCCTGCGGCTTGCGCTTCCAAGCAGCGATTTTGTATTCGACACCGTCAACCATCGCGTTGCCAGTGAAGTCCGGATGGGTATCTTTCTTTTTATGCGCGTTACCCCAGATCGCGCCTCTGTTGTTATTCTCCATCGTCATCCTCCATCTGATAAACCAGTTTCATGAACTCCGACTTCGGCATCCACTTCAACATTTCATTGACCAACTGCGATGTAGTCCAATTGTCGTACAAATCACACATGACCATCTCAACCTCATGCGGGTACTGATCCCGCGCCACTTTCATTTGATCTCTAGTCATCAAACACCTCGCTCCGCGTCTCCCGCAATCTGAAAAATTCACCATACTGCGGGAACATATGATTAAAATATCGAGCGTAATACGCACGGTGATTATTGTTCAGCTTGAACCCACTGCCCTTTGTTTCAACCGTTGTATGCCAACGAATCCGCTCAAAGATCGCGTTCACACTATAATTGCTGTATCCCGCTTCAATGACGTGTCCAGTAAACCGGACAAACAAATTCCAAACTTCTGGGTTATCTTTGTGGAACTGCCACCACTTTTCTTTATGAGTCACAGAACACCTCTTCTAACTTCATGGGCGGGCCTTCTTTCTCAACATACCGCCAAATCTCCCTGTCTTTTCCGCACATCCATTTGACCTCTTCGACCAAACCTTGAGGTAAACTCTGACTGTAATCCTCAACTTCAAGATCCATCAAAATCCAATTGTCAGGCATCTCCGGATAGTTCTTTTCGTAGTACCACGTCGCGCAAATTACATATTCGCGATCCTCGGGATCCCACCAATAATGCGTCCCAAAATAATTGCCCTGTTTCACGACTCATACTCCTCTGGAATATCTACATGACAGACATAACGACCGTCGTCTTTCCATTCAATTGGCGATGGATTTCTCATGTATTTTCTCCTCCAGAAATTAATTTCGTTCTGAAGGTATTCACTCTTAGGCGAGTTTCTAAAGGGAGAGTCAAAAGTTTTGACCCACTGATCCATGAAGTAAATTAACTTTTTCTTCGCATAGCTTCGACTAGTCATTTCGCGCTCCAGA
>Ga0208428_1001241_pt1 | contig 10877 bp, 13 predicted proteins | sample DEB08_DNA_11_FD_184535 | JGI IMG/M metagenome (GOLD analysis project Ga0208428, IMG submission 184535) | Aqueous microbial communities from the Delaware River and Bay under freshwater to marine salinity gradient to study organic matter... | ecosystem: Environmental > Aquatic > Marine > Coastal ... | reverse complement strand
TAAAACCTTCTCAGAGTTCTCTTTTAAGAATTTAGAAATGTTCTCTGAAAGTTCTAGGAATCTTTCAAACTCTTGAGTGCTTACAATGTTGAAGGTGTTATTAAAAGCTTCAGATTGCTCTTGCAACTTTTCTACAGTTTGATTGAAACGAACTCTTTGACCCCAAGCTTCGATTAAATTATCAAACGCTTCACCTGCACCTGCAAGCTGGTCGTTGTACACATTGTCAATAAAAGAAGAAATTTGATTCTTGGTTAAGGAATCAAACTTCTCTTCTTCAGTGAAAACCTCCCCAGATTCCACATCAATGTCATCTAGAATCATTGTTTCACCAAAATAAAATGTACCCTCGATGATATTCCCACTTTCAGTCACGAAAGTCGCTCTAGAAGAGGCGTCATCAACAGAAAATAGGGTTACATTCTCCCTTAGTGAGTGTCCTAGGTTATCGGACATGAAATTTAGATTAGAAATTTTCTTATTTCTTTGATTGAAGAATGTTTTCATAGCTATAGTGTATATTTCTCTATTTATATAGTTTTTTATAGGGCTAATTTTTTAAAATTGAACTTTATTTTTCAAAATTCTGCTTATGGCCTTGTATTTTGGAGAATCTGCGCCCTCTTCAATCAGATATTTCCTTTTCAAAACCTCTAATTGTTCAATTTCCTCTTTTTTAGCTGTAGGTTTCGGCTTTGGTTGTGATTTGTTAACATCAATATCATTTTTGGCTTGATTATCGGCAACAGCCATGTCCATAGCCGCCTGATTTTGAGAAACTGCCATGTCAGTTTCTCCCTGAGCTTGTGTTTGCTGCATTTGACCAGCAAGCTGGGCCTGTTGTTGCATAGCCATTTGGGTAGATTCTTGCTCTGCTTGCTCCTGTTGCTCTTTTTGAAGTTCTTCTTTTAGAATTTCAATTTCGGTCTCCGTCATATCATAGAATTCTTTGTAGATATGGCTTGTAGGGAACAGTCCAGTACCTACTACAGCTTGAACTACTCTAGCTTTGGCTTCATCTATCTCAAGTTTGCGCTTTATAAACACATCAGAAGGGTCTGGTAGCTGTATTTTGAGATTCTTAATGACACTTTTTGGGAATCCAACCATATTTAAGTGCCTTCTAGCTATCTCAGCAAAACCTTGAGCAACTGAATCTTGAACTCGTTGAATCACGCGAGCAAATTTTACATCAAGTTGGCTAAGGTTTGCCTTTCTTTCAGGAGATTTGTCGTACTCAACGATGTAATCTTTAGGAATTTTTAGAGTTGCGAGAAGCTTATCACGGAAATACTTAACATCATCAACCTCACCAAGGTTCTGAGCCCCAGGAAGAGTGTCAATTTTGGTTCCTTGGTTACCTCTAACAGGTACAAAGAAGTCCTCATCAACTGCGAGAGGGTTGTAACGACCGTCTACTCTGTTATTTGTGTGGAATTTTTCCTTTTTGAACTTAGTTTTCATGTTCTCAAGGAAAGCTTCTGCTTTTGAAGCGGGAAGATTACCCACATCAACATAAAAAATCCTTCTTTCAGGTGCTCTAGAGAGTCGATAGACGAGCATAGCATCTTCCATAAGCTTTAGAGATCTATAAACCCTAATTGCACCAGCCAGAATTGATTTACCGTATGGATAGTATTTTGGATCAGAGCTATGTAACCTAAAGTGAATGATCTGATTCTTATCTAATTCCAAGTAAGTAGATTTAGAAGTATGCCAGTCACCTGAATTCGAGTTCTGCTGTGGTATCTCCTGAATAAATGTTTTTAGGTATCCGAACTTATCCTCAATCCTCATGATGTAATATGGGTTAAGGATTTTTATTTTTCGTATACCAGCGCCCATATCATTAGCATTGGCAACTGTTTCTATAAAACCATCTCCAAACTTACAGGCACCTCTTACAATATCCCAGTAATACTTGTCAAGGCGGATTCTTTCAAATAGCTTTTCAACTTCTTCAATAGCTTCCTTGCTCTCTGATTTTACTGTCCACCTTTTATTTCTAATATCTTTTTGAGTACAATCATCTGCGTAAATGTCTAGAGCCGCAGTAATTTCTGGGTAGTCATCCATTTTCTCGTACTCGTCATATCTACGCTTCCTGTTTAGTTCAGATTCTGGGAGGAAAGGTAACCCTCTAGTGTAATTCCAAAGGGGTTCTGCTATGGTCCCCATTGCATTGGGGTTTACAATTAAATCACCTTCAATTGATCTTGGATCACCAGCCGCAGCTAATTTCTCTTGTGCCTTTGTTGCAAAGAATTTAGCAAAGATCTTGGACATGTATCCTGTAGAATACATGGTCTGAACACTACCATCACCGATAGGTGTCCATGTGGTCTGTCCTGGCCCAGCGTTCTCGTTTATTTGATCAACCATGTTATATCCTCTTGGACGGTTCCTCTACTGCTAAGAAGCTGATGTGATTTTAATATGCTCATCGGCTTTTTCTCTTTTGCAGGATTAAATTTAACTATCTCAGGGTTCTCCTCTCTATAGCGTCTTCCGCCATAAATAGATAGTGCTAAACTCATCACAAGGTCATCATTTTGTCCAGTATCTGCCTTAACTTTACCATTATCGCTGATAATAAAGGTATTAAGCTCCATAACAGTTCTCTTAGAATTAATTTTAACTTCGTTCATGCGAATCGCTTCTTCCATCTCGACTAGAATATTATCACGATTCTTGGCGGTTATCTGTAATCCCATTTGCTGCTTCTCGTCAAACCAGACATTCTCATATTCAAGTTGCTCAAATAGGTAATCAAGTAAATTATTACCTATGGTATTTCGCTCAACGAGAACTGGACATAAATTATAATAGGTTCCTTCATCGAAGCAAATACGAGCAAACTCGTTTATAGGTGTGGTGTTAGAGTAAAACTCAGCAACTTGCTCACCTGAATAAAGATCAATAATTTGAAAAGCAGAATAATCACGCCCACGACCCAACGCCACATCGACTGCCATAAAGTAAGTCGAGTTAGGGTCTGGATCTTTCCAGACATACATTCGATTATTGTACTTACGGTAGAAGTTATCATTTATGTTCTCCGTCAGTGCTTGCAGAATCATACCCTCAATAAAGGTATCACCTGTACCAAGGAATTCACACTCGTATTCCTGTAACCATTTCTTGTGGCTGATGTTAGCTCTTGTAGTTGGCTCCCACTCATCTATATCCATAGGAGGGTCTCTTTCCTCCATTTCCTTGTAGAGCCACTCAAAGCCCTCTACACGCGCATACTCGGGATGGTCCTGCCATCCTATCTGGATTGGATTAAAGGCGTTAAGGCCGTCCACAGCGCGTGTCCATGTATCGTAATACCAGTTACCAATACCGTTAACAGTAGATAACACAAAAGCCCGACCACCAGTAGAGATGATAGGATAAACAGCAGCCCAAATAGTATCAATGTGTTCAATGAATGCTGCCTCATCAATTATAAGTAGAGAACCTGACAGACCACGGCCAGATTGCTTACCAGATGGACGCGATTTAATATGAGAGTTATTCTCAAGCTTGAGGTTGTGTGCGTTAATAGTCGTGGACTTAGGTTTGATCCACTCAGGAAGCTCATCATACATGATCTTGATTCTATCAAGAACCTCAGTAGATTCCGTATCACCTACAGAAAGAATAACTATTGTTTGGTGAGATTTAAAGCAGCATAGCCACAACGAGTATGCAGCAGCGATGGTAGTACACCCTGCCTGTCTAAACTTACGAAGTATATTGAACCTATTGTTCTCTAGAGCTTCTATTATGACCTTTTGGAAAGGGTATAGCTTAAATGGAACTAATCCTCTAACAGGGTGAACTACTTTGATATAATTACTTATGAAGTGTATCGGATCACTTTTGCATCTCTGATATTCTTTTTTGTAATCTTCCTTTGTTACTAGCTTCATGAATATATTCGCGTTTATCTGTACAAGAAGTAAGAACTTCAGTGATACTACTAAGAACCTTTCCTCATACTTATCTAGGGCTGGAGTTAAAACTAAATTCTTAGTAGGTCAGAAGTCCATATTTGATGGCTACTCGTCTGCTTTTGAAAAGTTTGAAATTAGTGATGATGATATCGTAATTATGTGTCACGATGATATTCAAATACTCACTGACCCAGAACTCTTCACTAGAATTATAGTTGAATCTTTATTTGATAAAGAAGTTGGTTTTGTAGGAGTAGCAGGAACAACACATCTATCTGAAAATGCTGTCTGGTGGGATCAGAATGTGTGGAGACAAGGAAAGCATCGAGGACATGTTTATCATGGAGATGATATACTAAAAGCTCAAGGAACTTACTATGGAGCTTGTGGAAGAGTCGTGTGTATGGATGGATTGTTCCTTGCAGCAAAGGGGTCTACACTGAAAGATGTAGGATTAAACAAACCTAAATACTTTGAGGGTGACTGGGACTTTTATGATATACATTACACCGTATCTGCTCACTTAAAGAAGTATAAGAATAAGGTCATACCTGTATCAATACTTCATAACTCTCACGGAGAGCTTGTAGGAAGAGATAGTTGGCACAAAAACAGAGAAGCGTTTATTTCTAAGACCCCTCTGCCTCTGGCCTTAAAGGTTTCTTAAATCTAGCCATAGCTCTCTTTGCTATTGGACTTCTTCCTTTCTTTATAGCGTCCCTGGCAGCTATTTGCATACGAGACCTGTAAATCTCATTAATTTGTTTCATATAATTATATATCATGGCTGAAGAAACACCAGAACAAACAATTGAGAAACTCAAGGGTGAATCTGAGTATTACAGAAATAAGTTCATTGAGTTCAAAACTAAGTTCATTGATCTGGAACGATCAACCTTAAGGTATAAGATAACGACTAAGATAGATGCAGTAATGTCTTTTCTAGTTGTCATGTTATCCGCAGAAGAGGGGATGTCATTCTCAAAAAGAATGATGTCATTTATATCCACGCTATACATGTGGGCTAAAAGAGGATTCAAATTAGAGGATGAGCAGACAGCTAAAGCAAGATTAGCTATATGTAATGCGTGTCCTGAAATAAGGAAACCTAATTATCAATGCTCCATATGCGGATGCTTGATGAAAAACAAAACTAAGATTTCGGGGGCTTCTTGCCCTTTGAAGAAGTGGTAGTAACCCACCGCTTACTCTTCTTTAGGTTTTCCCAATAAACACGAACTTTTTCTATCTTGGCCTTTCGCCAATAGTTAGAGTCCTTGTTTCTATAACTCATACTAGAGAGCCGGGGGCTGCTTTTCTTATAGTAGCACCTTGTAATCCCGTTTTTCTTGCAATGGCATTACCTACTAATGCACCTGCTCCTGAAGATTTAAGTGCTCCGCTTATCTTTTTCTGAGCATCTTGTTTTTTCTGCTCTGCCTCTTTTGCTTTATAAGCAGCTATGGCATCTTGGGATCTTGAGAAAGTATCGAAATTAGATTTTCCTCTAGCAGCCCTGCTTGCTCTAAGATTAGCTAAAAGCCGTGCTCTTAGGGCAGAATTACCACCCATTTCTGCCGAGGGTGTCGAGTTTTGTGGTGTGTTTAAGAATCGTTTGGTGTTTGCTGCGTATTGTCGTTTATTAGTAGGAACTCTACCCCCTAGCTCCGCAGGTAAATTAGAAGTACCTCTACCTCTACCTCCTAGCTCAACAGGTAAATTAGAAGCGGATTGCTTAGCGGATTGCTTCTTGCTGTTGCTGGATGGTAATTCCGCTTCTAATACTAATTGTTTCAAACGATCATACATCATTTACCACGGCGACCGCCGCCTCCCTTCTTCTTGCCTCAGCCATAAGCTCTAGGAACATTTCTCATACCTGTATATAGGTTAGTAAAAAAGAAGAACCTCACCTTTTTCAAGATGAGGTTCTAGTTTCCTACTTTATTTATGGATTAGAAGATGTGTCGTGACTTGTCGTAGTTACTTACACCAGTGTCAGCAACGGGTCTGGTTGCGATACTGTTTACAGTGTTCATGGTTGGTATAATCTTAAAGAATCCAGCACCAGCTAAGTGATCACCTACAGCGTTGATAAAGTTTCTAATGCTGTTAGCAGATTCCTTATCAGGTGAGTAGGCACCTGGGATAGCGTAAGCAGGACCGACAAAACGGATGGCATTATCGTTAGCCATGGTAGTAGCTCCTATCTTGTTCTTAGCAGGAGAAACATCCATTTCTCCAAAGAACACTTCTAGATCAACTGGCTCGGCCTCTATGGTAGTTCCAGCGTTCTCGTTAACAAAAGCTCCTTTGTAAAGACCTGCGTTTGCAACAGTGACTGCTTGAGTTACAGCAGTATGAAGGGTATCATCCCATGGAACTCTGCGGTAGAAGGGCTGAACAGTGTTGATAGTTCCAGCAGGACCTAGGTTAGCTGATGTAGTTAAAGCACCGTAAGCCGTACCTCTAGTATCTTGTGGGTCAGCGTTCCATTCAAAGGTTTGTGGTTGAGAGAACCCTGAGGTGTTAAAGCTTTCATAACTCTTTACCATCTTGTAAGTAGCGTTAACTTTGTAAAGCAAGCGGGTGGTGCTAAGAGTATCAGAGATGGCCTTAGGACCGCTAAGAGTTAGTGAAGTGTATGAAGGGTACTGAGTTACGATTGGAACTCTGTAATACTCAATGTTAAGCTCTTGAGTTTCTACAGCCCAAGGACCAGCGTATACACCTGAAACACCAGAAGCAGGTGCGACACCTGATGTGTTAAAGGTATAAGAAGTTGATCCAGGGGGGATTGGGGTTGGTGTGATTGCTTCGGGCATAATATATTACTCCTTAAAGTAGGGTTCTATTTTATATAGGATTTGAAAATTTCAATTTTATTTATAGTTTTCAAAAAATAAAAACGCCCCACTCTCAACAGAAAGTAGGGCGCAAAAAATTAGCTCAGAGCTTGATTAGAGCAAGTCCACACACTCACTCTTGCTTGAAGTAGGTATAACTAGTGTAAGCATACCATTCTCAAAACCAACCTCTGCTTTCGCAGGGTTGAAGTTCTCATCTATGCTCAGAGTAAAGTCCACATCCTTTGAACTGATACCATGATGCACGAATTTCACATCAGGTTCCTTCTCTGAGTTAGCAATAACTCTCAGCTTGTTGCCAATTGCCTTTACTTGCACATTCTCTTTAGCATAGCCCGCCAGTGCAAACCTGATCCAAAGATTCTCAAGTTTTTCATCAAACCACACATCACTGTGAGGATAAGCTGGCATGTGTGAGAGTTTAGTTCTGGGATCTGCAAAGAATTCCCAGTTGTTTATAGCACGGTCGAAGTGCTTCCAAATCGAGTCGAAACTCGTCCAATAGTAATTTGTCATTTTAATTTTCTCCTTTCGTTTAGACAAGGTTAAAGGAGTCCCAAACGGCAACCCCTTTGTCTTATTATATAGGAGTCCCCATGAGAATTTTTTATTTTTATAGGAGTCCCTTAACTTTTTTAGGAGTCCCTTGATTTGTAAGACATGAAGCTATCTATGCGGGGCAGGAAGTCCCATATGGGACCCTTTTCGCGCCTTTTTCCGCACTTTTCCCTTGCATCCTCCCCAGGGTAGGTTATAATGGGGGCATGAACGACAACAGCAGCACGACCGACATGCTCCTCATCGCCTTCCTTGCCATGAGCATCCCGATGGTCTTCGTCCTCCTCTCCTGCATTTCTCACGGTTGACGCTTGACGCCAGACCCTCACCATACTACTATACACACATGAAGAAACAAGATAACGAGTGGCTTGGGTTCTTTGTTATGGGTTTGCTTGTGCTGACGATCTTCCTCGTCTAGTATATACTCCCATGGACCGTCACTCACTCAACCTTGCCAAGCGTAGGAATCACCTAGCCAATAGGGAGTTCGCACGCAGGGCTCACACTATCACCAGCAAGAAGAAAGCTAACAACAAGAGAGCTTGTAGAGGATGGCGCTATGATGGATGAACGGGATAAGCTGCTTGAGCTTAAGCACCAGCATATGTCCGATGTGTTTGAAGAACTCAAGAGGATCCGTAGCAAACTACTGTATGGTGATGAGCCAGCATATGTTGTTGAGGATATGGTACAAGAACTAATCTGGCGTGTCGGCCACTACATTGGAGAGTTTTGATGGATAAGGTTTACTGCGTCTGGGATGAGGTTAGGTATGAAGGCAAGCGTCTTCTTGGTCTGTTCAAGGACCAGCAGGATGCTATTAGGTTTGCCAAGGCATACACCGAAGAAAGCTACAAGGATTGGGAGGTTGATAACCACGCGGACTATCCTTGTTGGCATGATGGATGGGATGAGGATATCTATGTTATGGATGAGCTTGTAAAATGAAGTGGGTCTGTGCATACTTTGCTGTTATCTTTGCCTACTCTTGGGTTCTTTGCGCTGCTGCTGCATTAGGTGATCGTAACATGAGATGACCCTGCCATTTTGGCAGGGGCGGCGGCTCGCGCCTAACCCCTTGGTACACAAGGACTTACGACGATTGGTTTTTTGGGGTTTATAGTTGCAGGCGCTCCACGGTGTGCTATTATAGGGGCATGAGCTACGAGATCGACCTTGAGATTGCCTGCGACTGCTGCGGTGATAGCTACCTTCCCTGGCACCTGTCCTCCGAGCAATTCGCCAACTCCCTGGTCTGCGAGTCCTGTGCTGATGCCCTTGAGTTTGAGGCGGAATTCTTCGCCCGCAAGGATTTCGACATGGGCGCTTGACGGATAGCTCCAAACAAACTACTATACACACATGAAGATCAACTCTCGCTACAACACTGTCCCCACCTTCGTCCCCGTCGCTGGCTACTGCAACAGCAACTACTGCATGGTGCGGACCAAGCGTGCTGGTATCACCAGCTACTCCATCCTCAACCAGCGCACTGGTGAGTTCCTCAACTCGGGTGTGACCCGCGACCACGCGGTCAAGGTGTGGAACCGCACTGGCATCTACGGCCTCCCTCCGATGGCTCTAAGCGCCTGACGAGGCACTGGGGAGGGTAGCTAACCAACCCAGTATAAAGAAAGCGAGTGGCCCTCGGGAAAGGGCTGACCCTCGGGGAGGCATCCTCGGGGGTTTTTTCTTACCATCATATTCCCTGCCATTTTGGCAGGGGCGGCGGCTCGCGCCTAACCCCTTGCAGGACAAGGACTTACGACAGCCACTTTTCTCAAGTTCCCCTTGCAATCTGGTCGATGAGGTCTATAATAGAACACATGAACAGCATCACCGACTTCATCCCTGCCGCTAACAAGTACGCTAACCTCTACTCTGAGAAGCTGCACATCTCTGCACACTATGATCGGGACGATCTCGTCTCCGAGGCGTTCCTTGCCCTGCACAAGGGCGAGCAGGCGTATGATCCCAACGCTGGCATGAAGTTCAGCACTTACATGATCCAGCGTATCAAGTGGCGCATGATGGAGATTGACCGTGAGTGTGCCAAGAAAGCACTCAAAGGTGACGGTGTGCAATTCTCTCTTGATTCTCTCAAGGAAGACGATAACTCTGACGCTTGGCACCCTTCCTATGTTCAGGACAACGACACTCTTTCTATCCTTGATTCTCTCTCTGAGCGTGACCGGGATATTGTTACTCGTCACACTCTGGATGGCGAATCTTATGCTTCTATCGCTGAGGACTACAATGTTTCCGGTATGACCATCTGCAATTGGCACAAGGCAGCTATCGAAAAGATGGCCTGAGGTTTATTTCAATAAACTAGTCCTGCCAAATCGGCAGGCCCGCCCGCTCGCGCGTAACCCCTTGCAGGACAACGACTTACGACGATAACTTTCCCTCCTTTTTTCTTGCGCTCTAACCTTGACGCGCTACTATAGGGACATGGTTACTTTCCTTCAAAACAGCGACATCGCGAAGGTCGCTCCCTCCGTCTTCGCCACTGAGCCCTGTGAGCGCATGTCCGACCGTTACTCGTTCGTGTCCTCTGAGCGCATGATCGAGCAGTTTGATGCTCTCGGCTGGGGCGTTACTCGCGCAGTCCAGCCCAAGTCCTACAAGCGTAGTGCTGATCACAAGAAACACCAACTGGGCTTCCAGCGCAAGGATATGGACCTCACCATCGAGGATCCGCGTTCCCCTGGCTCGATGGTCTTCCCTGAGATCCTCGTCACCAACTCCAGCGATGGCTCGTCCTCGCTCAAAATGTCGGCTGGCCTGTTCGCGCTGGTCTGCTCCAATGGTCTGGTGGTGCAGTCGCTCGATCTTGGTAGCGTCCAGCAGCGTCACATGGCGCTGACTCCTGAGGGTGTGGCTGAGGCCATCGAGAACATCTCTCGACTCGTCCCTGCCCTTGCGGATAGCATCGAGCAGTGGTCTGATCTGCGTCTCGATGATGATCAGCAGTTCGAGATGGCTCATGCGGGCAAGGTTGCTCGCTGGGGTGAAACCTCCGATATCGACAGCCGTATGCTGCTCAACCCTCGCCGCCATGAGGATATCGGCAACGATCTGTGGACCGTGTTCAACCGTGTCCAGGAGAACACCGTGCGCGGTGGCTTCAAGGGTGAGGGCCAGAAGCGTCTCTCACGCGAACTCACCAACCTTGACGCACTCAACCGCGTCAACCTCTCCCTCTGGACCGCTGCGGACGGTATCCTTCAAGCCGCCTGAGTCAAGAGGAATCTAGGAAAAGTGGCTGCCCTAACTCCTTGCTCCGCAGGGGGTTAGGAGCCCTGCCATTTTGGCAGGGGCGGCGGCTCACGCCTAACCCCTTGGTACACAAGGACTTACGACGCTAGATTTTCCTTGCATTTTTTGGAGATTGCGCTATTATAAACCCATGACCCTTACCACTACTCGCTACCAGAAGTCCATCAAGCCCGTTCCGACCAATCATATTATGATGCTAAAGTCGGGTGGCAACAATACCAAACTA
>Ga0208428_1001230_pt1 | contig 10930 bp, 4 predicted proteins | sample DEB08_DNA_11_FD_184535 | JGI IMG/M metagenome (GOLD analysis project Ga0208428, IMG submission 184535) | Aqueous microbial communities from the Delaware River and Bay under freshwater to marine salinity gradient to study organic matter... | ecosystem: Environmental > Aquatic > Marine > Coastal ... | reverse complement strand
AGTGCATTATCTATGGTTTCAATATTTGTTTTCTTGGTTGCATCGGATAATGAATTTAGATTAGTTGCAGAAAGTGTACCTGTTGATGGATTATATTGCAACTTCGTTGATGATGTATATAAATCTGACGTAGTTCCTGATGTTGCCTCATAAAACAATGGATACATTGTAATATTATTGCTAGTATCATCAGCAAGGTTTAACTCAATTGTAGGTGTATTACTAAGGTTATTATAGTTAAGATAATAAGATCCATGTTGACCATCAAGTAAGTCAGCATCCAATCCACTACCAGAACCATCATTACCTGCGTGCCATACTAAATTAGATCCTTGAGCATAAATTTTTCCATCATTTTCGATCCTAGCCACATCAGTAGCATCACGACGGAATTGGCAAACATAAGTTGAGTTGGAACCAGAAACAATGTAGAAACGGTTGGAGTGATATTCAATCTTACCGACATCACTTCCTGGGTTTCCTGTCCAGGTCTCATTTGCTTCCTCACGGAAGTAAAGATTAGGAGAATTTCCATCATTAGACAGATAACGAAGACCCCATTGATTACCAGTATTTAAAAAACCGATTGAAGGGGTGTTGTCTGCATAAACACTTCCTCTTAGGGTTGTTCCATTTGTTTTGAAGTTGAGCCTGATACTATTGCCAGCATCCCTTATTGTCCATTGCTCGGTTGCAGTAGATTCGAAATGGCACCCGGTTGCTTCATTATAAAGTCCTTCACCAGCATTATAGTTTCGGAACCAGTTATCCGCATAGAATTCAGTAGCACGGACATTCTTACCAGAAGATGTCCAAGTAAGACCGTCAAGGTTATCAGCATCCAATCCACTACCAGAACCATCGTTGCCTGCGTGCCAAGAAAGATTTCCATTAATGTATATGGAACTAGAAGATATCTCTGTACTACCAACAATTACCTCTCCATTAGCCAACCAATTACTCGATGATCCGAAGTAAAGTTGAGTGCCAGTAAAGGTATCAGAAGTATCAGACCTTAAGAAACTACCACTATTAATACCATCAAGTAAATCAGCATCCAATCCACTACCAGAACCATCATTACCTGCGTGCCAAAGTCTATAATAAGTGGCACCCATTGACCAACCACCAACGGCAAAGTCATTAATATCTCCTTTCAATCCAAAGTATGCTGCATAATCTCCACTAACGTGGAATTGCATAAATGCATCAGCACCTGCAGTATCTTGATAAACTTCAAGTGTTGCCTGATCTCCAGAACTACTTTCCAAAACATCATTGGAGTAAAAACTAATTTCAACTCCAGTATTAGTAACTGCATCATCAGCATCAGATCTTAAGAACTGAGTACTATCTAAACTATCAAGAGTGTTTGCATTGGTAGTTGTTAGTCCACCAGGTCCTTGAATACCTTGAGTTCCTGTAGTTCCTTGAGAACCTGTGGCTCCAGTAGCACCTGTTGTACCTTGAGTTCCTGTAGTTCCTTGAGAACCTGTGGCTCCAGTAGCACCTGTTGTACCTTGAGTTCCTGTAGTTCCTTGTGCTCCAGTAGCACCTGTAGCACCTGTTGTACCTTGAGTTCCTGTAGTTCCTTGAGAACCTGTGGCTCCAGTAGCACCTGTTGTACCTTGAGTTCCTGTAGTACCTGTTGTACCTTGAGTTCCTGTAGTTCCTTGAGAACCTGTGGCTCCAGTAGCACCTGTTGTACCTTGAGTTCCTGTAGTACCTTGTGCTCCAGAAGAACCTATTAGTTGATGGAATGGATCTCTAAGGTACAGTTTTTTGGTGCTATGACCAGTCCAATTTAGAACAACAATGGATGCCCAAACAGCACCAGATGTTGGTGTATAGGTATAGTCAGTAGTTGTCCAAACACTAGGAACTGGTTGGTTTTCTTTCCAATTGGTTTGACCAGAAGTGTCTTCTTGAACTAATGAATTAATAGCATTATTTGATACTGCTAGTTTGCCAGTAGGTAATGCAGCATTATATTCATAAACACGAACATAAAAACCACTAGTACTACTACTGTCTCCTTTATATTTGATTGAAAGTTTATGTGTTTCTCCAGATGTCAAATTAACACGGAAAGCAGGGAATGCTGCTCCAATTTGAGTATCAGACGCAGAATATAACTGCATTGCCTGCTCACTTGCATTCCACGAAATGGTACTTTGATTAGAATTACTATAAGCAGCAAGTGCTCCATATGGAGAATCTATTAGACCAGTAGCACCTTGGACACCTTGAGCACCTGTAGTTCCTTGAGTTCCTGTAGTTCCTTGTGCTCCAGTAGCACCTGTAGTACCTTGAGTTCCTGTAGTTCCTTGAGAACCAGTAGCACCTGTAGTTCCTTGAGTTCCTGTAGTTCCTTGAGAACCAGTAGCACCTGTAGCACCTGTAGTTCCTTGAGAACCAGTAGCACCTGTAGCACCTGTAGTACCTTGAGTTCCTGTAGTTCCTTGAGAACCAGTAGCACCTGTAGCACCTGTAGTTCCTTGAGTTCCTGTAGTGCCTTGTGCTCCAGTAGCACCTGTAGCACCTGTAGTTCCTTGAGAACCAGTAGCACCTGTAGCACCTGTAGCACCTGTTGTACCTTGAGTACCAGTAGTTCCTTGTGCTCCAGTAGCACCTGTAGTTCCTTGAGTTCCTGTAGTTCCCTGAGTTCCTGTGGTTCCTTGAGTACCAGTTGTTCCTTGAGAACCTGTGGCTCCAGTAGTTCCTTGTGCTCCAGTAGCACCTGTTGTACCTTGAGTACCAGTTGTACCCTGAAGACCAGAAACCGTTGTTGGATCTACCCAATCAGTTCCTGTCGCAGTTGACTTAAGAACATATCCTGAAGTTCCGGCATCATTATTACTATCATAATAAGCACCAGTAACCCTTAAGTTTCCTGAAACGTGAAGTTTTTGTGTTGGATTTGTAGTGCCTGCTCCGACATATTCAGATGAACCATAAGGTGCAAGTAAGACTGTTCCATCAGCATCAACATCAATACTTGGAATACCTGATACATCATTGACTGAAAAAATAGATCCACTTGTTAAATTGTTTGAGATTGAGAATAGTTGTCCAGCAGAAGCTTCCCAAGACAATGTTCCAGAATTTAAAGTATCATAATGAACAATATCGATAATAGTGCCAATCCCAACAGTACCAATACCAGATGCTGCTCCAGTATAAGTTAAACTATTTGAACCTGTTGCAATGTTAGAAGAATTTTTATAAACAATCTGATTTGCTGAACCTGCCACTGGTCCAGTGATGCCCTGAATACCTTGAGTTCCTGTAGTACCTTGAGTTCCTGTAGTACCTTGAGTTCCTGTGGTTCCTTGAGTTCCTGTGGTTCCTTGAGTTCCTGTGGTTCCTTGAGTACCTGTTGTGCCTTGTGTACCTGTTGTACCTTGAGATCCAGTTACACCTTGAATACCTTGAGTACCTTGAGTACCTGTAGTTCCTTGAGTTCCTGTAGTTCCTTGTGCTCCAGTTACACCTTGAATACCTTGAGTACCTTGAGTACCTGTAGTTCCTTGAGTACCTGTTGTACCTTGAGATCCAGTTACACCTTGAATTCCTTGAGTACCTTGTGTTCCCGTTGTACCTTGAGTACCTGTTGTGCCTTGTGTTCCCGTTGTACCTTGAGTACCTGTTGTGCCTTGAGTTCCTTGATCACCTTTATCACCAGTTCTGGCAAAAGTAATAATGACATCTTCATTATTACTAAATGAAGTTGCAGAACCATTAACATATGATGCACTTACATTAAAGTATCCAGTAAGTTCAGAGACACTTGAGATTGTAAAGAGTGCAAAGTCAGATGCATCTAAACGATTTGAAATTCTAAAGTGGCCTTTTATAGTAGAAGTGGAGTCATCAATTGTTCTTAAAAATGATTGAATATCAGTTCCATTATCATCCTGATCATCAATATAAAGATTGAGTGCTCCAGAGAATGGAGATTCACTAAACTTTAAAGTACCAGTTCCTGGGTCTGAGTTTGTTGTGTTTGTACTAAAAGTATAATCAAAGGTTGCACCACCAAAGTTTCCTTCAGTGCCTTGTACTCCCTGAGAACCAGTTATACCTTGAATACCTTGAGTACCTTGTGCTCCTGTTGTGCCTTGAGTACCGGTTGTGCCTTGAGTACCAGTGGTTCCTTGAGATCCAGTTACACCCTGAGTACCTTGAGTTCCTTGTGCTCCTGTTGTGCCTTGAGTACCTGTTGTACCTTGAGATCCAGTTACACCCTGAATACCTTGAGTACCTTGTGTTCCCGTTGTACCTTGAGTACCCGTAGTTCCTTGTGCTCCGGTTACACCCTGAATACCTTGAGTTCCTTGAGTACCGGTTGTACCTTGAGTACCTGTTGTACCTTGTGCTCCAGTTACACCCTGAGTACCTTGAGTACCTTGTGCTCCTGTGGTTCCTTGAGTACCTGTTGTACCTTGAGATCCAACATCACCAATAATGGCGATAGTCATAAAGACTTCATCACCATTACTAATACTTGCCCAACTATCTCTATCAATATAGTCAATATCTAAAGTTCTCCAAGAACCATTATCAGTTTGACCAGTTACATAGAACTTAGCATTTACTGTTGGAGTATCTTTTTTGTAAAGAACGACTAGAGCTTTATTAGTACTTGAGGAGTCATCTAAAGTATCAAGAAGTGGACCAATACCTATAGAATTATTATCAGTTTCACTTACATAAGCACTGTAAGAACTTCCTGGTGATCCTGTTGTCCAATCAATACTAAATCTAAAATCTCCCGTTCCTGGGTCTGCAGCAGTTGTGGAACTATCGAAGTTGTATGTAATGCCATAAGCATCAATACCAGAAGTACCTGTAGTTCCTTGTGCTCCAGTTACACCTTGAATACCTTGAGTTCCTTGAGTACCAGTTGTACCTTGAGATCCAGTTACACCTTGAATACCTTGAGTACCTTGTGCTCCAGTGGTTCCCTGAGTACCAGTGGTTCCTTGAGATCCAGTTACGCCTTGAATTCCTTGAGTACCTTGAGCACCATCAGTGCCATCAGTACCACCATCACCTGCGGTTCCTTGTGCTCCAGTTACACCTTGAATACCTTGAGTACCTTGTGCTCCCGTGGTTCCTTGAGTACCAGTGGTTCCTTGAGATCCAGTTACACCTTGAATACCTTGAGTACCTTGTGCTCCTGTTGTGCCTTGAGTACCTGTTGTACCTTGTGCTCCAGTTATACCCTGAATTCCTTGAGTTCCTTGTGCTCCTGTTGTACCTTGAGTACCCTGAAGACCAGAAACTGTTGTTGGATCTACCCAATCAGTTCCTGTTGCGGTTGACTTAAGAACATATCCACTTGTACCAGAATCATTACTACTATCATAATAAGCACCAGTAACCCTTAAGTTTCCATCAACATCCAGTTTTTGTGTTGGAGTCGTGGACCCTATGCCAACATAACCTTGAGTATAATCAAAAATAACACTATCAATAGTATCTAAATTAAAGATAATATTATTGGTACTGAATATTCTAAGATCTCCATTTGGTCCATTTGCACGATCCAAATATGCCTCATTACCACTACCTACATAAATCTTTGGTGCAGTTAATGAAGTTGTGATTGCAACCTCATTAGGAAGACCAATCGTAACATTATTACCAGAACCTACTGTTTCAATTTCATTTGCAGTTCCAGCAATCGTAAATGTTTCACTGTCAAGGTCAATAGTTCCCGATCCAGTATCACCGGCAAAATCTAATGAAACATCGCCAACTGCTGTGGATACTTGACCATCAACATAAGTTTTGATTGCTTTTGCTGATGCTAAAGTATCATCAGAAGCAGATACTGAACTTAAATCTGTATCAACAGATGTAACTGCTGTTCCTGAACCAAACTTTAATCCATCAACTTTAGCAGTTCCAATAACGTCTAGTTTTTCTGTTGGATTATCAGTTCCGACTCCAACATCACCAGCAGTAAAATTAATATCATAAGCATCACCACCCAATCCAACATTCCATGGATTGACCGCAATAACTGTGGTGCCTACTCCTACACCACCCTTCTCTTGCTCTATATAAACTTTTCCGTCTGTAGTATTAATGGCAAGTTCGCCAAGCAACAACTGCGAATTAGTTGGAATTTTGCCTGCTTGACTACTTCTTTTTATTCTAACAATAGGAGCTGCCATTTTTTAATACTCGGTATATACCTCTAAAACTCTTATATAAGAGTTAATAATATTTAGACAATTATAATAATATCATTCAAAATCTCCTGTCGATTTTGCCCCCCTTTTTGGCTTCTTCAAAGTTTCAATTTCGGCACGCAAAGAATTAATAGTTGCCTGTAGAGTTTCTACCTGCACCTCTAATACAATATTGGAATTAAATAACTCAAAAGATTTTTGCTGATACTTTGCAACAATAGATTTCAATTCATTTTCAGACATAAAAAAATACTCCCAGATATTTGGGAGTATTTATGAACTGTTATTTACTTATCAGAATGAACCTGCATCAACAGTAATGTTTTCAAGATTTCTTGTAGATCCTGTACAACTAATAACTTGAGATTGTCCTGCACAATCATTTACCCATAAGGAACCAATCTCAATTGGAGCAAATGTTGCTACCGTAATTTGTGGAGCTGTTGTGTCAGTTCCTGAAGATGGATTGTTAGAATTTGCAGAGAATTGGAATCTCTCATTTGAATATTCCCAAATAACACCAGCAGTTTTGGCAACTCCAGCATCACCATACTGCATCATCACACCAAGATCCCAAGTTGTAGTGGTTGGTGTTGATCCAGTCTGAATACCTAAAGTAATCGTACGGTCATAAACCGAAACTTCACTAGTATTCACCTGAGTAGTAGTTCCATTAACTGTCAGATTACCCTGAACAGTCAGATTATTTGAGACAGTCAGATTATTTGAGACAGTTACATCATCAGGAAGACCAATTGTTAGTGTTTGACCCGATCCAGAAGTCTCAATCTCATTTGCAGTTCCAGCAACCGTAAATGTTTCAGTGCTAAGATCAACAGTTCCTGATCCAGAATCACCGGCAAATCCTAATGAAACATCGCCAACTGCTGTGGATACTTCACTATCAACATAAGATTTGATTGCCTTTGCTGATGCTAAAGTATCATCAGAAGCAGATACTGTTGCTAAATCCGTATCAACAGATGTAACTGCTGTTCCTGAACCAAACTTTAATCCATCAACTTTAGCAGTTCCAATAACATCTAGTTTTTCTGTTGGAGTCGTGGACCCTATGCCAACAGAACTTGTCGAATGATCAAAAACAACCGCATCAGTAGTATCTAAATTAAAGATAATCCTATCAGTACTAACTATTCTAAGATCTCCACTTGATCCATTTGCACGATCCAAATATGCCTCATTACCACTACCTACGTAAATCGTTGGTGAAGTTAATGAAGTTGTGATTGCAACCTCATTAGGAAGACCAACAGTTAGAGTCTGTCCAGATGCGGAAGTCTCAATCTCATTTGCAGTTCCGGCAATAGTCAGTGACTGAGAGTCTAGGTCAACAGCACCAGTTCCAGTATCACCGGCAAAATCTAAATCAATATTACCGATAGTGGTGTTGACTGTGGATACTTCACCATCAACATAAGATTTAATTGCCTTTGCTGATGCTAAAGTATTATCAGAAGCAGAAACGGTGGAAAGATCAGTATCAACCGAAGTGATTGCAGTACCACTTGTAAATGTTAAATTATCAATTGTGGCATTAGTAGTATCTAATGTTGGTAGTGTAGAAACTCCTGTAGAATTAATATTTCTAACAACTGCCAAATCATTCTCAGTAAACTGAACATTACCAGCAGCAAGTCTTGTTCCAGTTGGAAACTGTGTAGAACCAATACCAACTGCATAATTAATCAACCAAGCATCAGTTCCAAGTCCAGAAAAAGAACCTTCCTTAAACCACATAATTTTCTTATATGTGGAGGGTAGTGTCTCACCAGCACCTGGATTTGTAAGTGTAATTAATGGATTTCCTTCCGTTGATGCAATCGCAATGCCACCGTGATTTGCTGTATTATCAGTAGAAATATCATTACCAGATCCATCGGTTCTAATACCAAGAACAAGGTCAGCATCAGCGACCTTTAATGTTTGAGTAAATAATGTTGCAGTTGTTCCACCAACTGTAATATTACCATCAACATTTAGATTACGAACAATCTGAACATCTCTACTAACAGTCAAGTCCTGTCCGATTGTTACATCATTAGGAAGACCAATGGTTATAGTCTGACCAGAAGCAGAAGTCTCAATCTCATTTGAGGTTCCTGCAATAGTGAAAGATTGACTATCAAGGTCAACAGCACCAGTTCCAGTGTCACCGGCAAAATCCAAATCTTGAGCAGTGATTTGTGTATCAACATAATCTTTAACTGCTGCCGTTGTTGGAATCTGCGTATCACTGTCATTAGATGAGATACCTTCAGATTCAATGACAAGAGTGGTAGCATCAAAGCTATTAGTAGTAATGCTAGTCCATTCTAAAGTGCGTTCATCTCCAGATGTTGATGCAATTGCAAGAAGTCCATATTGAGAACCCGTATTAGAATTTGGTAAAATCCAAGTTCCAATACCTGCAGTAGTATCTGGTACCTGCAGATTGATACCATTACTTCCGTCCTTATCAACTAACTTAAGTTGTGCGGCATTTGTTCCGTCTTCTCTTTCCCAATATCTACCACTTCCAAAAAATTGATTATTCTCTACTGTCTCATCAAGACCAACAAATAAATCATATTTATCCGTAGTAAAACCTGGCTCACCAGACTTAAGTGCTGGAAGATTGCTATATAAACCTCTTTTGACCTGAATAACTGGAGAAGCCATTGTATTATCTTATAAAGACTTGTTTTTTTTTATTTATATAAAAGGTCCACCATCAACATCATAAACAGACCAACTTACACCGATACCAGCAAAGTGTATAAGAACTTCATTTGATGCCCCAAGATTATCATTGACATCATAAACAGAACCACCAATCGCAACACTACCATCAACATCAAGACTTTGTGTTGGATTTGTGGTTCCTATGCCAATAGAAGAACCAACTGTTAATGAAGTGGTAATCGCAACAACATTAGGAAGTCCAATCGTAAGTGTATTTCCAGCACCAACTGTTTCAATTTCATTTATAGTTCCGGCAATCGTAAATGTTTCACTGTCAAGGTCAATGGAACCTGATCCAGTATCACCAGTAAATCCTAATGAAACATTGCCAACTGCTGTGGATACTTCACTATCAACGTAAGCTTTGATAGATTGTTGAGTAGCAAGTGCAGTATCACTATTGGAAGTGAAATTATCCTCATCAAGTATTGTGGTAATGCCAACTGAATTGATACCGATATAAAGTTTTGCTGTCGTAGTTGCTACAGATACATTTAAAGTATCAAGTTCGGTATGCCCATTAACATCTAAACTGAGTAAAGTTCCAACAGAAGTTAAAGATGAATTAACTACAGTTGGACCAAGAGTAGTTCTATTTAATACAGAATCAGAACCAGTTTTAAATTCTCCTCCAACTGTAACACCAAGACCAATAGAAGATTCTAATGTATTCGACGCATTATTATAAGTAAAAGTTTTAATAACATCAGTAGAACCAATACTAATACCAGCACCATCAAGAAGTAAATTAGTTCCTACTGTTGTTGCAATACCAACTTTAAAGTCTGCAAGCTCAATCGTTGTCGAGTTTACAATAAATTCTGTTCCATCTACATATAAATCACCTTTAATTCTTACCAGTCCAGTATTATCACCAACCGCTGCTGGATCAATAATAAATTCTTGTGGACCATGAAGTTCTCCAAGACTGATGTTTACCGTAGTTAAAAATGTTGTTAAACCAGTTACATATAAATCATCTAACTCAGTCTCTCCATCAACGTTTAGATTGTTATTTACCTGAACACTACTAGCACTCAGAGCAGCTCCGACAACAAGTGTTGAACCATCAAAAGTTAAATTACCATCATCCTCTAATTCACCATCAACTCCAGCAATAACAATTCTATTCTCAGTTAAATCTTCTACTTTAAGTGTACTAGCATCAATTCCACCATTAGCATCTATTAAAGAAGAAAAAGTAGATATTCCAGTTACAGTAAGTCCACCACCAACAATGACATCGCTAGATACATCAACTGATGCATTGATATCTAAATCAGAAGAAAAAGTAGATATTCCAGTTACACTTAATGCACCACCAACAGTGACATCACTCTGAAAAGTAGAAATTCCTGTGACAGTTAGATCAGAAAAAGTATTTCCCGCACCAGAAATTATCTGTCCAACAGATAAAATACCCGAAACATTTGCAGTTCCACGAACATCCAAATTGTAATCGGCATCAAAAATAGTCGTTCCAATACCTACACGACCAATTACCTCTAATACCTTTTCATTTTCAGTACTTCCTTCTACACCTATTTTTTGCTGTTGTTGTCTTCCACTAAGGAACTTAATTGGTGCTACCATTGTACTTAAAAGGTATTAGAGATTTGATGTTTCCAGAATACTAGAAAGATATTTAAGATTAACTGCATTACTTCCAACTAATGTCAGAGTATTTCCAGTTTCAACTACAAGTTTTCCCGCAAGTAAATTTGCAGTGTCGTTTGCAGGTATAGCCAAATCGGTTACGATTGGAGTATCTACTCCATCTCTCTGATAACCAAAACTAATCGTTTCTGTCTGTGTACCCGTATTTGTAACTTGTGCTAACAATACAACACCAGTATAGGCAATTGGTGCAGTATAAACTCCAACTGTACTTGTACCAACTGTTGTGGTAACTGTTCGGAATACGTTTACTGCTGCTGCTGCGACTGCCATTTGATTAATCTCCTCCTAATGCAAGAATAAATGGT
>Ga0208428_1001229_pt1 | contig 10931 bp, 11 predicted proteins | sample DEB08_DNA_11_FD_184535 | JGI IMG/M metagenome (GOLD analysis project Ga0208428, IMG submission 184535) | Aqueous microbial communities from the Delaware River and Bay under freshwater to marine salinity gradient to study organic matter... | ecosystem: Environmental > Aquatic > Marine > Coastal ... | reverse complement strand
TACTGATTCTGTAGGGTCTGATTTAGATACTTTTGCTTCTTACGCTAATTCTACTTTTGGTAGTGGTAGCGGAGATGCTAATATTGTTGAAGCAAATTTAGATTCGTTTGCTTCTTATGCTAATTCTACTTTTGCTTTAGATACAGATCTAAATATAGTATCTTCTAACGTAGATTCAGTAATTTCTGGATTGACAGGAGCAAATAATTCTGTTAACCTAGTACTCAGTAATTTAGACAATTTTGCTTCTTATGCAAACTCAACATTTGCTAGCGGTAGTATTAATGATGTCCAAAATAACTTAGACTCTTATGCAACTTATGCCAATTCTACTTTTTTAACTGGTGCTGCAGCTAATGTAGTAAACGATAATTATGCTATTGATGCTAGTACTAATACTTTTACTTTAGCACAATCGGTGTCTAACGTAAATAATATACTTTTAATGATAAACGGATTGATTCAATCTCCAGATACTTATACAGTTAGTGACACTACTCTAACTATTTCTAATGTAGCACCACTACCTGCAGGAATTAATGTTGATGTTAGATACTTACAGTTTGTATTCCCAGGAACTATAGATGGCGGAGGCGTCTAATAATGGCAATAGATAAACTAAATCCAAAACTTATAGAAACTATTGGAGCATCTGATGGTGATGCTTTAGTATATGTTTCTGCTAACGGACAATTAGAGTTTGGATCTGTTGCGGTAGATACTAGTTCGTTATCAGCGTCAATTGATACGGTACAAGACAATGTAGCTACCAACGCATCTTCTATAACAGCGCTAAACGCTGAAGTAGATCAACTAGGCAGTTACGCTAACAGCACTTTTGCTACAGATACTAATCTTAATACAGTACAAGATAACGTAGCAACTAATGCATCTTCTATAACAGCTAATAAAAGTATTTCAGATACTTTCGGTACTTATGCTAATTCAACTTTCGCTAGTGGAAATGTAAACGCTGTTCAAAGTAATGTGACTGCTGTTGGAAATGAGTTAGGTGCTTTTGGTACTTATGCAAATGCTAATTTTTTAACTACTGCTGCTGCTAACGTAGCTAGTGATAACTATGCTATTGATGCTAGTACTAATACCTTTACTTTAGCACAGTCAGTGTCTAACGTAAATAATATATTCGTAATTTTAGATGGATTAATTCAATCTCCTGATACATATACAGTTAGTGATACTACTCTAACTATTTCTAATGTAGCACCGCTGCCATTAGGAATTAATGTAGACGTTAGGTACTTACAATTCGTTTTCCCAGGAACTATAGATGGTGGGGGCGTCTAATAATGGCAATAGATAAACTAAACCCAAAATTATTAAAAACTGACGGAGCATCAGACGGAGATGCTTTAGTATATGTTTCTGCAAACTCTCAAATAGAGTTTGGGTCTGTTGCAGTCGATACTAGTTCGTTATCAGCGTCAATTGATACCGTACAAGACAATGTAGCTACCAACGCTACTACTATTACAACTAATAAAAGTATTTCAGATCAGTTTGGTAGCTATGCTAATTCAACCTTTGCTACTGATACTAATCTCAATGTAGTACAAGATAACGTAGCTACTAACGCTACCACTATCACTACTAATAAAAGTATTTTAGATACTTTCGGTACATATGCAAACGCAACTTTTAGTACGGGTAGTGGAGGAGTAAAAGTTGAAAATGCTGCTGGAGTTATTGATGGAGCAATTGCTAATATTGTCTTTGGATCAGGATTAGCTGCAGTACCTACAGGAAGTGCTAATACATTAACAGTTAGTGCTACAAGTGTTACATATGCTTATTCTTATTCTTCTCAAGTTATAGTCGCTTCAGGATCAGCTAATACTTTTACAATGTCTAGAAGTGTGTCTAATGCTACTAATATGTTTGTAGCTATAGATGGATTATTACAAACGCCTGAAGATGATTATTTTGTTAGTGGTTCTACACTGACTATCGCAAACGTTTCTCCTATAGTTGCAAACACAGAGATAGAAGCTCGCTATATATTAACATCAACTTCAACATCAAATCTAGTAAATGATGTATTTACAGCTAGTGGATCTGCTAACACATTTACTCTAACACAGACTCCTACTAGTGCCAGCTCTATTATGGTAGTAGTTGGAGGGGTTCTTCAATCTCCTGGTGCTCCTGCCAATAACTATTCAGTTGCAAGTACCACACTTACTCTTAATAATACTTCCCCTATTGAAGCTAGTACTGTAGTTTCAGTACGTCATCTACCAGCAGTTGGTTAAATCATAATTGTACTTGACTCCTTATAAAATTTAGTATATAATTATTTATATACTCTAAAATAGGAGGGGAAATTATGAGTTCAATACCAGAGATGTTTAAAAATCAAAAATATGTAGTATTTAATGATGTAATCAGTCGTGAGATGGCAAATCTTATGACTGATTATTTATTTGTAAAAAGAGATGCAGGATTATTAGTACCTCCTGTAGCTATGGGAGGAGATGATAGCCAGTGCCCATTATCTTGGTCAATTTATGGAGATCCACTTTTTGATACTCTACTAGCAAGACTCGCGCCTCAATTAAGTAATTTGATAGGGGTAGAGCTTGTTCCGGCTTATACTTATTCTAGAATTTACCAAACTGGAGAAGAGTTGAAATATCACAAAGACAGACCTTCTTGTGAAATTTCAGGTACTCTAACTCTTGGAAGAAAACAAGGAGAACCTATTTGGCCTATATATGTAGGCAGAAATGAAAATGATACAATAGGTAACCAAATTGATCTTGATGTTGGAGAAATGTTATTATACAGAGGGTGTGATGTGCCTCATTGGAGACCTGTTTATAAAGGAGAGTGGCAAGCTCAAGTATTTGTACATTATGTTGATGCTAATGGTCCTTATGCAGAAGAATGTAAATTTGATGGTAGACCTGCGCTAGGCATCCCAAAAACTCAACAAATTGCTATGAAGCAACAGCAAAATAATTATGAAAAAGATATGCAAAATCAAAATAACGAACAAAAATTACAAAAACCATGGTTAAAAACTCAAGAAGAAACTATGATAAGCTCTAGACCTTCAGGTCGTCCTCTTCCAAAAAACTTCGAATTTAAGGTAGGTGAATAATGGCAAAATTTATGGCTCCAAGACAAAAACCCAGAACTCCTGGTTTTGTTGTACATACTCAAGAACACTCAAAAAGAGAATTATACTTTACACCTGACGAATGTGATTGGGTAATTAATTATGGTAATAAAGAATATCCTCAATTTGCTTCTGTAGGAGAAAATGGAGGAGAGATTCGTCGAGAAATTCGTGATGTTTATGTAAGAAATATTTTCTTAAATGAAGAAACAAACGGTTTATTTGAAAAAATGATGTTTATTGCCGATGTTACAAACCAGCATCATTTTGATTTTGAGATAGCGGGTATTATGCACGGACTTCAACTTTTAGAGTATACAAGTAATGAAACAAAACAACACTATGGCTGGCATATAGACGTTGGAGGAGGGAGTTCTTATGGGCGTAAGATCTCTATGGTGGTACAATTGTCAGATCCGGCAGATTATGATGGAGGTGATCTTCAAGTAGATGAAGGTTCAGAAGTTGTTATGCCTAAAGAGAGAGGGAGTGTAATTCTATTTCCAAGTTATATGAGACATAGAGTGACCCCAGTAACTAGAGGAACTCGTTGGTCTTTAGTTATTTGGGTACAAGGCTATACACATTTTAGATAATGAATAATTTAGAATTTAAACAAGAAATTCTATCGGTTCCAGTATGGGGATTTAAATTACCAAATAGTAGCTCTTTTAATGAAGAGCTGCTTGATTTTGTTTATTGGTTACGAGATAATACAGAAGGAAAAAAAAGATCTAATTTTTTAGGATGGCAAAGTAATGATTATATTTATCAAGATTATGGAGATTTTTTAAATCCGTTAATAGAGCCTCTTTTAAATATGAGCAATAGTATTGCTAAAGATTTTAGTGAAAGAATTAACAAAGAAGTTTTTATTGATTCTATGTGGGCAAATATTAATTCTCAATATTCTTACAATGCTCATCATATACATAGTGGTACTTTAAGCGGTGTATACTGGATATCAACACCTGAAAATTCTGGAAAATTAGTTTTAGTAAACCCGGCTGGTAGATCAGAGGCCAGTAGGATTAGAATAAAAAATTATGGTTTGACACCAGAACCAGGTTCATGTATACTATTTCCATCATGGTTAGAGCATTATGTTGAACCGAATAAAAATACTCAAGACAGAATATCAATCAGTTTTAACATAGAATGAGGGGAAAATATGTCTGATTTAACAACAGTAGATCAAAAAAATAGAGATTTAGTAGATGTTGCTGAACAAGCAAGAGGTAAATCGATTGCTGAAGTGTTTAGTGCAACAAATTTAGCAGAAGTAAAAAGTTTTGGCGGATTAACACTAGCTGAAAATGCTAAAAAAGTAGATTTAGCTATTGCTAACGTAGCTGAAACTGAAAGAATTTGGAATCGTTCTCATTCTCAGTGGACTTGGAGACACATTAATTTAAGTTATGCTGCTCCTATGAAAAATCTTAGACAAGTTAGTGCTGAAATGACAAGAAAAAGAGAAGCACTAGAAGAAGCTAAGTGGAACTATATGAAGAATGAGATTAAATTAAAACAAAAAGAAGATAGATTAGCCAAAGAGAAAGATTCTTTAAAAGCACAATTAATTGAGATAGATATAGCCCAATTAAAAAGTGGGATGGCTAATGGAATGAAATATGTTGAAGGGGCAATGAAAGATGTATTGACTCTTTCTAACCTTTATGATGACTTAAAAGAAAAATATAGTGATTATAATGAAGAAGATTTTGAAAAAGAAGAAGCAAGATCTCATTTAAAGAGAAGTTTAGTACAGTGTTTAAGAGATGTTAGGCAAAGCGGTAGAATCACTAAAGGAGAACAAGAATATTTAGAACAAATAGGTGTTAATCCTGGAAAAATTACTTTAGATATGCTTGCCTTTTTAGATTATGAACAAAAAATAGATGACTATACTGTAAGACCTATGTATGAATTTCTAGATGATATGTGCGTAAAACTTCTTGATCAGTTAAAAGTAGATGAGGTTCGTATGCAGCTTCAAGGACTACGAAATCATTATGACGATGACGCTATATTTCTCCCTAAAAAGTCTGAAACTAATTCACAGGAGAATTAACAATGATTGTAGAATATAAATTAGAAAAAGTAAGAGCCCGTTCTGATGCAAAGAAAACCCCTATTTGGATTGATGATGGGGGGTATTGGTATAATTCAATTAACCATACTTATGTTGGTTATATTAGGGATGCTGTAGAATACTACGTACCCTCTTCTCTAAAAGAGCTTACTAGAGATTCTTTTATTTCTCGTATGCAAACTATTCACGCTACTCACCCTTTATATAAAGCTCCTGCAGAAGAAGAAACTGGTGTTGTAGATATTGATGCAGAACTAGTTGCTTATACAGATGAAGAGCTTATAACAGCAATGGGTTCTTGGTGGGATTCATTTACTGCTGATAAATAATTAATTATTAGATAAAACTTGAGGGGGAGTTTTGGAGAAAGTCAATGAGTACAGAACGAGAACTTGATCAAATTCAAAAAGACATAGAAACTCTTCACGAACGAACTCAACTTACTAAGTCAGAGTTTGCTACTCATGAGGCTGTTTGTGCTGCAAGATATGAGAAGATAATGGAAAATTTTGAAAGACTTCAAGAACAAATACAGTATACTTTTGAAGAAGTTCAAGATCTAAAAAATCTTGCTACACAAGGAAAATCAAGTCTTAAAACTTTAGTATTCATAGGAATGTTTATTGCTGGGTTAGTTGGTTTTATTTATACTGCACTTAGTATTTTTAGATGAGCAATAACGATAAATTTTTTAAGATAAACTTAGAAAAACTATTACAAAAAATCCCTATGGTAAATCAACTTGAATTAAAGTTGAACGAAAGCCAGTGGGGTATGCTAGAAGGTCTTGAGAACAATCGTTTTTGGGTACACATATCTGCGAGACGTACTGGTAAATCTTATGCAGCAGCTATATTAGCTTTTGCTAAGCTTTTAGAACCGGGAACACAAGTTATGGTTGTTGCTCCGAATTTTTCTTTATCTTCAATTATTTGGGATTACACAACTCAGATAATCAGAGACCTAGCTTTAGAAACTGAAAGATTTAATCAGAAAGACAAAGTAATTAGACTAGTAAACGGCAGTACTTTCAGATTATTGTCTGCCAATAATAGAGACAGTTTAATTGGTAGAGCTGCCAATTTATTGATAGTAGATGAGGCAGCTATTATTCCAAATGATGAGTATTTTACAAGAGATTTACGTCCTGCCCTTTCTACTTTTCCAGATTCTCGCTGCTTGTGGATATCTACTCCTAGAGGTAAAGGAAACTATCTTTATGAATATTATCTAAGAGGACAAGATCCTGAGTTTGATAATTGGGGTAGTGCTAGATTTACTTGGAGAGCTAATCCTTTATTAAATCAAATAGATATTGATGAAGCTCGTAAAAGTATGAGCAAAAATCTGTTTGGACAAGAATATGAATGTGATTGGATTACTCTCGAAGGTAAAATTTTTAATATTGATGAAAACAAACATTTACGTCAAATAGAAGAAATTAATCCAGGCGATTATAGATATGAATTTTTAGGAGGTCTTGATATTGGCTATCGAGATGAGACCGCTTTTGTTGTTTTAGCTAAAGATTCAGAAGAAAACTTTTATGTGGTAGACGAATATGTAGCAAAAGAAGGCACAACCTCTACTCACGCAATATATATAAAAGAAATAGCAGAAAAATGGGATATTGATACTATTTATATTGACTCAGCAGCTCAACAAACTAAGGCTGATTTAGCCTATGACTACGATATATATTGTGAAAACGCTCAAAAAAGTGTCAATGATGGTATTTTAGCAATTCAAAATTTAGTTGATAATGATAAACTAGTTTTTGACATTGATAACGCAAGACATTCTTTTGATTCAATGGCCGCTTATAGATGGAATGAAAGAACAGAAAAACAAAAACCAGTACATGATTGGACATCTCATTGTTGTGATGCGATTAGATATGCTATATATTCTAATTTAAGAGGACAAGTTAGTATATATGCTTAAGAGAATTCCTATAAAATATATACGTGATTATATAAAAAAAGAATATAAATATGATACTTGTTGTTATATATGTGGATCTAAAGATAAGTTAGAACTTCATCATGTCTATTCTATTTCTGAACTGTTTCAACGCTGGTGTAAAGAAAATAAAATTGACAAAATAGAAGATGTAGAGTACATTAAAGAAATAAGAATTAAATTTAAAAAAGATTATGATGAATATTTAAGCAGTAAAAACCTTTTTACATTATGTAAGTTTCATCATGACTTGTTACATAATTTATATGGTCAAGTTTATCCTATTTCTTTTGCAAGTAAAATAATAAATTGGATAAACATTCAAAAAGAGAAAAACAATAATGGCAATTAGAGATTGGTTAATAGAAAAGCTAACTGTAGAGAAGTTAAATCCTGCTCAGTCTTTTATAGCGTCTAAAGACCCCTACAATTTACCAGAAACAATTGTAGAGTACGAGTCTGCGTATCGTGAAATAGAGATTGTTCATAGATCGATAGAAGTTATTGTCAATGCGGCTGTTAGTGTTCCTTTAACGGTTGAGGGTGGTGCAGCTAAAAAAATTCATAAAATTATGAACGCCAAACCTAATCCTTTTGAGGATAGAACTCGTTTATTTAGAAGGGCAATTTTAGATTTTTATCTTGACGGTAATGCGTTTTTCTATTATGATAAAGAGAACGGTGGATTATATTTACTACCTGCTAACGATGTTGAAGTAGTTGCTGATTCAAAAACATTTGTAAGTCATTATAATTATCTAATTCATAATGCAACAACAGATTATTTTGGGTTCGGTCAAAGACAGAGCACTAAACAAGAAAAAATTACTTTTACTCCTGATGAAATTATTCATGTAAAAGCTGATAATGAAGATAGTATTTTTAGAGGTGTTAGTAGGTTAAAAAATTTAGAAAGACTTTTTGAACTCTATTATCAAATGACAGAGTTTCAAAGATTATTTTTTAAGAATAATGCAGTTCCAGGTTTAGTTTTACAGACGGATAATGTTTTAAGTCCTAAAGTAAAAGAAAGACTATTAGAAGCGTGGAGATCTAATTATTCTTCTTTATTTAAAGGCGCTAGAAATCCAGCAATTTTAGATGGCGGATTAAAAATAGACAGGTTTTCAAATATTAATTTTACAGAATTAGATTTTGAAAACTCTATTGAAAGAATCCAACAAGATATTGCTAAATCTATTGGGGTGCCTTATGTATTATTAAAAAGTGGTAATAATGCAAATATTCATGCAAACGAAGTATTATTCTATAATCATACTGTATTACCTCTTTTAAATATGTTTTGTAGTGCCTTTTCTCATTATTTTAATGGGGGTGTTATTATCAAACCTGATAAAACATCTATAACAGCACTACAACCAGATAATAAAACTCAGGCTATGTATTATTCAACACTAGTTAATACAGGTATTATAACAGTTAATGAGGCTAGAGACGGTCTTGGGTTTGAAATTTTAGAAGGTGATGAAAATAATCAAATAAGAATACCTCAAAACATAACTGGAAGTGCTGTTAATCCAGCAATAGGAGGCAGACCTGAGTCTTCTGATTCCGGTACAAGCGAGTAAAAAGGAATAAAAAATGGAAAAAACATTTTATCTGAACAGTAATTTTGAAACTAAAAGACTTAAAAACTCTAAAGGTTTAAAAATTGCTGGCTATGCGAATACTACGGACAAAGACAGGGTCGGAGATATAGTAACTGCTGAAGCATGGGCAAAAGGAGTTGCTAATTATAGAAAAAACCCTGTTTTATTATATCAACATAAGCATGATCAACCTATTGGAAAGGTAGATAAAGTAACTGTTGATAGAAAAGGAATTTTTGTTGATGCTATGGTCAGCGATGCTGCTGAAAAATTACATGGAGTTCAAACTTTAATTAAAGACGGAGCTTTAAAAAGTTTTTCAGTAGGTTTTCGTGTTAAAGACGGTAGATATGATGAAAAGACTGATTGTATGACTATTACAGATGTAGAGTTATTAGAAATCAGTGTGGTTAGTGTTCCTGCTAATCAAAATTCTTTATTCAGTATTAGAAAAAGCTTTGAAGGAGACTCAGACTATGAAGAGTTTGTAAAAAGCTTTAAAACCGAAGAAAGCGAGGAAGAAATGGAAACAGAACAAGTTGTTGTTGAAGAAAAATCTGAAGCCATTTCTGAAACAGATGTTGTTGAAACTGTAGAAACTGCAGAAGCGATTGAAGTTGAAGAAAAAGCTGATGAAGATTCTTCAAACGAAGATCTCGCTGAAGAAACCACAGTAGAGCTTACAGAGGAAACTAAAAATGTTATTGAAGAAACATCTTTAGAGCTTTCTGAAGAAGATGACTTTGAAGAAATTAATCCTATGGATCCAATTCCTTTTGTAAATCTTTTATCTGCTGAAACTTCTTCATTGAGTACAGATACCTTTGTAAAATACGAAGGAAAAAGATTTAAAATTACTAAGATTGCTACTGCCGAATCTCCAAATTTTAAATTTTTAGAGGTTGACGTAAACGGAAAAACAGTAGATAATATAGGTACAGTTCCGGCAGAGGAAATTGCTGTTGTGAATACTTGGGATATTGGTACAAAATATGATATTCATGTAATTAATACTAAAACACCAAGATTATCTGACTCTGTAAGAGAAGAAATTAAATCAAAGTATCAGAACTCTAATACAGCGACAGAACAATATTTATTCTCTTTAAAAACAGATGAAAATATTACTAACAGTTCAGAGTTACAAGAAAAACTAAATAAAATTTTAAATCTAAAATCAAACGGTGAAGATTGGTCAGATTCTGATTATGTCTTTGCAAACTACTTAAATAATATTATTCAAGAATTGAATAAGATGAACCCAAATGATCAAAGAGATCTAGCCCTAAAATTACACGGGCAAATGATTATCGAAACAAAGGAGAAAGACGATATGGCTACTCAAACTGCAGGCGATGTACTAACTATCAATACTGGTGCAGCCGAAAATAAACAAGCAGAAGCTAAAGCCGCCACTGTAGAGGTACATGAGCCTAGAGTGGCTGAATTAGTTGAAAAAACAGGCGAAGCTATCATGCAACAAGCTGATGCTCGCGATAGACAAGAGTTAGTTGAGGAAAAAGCAGCTTATACACCACGTGAAAATGAGGCTGTTGCAGAACTTAAAGCTCAAATGGAAAAATACCGCGAAGAAATTGCTGCTCTTCAGAACAGCAAAATGGTATGGCAAGAGTCACAGCGTAAAGAAAACCCATATTCTGCTAAAGAAATGGCAAACGCTGTTATGCTCGGTTATGCTCTTAATAGACGTGATGTAATGGATACAAAATATGGTAATAAAATCAAAGCTATTGTTCAGTCAGGACATGGCGAAAACTTTATTTCTAACTTTTCGACCAACATCTACGAAGAAATGCAGCAGCAGTTAGTTGTTGCTCCAATGTTTAATCGTGTACAGGTTGACGCAAAAACTTTCCGCATCCCAGTAGCTGATGAAGACGATGGTTTCTCATCATCATCTGACGGTGTTGCACAGTTTGAAAGTGGAACTTACGCAACAGGTATTGGAGATAGTACTAATGTTCCTGAATCTTATCAGAACGTAATTAAGTCAGTTGATTTGACTCCTCATAAATTTATGACTTCAACTCATCTTGCAAAAGACGAAGAAGAAGATACAATTCTTCCTCTTATTGACTTCTTACGTGCTTCAACAACTCGTCGT
>Ga0208428_1001227_pt1 | contig 10944 bp, 18 predicted proteins | sample DEB08_DNA_11_FD_184535 | JGI IMG/M metagenome (GOLD analysis project Ga0208428, IMG submission 184535) | Aqueous microbial communities from the Delaware River and Bay under freshwater to marine salinity gradient to study organic matter... | ecosystem: Environmental > Aquatic > Marine > Coastal ... | reverse complement strand
TGCTACTGCTTGGAAGCATAAGAATAAGAAGATGAAGGAGAACTATGACAAGGGTGAGTATGATTATGAAGGAGACATGGCAAAGACACAACTAAAAGGTGTCATCCGCAATGCTCAAGAACTTCACGATCTACTACAACCAGCAGACAATCTTCCCGAGTGGGTTCAGTCAAAGATCACTCTTGCTGCTGATTATATACAAACATCTGCGGATTACATGAAGAGCAAATAAATAGTTTGGCACATTATGTCAAATTACCATGCTCTCATTCTTACTTCCCCTTGCGGCTAAGGTCGTAAAGGATGCCGTTGCCAAAGTTCCTGACAACGAAGAACTAGGAGAAAAACTAGTTGAGATCTGCCTTATTGTTCTAAAAAAGGCAGTGGCACTAACCAAGACCGATATGGACGATCAGCTTCTTGCTGTCGTTGAGAAAGCAATCAAAGCAAGAGAAGAATCTCCTGCTGAGTGATTATTGGGGGACGCAAGTCCCCTATTTTTATAAATAAAATTTAGATAAAAGGATAGTATATCTGGAGCCGTTCCATGACCCTGTATAGCCGCGCTGAAACAGACGCACAAAGCTTGAAAGTTCTCAATACAACCGAGAAAAATTCTGTAGATAAGTATGATCATGACAACACCCTGATTGTTGATGGCGATAGTGTTGTCGCTGGTGCCCAGGGTTATGCTACTGCTGCTCGTAGAGTAGTATTCATTGATGATGCTGAAGCAATTCTTGCTGAGAATAAAGAACGTGGTCTCACCGCCCCTGGTTGGTGGGAGTATTTCACATACACCGATGATGCTGGAAATACCCGCCATAAAGCACAGCACCTTGTATCATTCAAGGATGCTCCTGCTAATACTGCTGATGGTGATGATGATGTTGCTGCTGATGTAGCATCTGCAATCACAGTTGGCACTCTTGCTGCTGTCACAGTTGCTGCTGGAACCGCAGCTACTTTCGATGCTGCTTCAGTTTCCTCTACTGATTCTGGAACTCTTGTTTACACATGGCAGCGTCAGAAGACCGCTAATGGTCGCTGGTCGAATGTCACTGCAACCCTTGATGGTGGCATCTATGACACCACTTCAGTTGCTGGTGAACTCACAATTGCTGCTGGCGATGTAACCGTTGCTCTTAATGGTTATGAGTTCCGTGTCAAGGTAACCAACACTGTTGGTGGTGAGGAAGTTGTTTCCAACGATGCTAAACTAACAGTCAATCCATAATCTGAATGAACTTCAATGAATTGACGCCAGACAACTGGCTCTTCTTTGCTATTCAAAACTACAATAACCCGTCGTCAGTAACTTACAGTGATTTTGAAGAGGACCTGAAAAGGTTCAAATACATCAAAAGACTACTGAAAAGATACGAAACGACGGGTGAATTGAAGACCCACCTTATTCTAAATCATGTGATTGTGTTGTATAATGTGTTTGATGATGCAGCAACACCGCTGCTCTTTTATAAGACAGAAGCAACATACTGGTCTCAAATTAAGGCATTTATGTTGTTTCTAAATAGATTACCACCTTTACTTAACGAGGATGTTGACGAAGAATGTCTGAAAAGTCTAAACATGATATGAATGAAATGGTTGCTGGAGACGGATCTGGTCTTCAGTTGCCACCTGCTTTTGTTATGGTAAATCCAAGGCAGCATCGTAAGTATAAGAAAGGTAATGATAAAGTTGATGGGCGTACTAAAGGCGCTCGCTCTCTCTTCGACCGTATCCAAAAAAGAAAAATGAAAGAAGAATTAGAAACTATTGTATCTGAGGCTGCCTCAACGGAGACTGAGAGAGCACAGAAACAGATCGGGCAAATGAAAAAGCTCGAGCGTCGTAAAGATCTTCAAAAGAAGCGTGACGAAGCAAAACAAAAGATGCAGAAGAAGACTAAAGAGATGGATGTCTTAATGAAGGCACGTCTTGCAGACTTCAAAAAGAAAGCATCTGATCAAACTAAGAAATTGAAAAAGGAAGATATTGAAATGACTAATGAAATTATGATGGAAGGACAAGATGTAATCCAAGTTGCTCTCGATGTAGCAACTTCTGAACTCAACCCAGCAGGCGAAGGTTCTTTTGCTAAGGTTCAGTTCTCGGATGGTTCAGTTCAGAACCTTGATAACTTCTCAGCAAAACGTATTGCTGCTTGTTATGCTCAGTTAGATGACACGCACAAGCAACAGTTTCAGTACATGCTGAACAAAGACGCTTCAACGTATCAATCTGCTCTTGACTTTGCTATCCGCAACGTTTGATAAGAGAACAACATGTTCGGTCTAGCCAAGTTAGAAGTTTTACAATCCAAACTTGACATATATGAAGACCTGAGTAAAGAGATGCTCGACAAACTTGAGCGAGCAGTGACAACAATCTCGGACAATAGTAATAAGATTGCTATTGTCCTTGAACGTCACGAAAATCGTTTAGATGAAGGTGAGCGTGTGAATGATGCTATAGTTCAAATGATCAAAGATCATCAGAAGTATGATGATCGAATGTTCAAGTCTATTTCGGATAAGATTGAAACACTTGAGAAGAAGACCGATAGAAACACAAGGTTTGTTATCGGTGCTACTGCTGTCCTGGCAACGATCGTGACAGTATTACAAGTGGCTCCACCTATCATCAGACTCTTGACATTGCCAACGACTGCTGCTACTATAGAGGTCGTGAAACCTTTGCAATGAATGTCATTTATTGACGTAAAGTATATCCAACTTGTATCCTCTCGCCTTGTTCTCTTCAGTCGCAAGAAGGCAGACCTGTATAATTTCAGGTGTCCTTACTGTGGCGATAGTCAGAAGAGACGCAATAAGGCAAGGGGATATTTGTTTAAGATCAAGAACGACTTTGTGTTTAAGTGCCACAACTGTGGCATGGGGAGAACACTTGCAAACTTCTTGAAGGATCAGGATACATTCCTTCATGACCAGTATGTCATGGAGAAGTTTAAGGATGGCAAGACAGGCAAAGGCACAACAGTCCCCAATCCTAAATTTGAGTTTAAGACTCCCAAATTTGTCAAAAAAGATACAGACCTTGAGAAGATTTCTTCGCTAAATATTTCTCACCCAGCGAGAGAATATCTTGAGAACCGAGGCATCAAAGATCTAGATTACTTCTACTATTGTCCTAAGTTTAAGGCTTGGACAAATGAACAAAAGAAGATGTTTGATAACCTCAAGCAAGATAGTCCCAGGATTATTATTCCATTCCGAGACAAAGAAGGTAACCTCTTTGGATACCAAGGCAGATCACTTGCCCCTAAGGCAAAACTAAGATACATCACGATCATGCTGGACGAGGAACAACCCAAGATCTTCGGACTGGATAGAGTAAAAGAAAACAAACCTGTTTATATTGTAGAAGGACCATTTGACTCGACTTTCCTTGATAACTCTGTTGCCATGGCAGGGTCAGATGCTGATGTTCGGACGTTTGGTTGGAGCAATTATATTTGGATATTTGATAATGAACCACGCAACCGAGAGATCGTCACCAGAATCTCCAAAGTCATTGACCGAGGAGATAAGGTAGTCATTTGGCCAAAGAAAATACAACAAAAAGACATCAATGACATGCATCTTGCTGGACATGATGTACAAACTCTGGTAGAATCTAACGTCTATCAAGGTTTAGAAGCAACCCTTAAATTTAACGACTGGAAGAAAGTATGACAAACGGACACGGTATCAAAGTTCGCAAGCGAAGCGGCGCTGTAGAGGCGCTGAACCTCGATAAGATCCACAAGATGGTGGAGGAAGCTTGCGAGGGGTTAGGGAGCGGTGTGAGTGCCTCTCAGGTGGAAATGAACTCGGGTCTCCAGTTCTTCGACGGCATTGAGACAAAGGACATTCAGGAGATCCTGGTGCGTTCTGCGAGCGATCTGATTAGTTTGGATAGTCCCAACTATCAGTTTGTTGCTGCTCGCTTGCTTCTCTTCGCAGTTCGCAAGCAAGTATTTGGATCGGACTGGGTAAATGGTCATCCTAATGTACATGATCATGCTGTTGGTTGTGTATCGAGAGGCGTATATGATGGCGAGATCTTGGGTAAATACTCTATGGAAGAGTGGGACAAGATTGATAGTTGGATTGATCATGATCGTGACATGCTATTCACTTATGCGGGTCTACGTCAGGTCGTTGATAAGTACCTCGTGCAAGATAGATCCAGTGGCGAACTATATGAGACGCCACAATATATGTACATGATGATTGCCGTTACCCTATTCCAAAACTATCCTAAGGAAACACGTTTAGAATATGTCAAACGATACTACAACGCAATCTCCAAACACAAAATCAACATTCCCACACCTATCATGGCGGGGGTTAGAACTCCACTTCGACAATTTGCTAGCTGTGTTCTTGTTGATGTTGATGACACCCTCGATAGCATCTTTAGTTCTGATATGGCTATCGGCAGATATGTTGCACAAAGGGCGGGTATCGGCATCAACGCAGGCAGAATCCGTGGTATCAACGCTAAGATCCGAGGTGGAGAAGTTCAGCACACAGGTGTTGTCCCATTCCTCAAAAAGTTTGAATCAACTGTCAGATGTTGCACTCAAAATGGCATCCGTGGTGGATCAGCAACTGTCCACTTCCCAATCTGGCACCAAGAAATAGAAGACATTATTGTTCTCAAAAACAATAAAGGAACAGAAGACAACCGAGTGAGGAAACTTGACTACTCAATCCAAATTTCAAAACTTTTCTACGAACGTTTCATTGCGAATGAGGAGATTAGCCTCTTCTCACCGCATGACGTACCAGGTCTCTATGATGCTTTTGGTACTGATGACTTTGACACTCTATATCGGATGCATGAACTCAATGATGCTGTTCCAAGAAAGACTATCGGGGCACAAGAACTCTTTCTAGATATTCTAAAAGAGAGAGCAGAGACTGGTCGTCTTTATTTGATGAATATTGACCATTGTAACTCACATTCTTCTTTTAAGGATAAAGTTTACATGTCTAATCTCTGTCAAGAGATCACACTTCCAACAAAACCACTGGAACATATTGATGACCCTAACGGCGAAATTGCCCTCTGTATCTTGTCTGCTGTTAACGTGGGTAAAGTCTCTAAAAAGGAGGAACTTGAGGAAATCTGTGATCTTGCTGTACGTGGTCTTGAGGAGTTGGTGGACTATCAAGAATATCCAGTCGCAGCAGCAGAATTGAGCACCAAGAATCGTAGATCTCTTGGCATTGGTTATATCGGTTTAGCACATTACTTAGCAAAACAAGGAGAACACTATGATGATCCAAAAGCATGGAAACTCGTCCACGACTTGTCTGAATCTTTCCAATATTACTTGCTCAAGTCAAGCAACGCCATCGCTCAAGAGAAGGGCAAGTGTGGATATTTTGATAGAACCAAGTATGCAGACGGTATCTTGCCAATCGACACTTACAAGCGTGATATCGATGAGTTCTGTGGAACAGAATTAAATCATGATTGGGAAACTCTTCGTTCCGAGATTCAGACATATGGACTACGACATAGCACGTTGTCCGCACAGATGCCTTCGGAAAGCAGTTCCGTTGTGTCAAATGCCACAAACGGAATCGAACCTCCACGAGCATACATGTCCGTTAAAAAGTCAAAGAAAGGACCACTCAAGCAGATCGTTCCTCAGTATGGTAGTCTCAAGAATAACTACACTCTTCTCTGGGACATTAAGGACAACGATGGTTATATCAAAGTTGTCGCGGCAATGCAAAAGTTCTTTGACCAGGCAATCTCTGGCAACTGGAGTTATAATCCAGAGAACTATGAGAACAATGAAGTTCCTGTTTCTGTCATGGCAGGTGACCTTTTGAAGACCTACAAGTATGGTTGGAAGACTTCTTATTATCAGAACACTTATGATATCAAGAGTGACGAACCACAACTAACAGAAGAAAAGAAAGCATCAATCCAAGACCTATTAGACGACATTTTCCAAACGGAGGAAGAAGACTGTGACAGTTGCAAGATTTAGAACTAACGAACCAATGCGTAGTAAAGTAGATGGGATGACGGTGTTTAACACCACTCAGTTGGACAGCACCAAACAAAAGATGTTCTTTGGACCTCCTCTGGGGGTTCAGAGATACGATAAGTTCAAGTATCCTGTGTTCGATAAACTGACGCAGCAACAGCTTGGATACTTCTGGCGTCCTGAGGAGGTATCTCTCCAGAAGGATCGTGCTGACTATCAAACTCTAAACGCAGCACAAAAGCACATCTTCACTTCTAACCTGAAGTATCAGATCCTTTTGGATAGCGTCCAAGGTCGTGGTCCTGGTATGGCATTCATGCCCTACTGTTCTCTTCCAGAACTTGAGGGTGCTATGAATATCTGGCAGACCATGGAGATGGTCCATAGTCGCTCCTACACCCACATCATCAAAAATGTGTATGCTGACCCCTCTGATGTTTTTGACCACATCCTGGACGACGAGAAGATCCTCTCACGAGCACAATCAGTAACTGGTGCTTATGATGAGTTTCTACGAGCAGCACAGGAGTGGGGTGCTGGTAATCAATGGGAACATGCTTTAGAAGGTGTTGATAATGCCAAGTGGGAATTGTATGAACTCAAGAGAAAGTTATATCGCGCAGTTGCTAACGTTTATATCCTCGAAGGAATTCGCTTCTACGTATCGTTTGCCTGCTCTTTCGCTTTTGGTGAACTTAAACTCCTGGAAGGATCAGCAAAGATCATCGGACTCATCGCCAGAGATGAATCCCAACACATGACAATTACCCAGAATATCCTAAATAAATGGAAGGAGGGCGATGATCCAGAGATGGTCCAGATCGCCAAGGAAGAAGAGGAAAATGTCTATGACATGTTCCGTCAGTGTGTAGAGGAGGAGAAGTTGTGGGCAGAGTATCTGTTCAAGGATGGTTCTATCATCGGATTGAACGATAAACTGCTGGCAAAGTATGTTGAATGGACTGCCAATCGTCGCCTGAAGTCTATTGGACTGAAGGCAATCTTTGACACACCAGTATCTAACAACCCACTTCCCTGGACTGAGCACTGGTTATCTTCCAAGGGTATGCAAGTCGCTCCTCAAGAAACAGAGGTCGAATCATATCTAATCGGGAGCATCAAACAAGATGTCAAAAAAGACACCTTCGCAGGATTTCAACTATAAATTCGAACACCAATGGGGTGGCGAAGATACTTGGTATACCAAGGGTAAGAGATGGGCGAACAAACAAAAGTTCCCTATCAATCACCTTGCCCTTGGTGCTATTGAATGGTTGCGTGAACGCTGGGTAGATGGTAGAGTGGAGATGGAGATGGCATCCATCGACAAACAAGTCAAACACATGGGAGAAATCTGGGACAAAGAAGATGAACAACGAGCAAATAAAGCAGAGATCCTGGAGACGGGATTATTTGGAGAGGAAGGCTGGTCTGTCTCAGTATCAAATCCTGTTGTTGAAAGAAGGTCCGAAGAGTCTAACGCAAGCGTGGGCACTGGGAGCGATGAGAAGGGACTGGGAAATCCATTTCCAGATCCGTGGGACGGAGACTGGAACGATGCCGTCTGGACCTGGCAACGAATAAATAAGGAGAGATCGTTATGAGTATGTGGCAAAGGATAAAGAATATTCGAATCCCTGGATCTATCGTGGCAGTGTCTTTGACGGGAGTGATATTGGGGACTACTATGGTTTTGTTTATCTCATTACCAATAAGTCATAACAATCCAAGAACTATAATAGAATCAATTAACGATAAAGATTAGACCTTCTTTTAAATGATTCTTATACTTTTGAAATCCTATCTTTTTTTCTTTAATATATGAAGTGACACTTTCCCATATAGTTGTTCCATCACTCACTTTTACATTCCTTGATGTAGTGAGTGTTTTTTTATGCTCTTTTGTAAGTTTTTTACCGTACATAGGATTTCCTTCACCAGAATACATTTTACTAAACTTCTCACGAACTTCTGGCTTATACATTGGATTGTATGATTTATCTTTCATTTTTTCACTTCTCATATCGCAGAACTTATCGTTTCTCATAACTACTTCGTAAATTCCTGTTCTTTCACTCACAAAAAATCTTCCTTCAATATTTGTATTATAATAATTATCTGTCATTAGAACATCTCTTTTAAATTGTTCCATAGTTTCATAGTAAGACATTGATTTTTTATGAGGACATAGGTAGAGTATTTCTCTCAAAAATTTATCTTCACCAAGAAGTTTTATATCTTCATTTAATGGATCACAAGAACCGAAATATTTTTTCCAATCACTCTCTTTAGTTTTTCTTCTACCAGTCTTTTTATCTTTTCTTCTTGTCCAAAAAGATTTTTTACCAACATATTTTCTATTATTCGTCAAATTTGTTATTAAATAAACAAATCCTTCTATACCTTTGGGTGCTTCAGTAAAGTCTTCTTCGTTATATCTCCAAGACATAAAAATACTTTCTACCATAAAACTATTTATACTGATAGTGCTATACTGCGTTCATATATAACTGTAATGTTATGGAAATTTTGGAAAAGACTCTGCAGGTGACCCATGAGTGGGCACTTGACAACGGGACTCCCACCTACTATAATAGCAACATACTCGGTCGTTACTACCGTAAAGATTATTTTAAGTATGATGAAACGAACTCTGGCATTGACAGCACTGACACTAACTAGTTCTGCTTGTGCTTACCCTTCTATTACTGAAATTCCTGAACCTCCTGTTGTAGAAGTTCCTATGATACAGTATACTCTTACGTGGAAGTGTGAAGACTGCACTCCAGAGGAGCAGTATGTTTTAGAAGAACTTCAGGAACAAACTAAAATCAAAGATCGTAATGCTCTTGCCACGATCATGGGTAACATCAAGCAGGAGAGTAAGTTCATCTCCAACATCTGTGAAGGTGGTGCTCGTGTCTCCTACACTGAGTGTAAGGTTGGTGGGTATGGTTTGATTCAGTGGACTAGTATTGGACGATACAAAGGTCTTGGAAACTTCTGTGCTAAATATGTTTGTGATCCCAGTAGTCTGGAAGGTCAGACTCGCTGGATGATTAACGAACCTATCTTCCAAAAAGTCCTTCCACAATTTGAAGGCAGTGGACAAACTGTATCTTATTACATGAAACCTGCTTACTACTGGTTGGGTTGGGGTATCAAAGGAAACCGTGAAATCTATGCGTATGACTACACTAAAAAGATGGTTTTAGCATGACATATCCAGCACCAAAATATCTTGAAGACGATCCCTGGTTTGGACCAGCTACTTTTTCTCTTCACCAAAAAGAATATAAACTTGCTTACGATCAAGCAGTAGCAGAAAATCTTTTACTTACTGACACCTACACAGAAGTAAAAAATATACATCAAGTGATGTATGATATTGCCACTAGTCATGGTAAAACAACCACACAACTCAATCCTATTGGTTGGATGTCTGGTATAAGTTAGGCAACTAACTTTTTTTGGGCATGTAGCATAATGGATAATGCATCAACCTTCTAAGTTGTCGATTGCTGGTTCGAGTCCAGCCGTGCCTGTTTGGTAGTCATACGGACACCTTCTCAAATAAAAAAAGATAAGCACTAGTGGCGGAATGGTAGACGCAGCAGACTTAGAATCTGCCGCCTTCTGGGCGTGGAAGTTCAAATCTTCTCTGGTGCATCGCTCGAATAGTTCAGAGGTAGAACACTTGATTTACATTCAAGTTGTCGGGGGTTCGATCCCCTCTTCGAGCATTACTCATATGAGGTTAAATGCTTACAAATGTTATCCGCAAGATGTAAAATGTGTGGCAAAGAACTGACGAGCATAAGTAAAGTTCAGTTCTGTGGATGCCCAAATCAGATGAAAGTCGTAGACGATACTGTGGGAGCAATTGACTTGGGTCAAGTGGTCCTTACAAATTATGACAAAAAGATTAAATATCATGGTATGCTGACACCAGATGACCTAAAATACCAAGAGGAACGACGCCAACGTAAGGTCCGTCGCATTAATTTTGAGGAACGCTAATGATTTCACTGGACGCCCGCTACCACTCTTACCTACACACAGATAAATGCTTTGTAATTGATGGTCAGTGTGAGCGGGTGATTGGCAGTTGGAACAGTGTATTGCCTGGTTAGATGACACCGATTGCGATGATCCACAAGAAACAGCACAAAGATTGAGACAAGCAATGCGCCCACAACAACAACGGGAGAACAACTGATGGCCAAACAAACGGGGATCAAATTAGCTGTTCCCATCACACTCAAAGAAGCTCTTGAGCTTGTCGAATTTTGGAGAGATTCCCTTGGCGGCAATTGGCATGTTCGAGCTGTCAAAGGTGACTGCTACACCGTTGAGGGCGAAGTTCACGGGACCATCAATGGTCGGCAGTGGCAGTACGTTGAAACTCCCAAGCAAAGGCTGGGAAGATTGATTGAAGACGGTGCCACCAAAGAACAACTTCTCGAAGCATTCAACCAACTGGAGGACAACTGATGACTAACTATTGGCAAGAGTTTCTTGATGGTTTCCACAACATCTACTTTGCTCTTGACTCATATAATGATGGTGATGAATGGGGTTATGGTGAGTTTTGGGAAAGTTTGAGTATCGGTTGGTATCGAGAATACATCTTTCCTTATGATGATCCATACACAAATTACCCATCACCAGAACGTGAATTGAGGTTATCACAACAGGAGGACAACTAATGACTGACCAACACCCACTGACTGATGATCTCTGCTGTCAACTCTGGCAAGACAACAAAGACAACTGGCTAAAGTTTCAGGAACCTTGCCCAGCGACTCGACGAACCATGCGCGCTGCTGCTGACTGGCAGCTTGAGAAGGTGATTACAGCCTGGGAGCAGTGCTTGGAATCACCAAGGACTGACATTCAGGATCTTCTTGATTTTGGTCAAAAGTTGA
>Ga0208428_1001226_pt1 | contig 10947 bp, 7 predicted proteins | sample DEB08_DNA_11_FD_184535 | JGI IMG/M metagenome (GOLD analysis project Ga0208428, IMG submission 184535) | Aqueous microbial communities from the Delaware River and Bay under freshwater to marine salinity gradient to study organic matter... | ecosystem: Environmental > Aquatic > Marine > Coastal ... | reverse complement strand
CCAGCTTGCTGTAGATGATCAGCAAGACCAAGAACAATGTCTTGTGCATTGTCACCACTCTTCAATGCATACTTAAGAGCAGGTTCAGAGATCATGTTACCAAGACGACCATAGACTGTATCCAGGTTCTTAGCGATACGTGCTTGGTCAATAGCAGCACCGACAACACCAAAGTCATCTACAGTACGGACACCCAACTCTGTGTAATCAAAGAGATCATGAACACCCTTAAGAGGTACATCCATGTTGGGGTTCTCAGCCATGTTATAGTAGCCAAGCTCATCCAATGCCTCTTCCTGTTTGATAGCAGATGCAGTGATAGCATCTTCAGGATCCATTGAAGAAGGTTTAGGTGCATTAGCTTCAAGCCATGCCCGTGCTTGGGGAGTCTCACCAACAAGTTTATTAGACTTGCGGAGGCTACTACCAAGATTAGACAAGGAAGCAGCAAACTTGACTACACCTTCTGCTACACCTGTAAAGACACCAAGACCCATATCTTCGTAGATATTCTTCTTACGCTTCAGGTCCGGTGGTTCATCTTTCAAAGTAGCAAGTGAATCAGGAATGAAGTCCCACGTTTCTGGGAAGCTTTGCTTAAGAGTACCTGTGAGGTTGTCTTCAGTATATTCACTACTGACCGCACCAACAGCAACACCAGCACCCAGTTCAATACCAAGAGCACTAGCTGCCTTAACAAAAGCATTATTACCAAGAGACCAGCCAACACGTGAATGTGCTGCTGTACCACCTTTCATACCAAGTTTAGAAAGGATAATAGTAGGTGCTACAACTGATGCAATCTCACGTAGAGCTTGGAGGTGTTTAGTTTGAAACTCAGGTGGTTTAGGAACATTAACACCAGGAATCCTATTGATAAGCTCTACACCAAAATCAACAAGACCAGCTGGTACTGTCATACCGCCTTCTGCTACTTGTCTAGCAGCATCACCAATATCAAAACCTTGTTCCCACGGGAACTGTTGCTCACCTGCCGTAGCAGGTTGAGAGGGTTGAGCTTGTTCAGGTTGTCCCCCCGTAGGGGTAGCTGTTCCGGCTTGGGCAGCAGCTTGAGCGGCAACTTGTTCAGCCTGCCGCTCTTGTTCTAGCTGTGCTTGAAACTCAGGAGAGAGTTCCATTTCACCTGGATCAACCCTAAACATCTCTGTAGGATCGTATTCCATAATTTAATTGATTAAGATCGTAGTTGACTAGCGATTCGACGACGCAAAGAGTCGTAATTACTGTAAGGAGTCATATCCTTACTGCCTCTCGGGGCAGGACGTAAGAAGTCAATAGAAGCGATAGTACCATCTGCACTTACTACCCTACCAGTCCCACCTTGTTGACCAATAATTTGACCAAGCCTTACGGTTTGACCAGGATTTAGGTTAGGCTTAGAAGCTAAGTGAGAGTAAAGAATGTCTACCGTTTCGTTAGTCTCTGGATCAATAGATTCGATAACAACATAGTTACCATAACCCTTACCTTGCCCACCTTGGAAACTAATGTCCTTTACAACACCAGGAAGTACTGCTGGGAATTGCTTATCTTCAAAGAAGACATCAAGGCCAGGTTGACCAGTATCAAAAGTAATAGAAGATACTTGAGGAGAAAACGTACGAAGAGCGCGTTCAGGAATCATCATCATCCGCGAGGATTGCAGTTGAGAACCATCACGCATCAAAGAGGGGTTATTAAGTGCTATTCCACCACCACCATACTTATACAACGCCTTAGTAAACTTCTTACCGTGGTTAATCATCTCAGTCTTCTTAGGACCATCAGGCAGTTCACCACGTACATAAGCATCGTAGTTACCAGGTCCAGCATTATATGCCATAGCAGCAGCTACTGGATCACCATACCTATCAAGCATCTGTTTGAAGTATTGAGCACCATAGGTGATGTTAGCTTGAGGATTCTTCCAATCATTCTGTGCAAAGAAGTTAGGATGAGCAGCTCGATTGATCTGCATCACACCAAAAGAAGAACCATTGTAGCTAACACTATTAGCGTTATGTGTACTTTCAATCTCACCTAATGCTGCAATAAATGCAGGGTTCACACCAGTTGCTTGACCAGCTTGTTGGTAAATAACACCAAGGTTATTAGGTACAACAGTTGGGTTAAACGTATTAGCTGAACCTAGACCACGCATTGAACGCTCAGCACTAGGTGTCTTATAAAGAAGACGTTGGAATGCTGGGCTAACAGTTTGTCCTGTAGTCTGTAGAGACGGAGGTGGTTGAAGAGTAGGGAGACCAAGTGCTTGGAATTGACGGTTAATAATAACCATCGGGTCCAAACCATTAGACATACCAGCTACAGCTAATACATCTTGAGGAATAGTGAACCCAGGTTTGCCGTAGTTTTGTGCAATGATAGGCGCTTCTTCAGCAGTAATGATTGTATTTTTTGTATCAATTGTTTGTTGAAGACCGTTAGTAGTAATATTATTCTTAAGTTCAGTAAACCTACGATTAGCACGTTCAAGAGCAGTCAGGCTACCTTTATTAAGATTAGGGAATTGAGCAGAACCACCGGGGGCATCAACTTTACGGAACCATTGGCTATTGGGGTCCCTGGCACCTGCCTTAACTTCCGCATCCAAAGCTTGACCAATAGTAGTGGCAGCTTGATTAAAGTCCATACCTCCTGCTACAGCTTGGTCCACACGTTTGCGGTACTCAGCTCGCATCCGTTCCTGAAGAAAAACACTAGAAGGTGTGTTTGGTTTGTTCGTACCAAATGACGTAACACCATTAGCAGTAGATTTAAATGCCTCAGCAGTTTCCTTATAAATACCAGCGTTATACCGTGCCTCTTGTGCTTGATAACGTTGATTTAAAGCCCGTGCAACTGTAGGATCCAATGCTTGTGCAGCAGCTACAGCCTCTTGGGTAATGAGACCATCAGGAATAGCTTCTAGCTTCTTGATTGCTTCAATCTTTTGAATTGCTTCAGTAGTATAAGAAGCTTGAAATTTAAGGATTTCAGGAGGTACTTTACCATAGGTTTTACGGAAGTAATCAACCGCTGCATTAGCATTAGCTTCAGTTGGATCTTCTGTAAGACCACCAAGGATACGATCAGAATCTTTAGTGAACGCGATGTTGTCGATAGTAAGTTCACGTCGATCGTATTCAATCTGGGACTTAACCCTAGCTTCTTGCATAGATGTCCAACGATTTGGCCACTCTTCTGCAAAGGTACGTCCATTATCACGAACATCTAGGGCTTTAAGCTCCTCCATAGAGAATTTAAAGTTACCATCCTGATTACGTTCAGTAGCGAAGCTTTCAAATTTATCCAGTGCTCCGGCATAACCAAGGTGAGGGAGTGATGCTAATTGACGGAAACCTGTAGGACCATAAGTAGCTAATCCATCAACGTTGTTACGGATTGTGTTAAGGATTAGATCCTCATTTTGAAAATTAATATCCTCACGGTTTAACTTAGAAGCTTGTGCTTGCTGTGAAAGAAGGTGTTGATTAGCCGCCTTCAAACCAGGCATCAAGAATTGATCATCAAGCCCAACCAGGTTAGCTTTTTGAAGGAGTGTCCTTAATGCAAACGTACCAGCAATACCCATAATTTCTGGGTTACGCCGTGCTTGAGAGATTTGTACTTCTTGCCCTTTATAAGGGACAGTAATTCCTGAATTCAGTACTGCTTCAAGTGCTATAGGGTACTGATTAGTGAGGATAAAAGTAGCATTACCTTTATTAGAGAAGTGCGTAAGAGCAGGATTACTAATCCTACCTTTTGCACTAGACAAAGGGTCAGCACCTAAGGCTTCTTGTTGAGCGATAGTGCTGTTGTAAATTTCACCACTTTGTAGTAGTTTGATTTCATTATCTTTGTACCAAGTCTCTTTGGTATAATCTGGGTTTACAGCAGCAGAGATGTAGGAAGCATAGACATCACGCTTCTCGTTTTCTACCTTAATCTCTGTGGTAGCTTGGGCGGCTGTTTTACTTAGACCAGCAAGGCTACCAAAGATTTGTTGTGCAGCCTCTCGATTAGCCTTAGCTTGGTTTTGAGCTGTTTGAGCTTCAAGTTGTTTTTCTAGTTGCTCAGCTTTTAGATTTTGTTGTTCAATCTCAAAGTTACGTTGTTGCTGACGTTGTTGATATTCAGCATTCTCTCGCATAGCTTTGAGATTAGTCATACCTTGCTCAAGCTCAGCACGTCGATTTCTCTCCATGTTATCGACAATACGAGCTGTCTCTTCTCTCATCCGAGTGATCTCAGCTGTACTGATTTGAAGAGGACGGAAGGTTGAGTCAGGTCTTGTCGGATTATGTGTTAGTCGTGCCATTAGTTATTACCTTGGAGGAAACGAAGTTGCAGTAATTGAACTTGTATCAAAAGGTTTGTTTAGAATATTTCCTAAAGTATTCTGACCTTGAGTTTGATAAAGTTTTGCATAAGTAGAAAGTCCAGAACTAATGCCACTAGCAACACCACTAACCAACGGTCCCCATACACTTTGCTGCGCAGGTTGTGCAACAGCCCCAGCTTTATACTTTGCCGGTTTCACAAAGATACGTTCAGGTGCCATTGTTGGTGCAGGTGCATAAGGTAGCGCTTCAGGTTTAATCATTAGGTTAGCTGCTGCATTCAAATCAGCACCATACTTTTGAAGACTAATCTGTTGCATGTTGCGCTCAGATTGAGCAACAGCACTAGCAATATCAGCATCCAAGACACGCATGTTAAACTGAGCATCAGCGATAGCACTCATTGCAGTGTTATCAAGGCTTTCCATTTGGACTTCAAGTTTCTTCTCAAGGATAGAAGTTTCAAGACCAAGTTCCGCTAGTTGCAATGCTGCCTGACGTTGTTTACCAGACAAAGCAGAAGAGAGTTCAGACATACCACGATAGAACCCAGCCATAGTAGCTTGAGCACCTTTACGTGCTGAACCACCAGCTTGACGCAGCTCGTTTTTACCTTGTTCTTGTAATGTCTCAACAAGAGCACTTTGCTTTTTGAAATCAGTTTGTTTCGTGTACTCCTTAAGGTTCTCTTGAATAGCTGTAGTACCAATGATACCTTTATTGATGACACTTTGCATCTCAAGGTCTGTTGTCCTACGGTTTAATGCAACCTCAGTCAACGCTTTTTGAAGACCCATGATTTGATCTTCACGAGCAAAAGTTTGTTGAGTGAAAAGTCCAGCAAGAGCAGCACTTTCGTTAGCAAATGAGATATCAGCAGCAAGATCGTTGAAGTTTAGCTGCTGCTCATAGATTCCGACAGACTTAGCGTATTGACGCATTGTCTGTTGATATTCGAAATCTTGGATTTGTTTACCATATTCCCAGTTCTGAGTGGCAATCTGGAATTCATAGTCTCGTTGAGCAAAATAGTTATCCCGCTCAGCTTTAAATACTTCTTTGTTGTATTTATTAGAGATTTTAGTATTCTCTTTCGCTAATGCTTGAGCTTTCTCAGCTGCTCTTTTAGCTGCATCATTTTCTCTTTGAGCTTGACTTGCACCGAAGATACCTTGTCCGATACTGAGTACACCTGTTGCTATTGAACCAAAGATAGGGTCAATCGCCATCTTCAAACCCTCCTATAAAGACGTGGTGAATAGTTACCTTCCCACATCATTGACACCAACGATACAGGGTATGGAAAATTACTTGTCACTTTTAATTCAAAATTAGTATTACGTTGGTGGATAGGAATGGTAAAGATACGTTCTGGTTTAACCGGATTACTATCTGATGGGTAGTAGTCAGCATCTGCTACATGTTGTACATCATGCCATTCACTAGATCCTGTAGGTTTAATTTGGAAGCGAATAGCACCTGTTCTGCCTACAGAAAATTTAACTCTTGAAATAGTTAACGTAGCAGTAAAGTCAGTCGTGGTTTGATCACGTCTAAAGTAAAACTTAGGTAGCGTTACATCAAAGTCATAGTTATAACCTACAACGATACCATCAGCATAAGGTAAGAAGTTACCTTTTACTTCAAAGTACCTATAACCTGTACCAACTTCTGTACGTTCAGTGGCAGCAGACCAATAACCAGCATCAGCATCAAGTAGAGCCTCAGCATCGTTTAGATCAGCTTGTGGTTTAGTAAGAAGCATTGCTGCCTCTCGTTGTTGGAATGGTGTAAATGGAACGTAGACCTTAGTGACATCATTTGTTGCATCATACACCACCGCATCTACACCATCTGCTGGTGAGACAGGACGTGTGAACATATCTAAACAAGGGTTTCCAATCACACTAGATGTACTAGAGGTTACTTCTCCTGAGGGGATCTCATCAAGTGTGATAGAACCAATCGTATATTCATCCTCATGTTGTGCTACGACAACAATAGAGTCGTTAATAATCTTAGCTGTTTGAATCGAACCTGGTAGCTCCCATTTAGTCCATGCTTGGAAGATATCTTTCTCACCATTATTATAATACCTAAACAGGTAAAGGTAAGAACTATCACGATCCACCAACATGATCACAGAGTTCTGTGGGCTAACATCTAGACCATTAACGGTAGAAGGGATCCACTCTAGAACTGCTTTACTGATATCTACAACAATAGGACTTTGTTCAACATCACGTAGTTGTAGAGTAAAGAGTTTACTATAACCAGATACCTGGCTAACAAAAGCAGCAGTTGTACCTACATCAGCTGGTGGTATAGTAGCATCCATCTCATAGTTAGAGATAGCTCTAACAATAGCTGAGGATGGAGTCATTACACTACCATCTGTAGTAAAGACTTGAAACTGTTGACGGTCACTAAAGACAAGCAAACCTTGAGGAGAAGGTAGAACATCATACAACGTAGCAGGTCTAATACTAGCAACATTCAAATCAATAGGATCTGAATCTACTTGAGTAAGAGCTGATTTAACGAAGAAGTTATACGGGTCGTTAGCACGACTCATAATGATGTTATCTTCTGAAAGAATGCCAAACCTATTACTGTAGAAGAAAGTAGAATTGAGCGTATAACCCACAAAAGCAGGTACTGGGCTTGTTACTTCATCACCAGTAAGACGTTCTGTCCAATCAATTGGTTTGAATTCAAACGATGTAGGACCTGTACGAAGCAGCTGGTAAGGCATTGTCGTAGAGTCTAGACCAGGGGAAGCATCACGTGCTCTACCCTCTTCCCATACACCACGACCCCTATCATTATCATATGCTTCAAACCTAAGGTGATAGTCATCTTCTGCTACAGTACTATTCAATACCTTAAGGCGATGACTTTGGAAGGATTCAGTAGGGAGACGTGTTACATCTTCAACAGAATCTTGGAAGGCATAAAGGGAGTCATTAGATACACCACCTTTAGCTGTAATAGTAAAGGGGATCGGAGAACCAGTAGGTGTGGAGTAATCTAAGACGACAGCATTAGTACCAGTGGTACGTTTAATGACAATACTATTTGTGTAACTTTCGATGTACCAAATACCGTCAAAGTCAGGGTTGTTGGCTGTTTGTTGTGCTAAAAGTCCAGCCCTAAGGCCGTCAATTAGGTGATGATTAGTGTTGATATCCCCCGAATCAAATACTAACATATCATCAAATGTTGTTGAACTTTGAGGTACAACAGAGAACTCAACACCTTCAATAGTAATAGAATAATCGAAATCAGCTGTTAGTACACTTAAGACAACAGTAGCTATTGTATTCTCAGTGTAGGTACCAGCAGGTTGCATAGCAGTTACTACTGACCTATTGGTAACAACAGTTGTATCCTGTACACTACGGAAGTGATAATCAGCTTGGCTTGTGCCAGTAAGATAGCTAGTACCGTTATTGATGACGGTACACCATTCACCAGTGGTGGCTACCCATACATAGATGTTATCATCTTTAATAGCACCAATGTAAGAGCCAGCTATATCACGTTCAATAAAGAACCAAGCTGCATCTTCAAGTTCAGCCTTACTGAAAGAAGAGCCATCAGGCTTCTTAAAGACACTGGTAAACCTTAGACCACTTCTTTTCAAAAGACCAAAGGTAGGATCAGGATACCCATTGATGCACTCAGTAAGTTGACCGTTTAATTTTTTGTCATCATTTTGTTGAGAGACACCACCAAGAAAGTTTGGTGTTAGTTGGGTTACAGCAGGCATCAGCGATACAATGTATGATAAGGTTGATAGCTTTGATAATAGTTTTGCCCTTGGGGACTACCAAAGTAAGTATAGTCTCCTTGGTTACACTCATATTCAAGTGCCATTGATCGGGCAAACGCTTCCTTTTGTTGAAGCATTTGGTACTGATTACCGTCACCAACAATACGACTAGATACAATAGAAGCAGCACGTGCTACGATAAACGCTTGTACAGGGGTTGGAATATTTTCCCAATCAAAGTGCCAAGTGATGTCTACATAGATTGTTTCATCATTCCAAGTGTATGAATGTGCTGTACGATCATAGAGTTTACCCCCACGATTGACAGCATCACGATTCATATTAATTGGGTAGTTCTGATTCAAATCCATTTGAAGTACATTATTAGGAATCAGTACTTCATTGTTGGAATCAGGGGTGATTGGGTAATCATATTCTTTATTAAATGTCCAGCCTTCTGCCTGTACTTCACGGGAAACTTCTCGGAGGGTGTTGAGTACAATCGCAACGTCCGGGTTGGTTGGAGTTTCAACTCTACTTGTAACATTAGATTGAGTCAAAGTACGTTCAGACACAGTCTGTGAAATATTCACAGTGTATTCATACGTTACAGGGTCTGTAGCAGGTACAACTTCTACACCAGTTGTAGCAATAGACGTACCACTTGTCACACCAGTACCACCAATATAGGTACCGACTGGGATGTTAGCAGTAGTTGTCGTAAGTGTTGTACCAGAGATAGAACCAGTGAACCGACTTACTTCATTAATTACAAGAGTCTCTTCAGTTGTCAACGTAGTAACAGGAGCCTGACCAACTGACGCCAGGATCTGATTAACAGCTTGTAGCTCAGTGTTGGAGCCAGTGGTAGGAAATGGCATGATAACAATAATGTTATATAAAGATTTTAAAAAAAGGAGCCCCCGAAGAGACTCCCGTAATTCAATAATAGATCAGAAAGCGGAAGGAGCAGCAGCACCCACGTACAGCTCAACAGCTGCAGCAGGGTTCAGATAGTCACAACCGCAAGCCAGACGACCCAGCATCACATCACCTTGATAGATGACAGACACATCGCCGCTGGTGACTTGCACCTGAGGACCAATAGCTTCCACCATACCTGCAGCTTCCTTCTGGAAGATAAGACCGCAGGACTTGGCACCCACTTCAGCAGCAGTACCATAATCGTTGTTGATACCAGTAGAAGTATCATCATAATTATCATCAGCAGTCAGAGCTTCTCCAACAAAGTTACCAGTGTTACCGGGATCAGTCACACCAGTAGTACCACCATAAGCAGTACCATAATTACCCAGGAACGGAATGTTCATGGACTTGTAGATCTTGATACCAGCGATCTCGATGATACCTTGACCGGACTGCAGAGCAGTACCTTGAACATCACGGTTCACCAGACCATTAGTACCGACAGCTTGGATCAGCTCATAGTACTGACGGGGGTTAAGGACAGCCACGCGACCATCGCTAGAAACACCCTTCTCATCCAGAGCAGCAGCTGCATCATAGAATGCAGACACCAGATTGGCAGCCACATAAGCATCAGAATCATTGGCGGTAGTGCCAACACGAATCTGAGTACCACCGGGCTCTACATAGTTAGTAGCGGTGATGGGGCTAGCCTGACGTGCACCACGAGTGATAGCACGGAAAGCAAGACGGTCATACTTCTCAGCAAGAGCATAACCAATCTTACGAGAGATCTCACTACGAAGATCGTAATGAGCAAGCACCTCATCCAGCTCATACACGAAAGCAGAGCTAATCAGAAGATCATCACAGGTGATAGTCTTCTCAGCCACCGGGGGTGCACCGTTGCTGTCACCCAGGATGCTGTTACCAGGAGTATGGAACTCCGACTTAGTACGACCCGTGAAGATGAACTGCAGAGACTTGCCGTTCTTCAGGGTACGCTTCATGATCAGGTCCCGAGCAATAGTGTTATGCTGGAAACCTTTGAACATCTCACCCGAAAACAGTTTCAGGTAAAGGGCACGGCGATCCGCGCCGAAATTATCTGAACCCGGTACAGTAAGTTGTGCGGGGTTCACATTAGATTGAAAAGCCATTTTTAAAGGAGTTAAGTAATAAGACTTGCTCCCAAACGTTTGGAAATTTTTTAGATTTTTATTGTGGTCTATCCCACCGTCTAGACGGCGAAGGTTGTCTCCGTAGAGGCCAACGCCAATAGGAGCCAGGTCCGACTCTGAGGTGCCTGACTCCGTTTAGTTATTTTTGTTTAGGTGTGTAAGCAACGCCGCGATACTTCAGCTTCTGCTCTTTCTGTTGAGCTTTCTGCTCCCGTACACGGGCATCCAATTCGACTTGTGTCATTGTTCGGAAAGAAGTGTCTGAGCCCCGTTCCATGCTCAGGCGGTATGCGTCCCCGAAGGGATGAACGTACGTTGCTTACTTCTTCTTAGCAGTCTTGGCTGCCTTCTTAAACTGTGCAGCAGTAGGAGCACCAGGACTACCGGGCTTCCTCATCTTCTCACCACTACCTTGTTTGATTCTCATCCGTTTAGCATGGATGTTTGCATAGAGACCACGTTTAGCCATTAGCCAATCACCGGAGCAGTAAGTGCTACAGGAGTTGTCTCAGCTGCAGCAAGATCAAGGGGGAAGTTGTGAGCATTACGTTCATGCATCACTTCGAAACCAAGGTTAGCACGATTCAGAATATCTGCCCAGGTGTTGATCACTTGCCCTTGAGCATCGATAAGGCTTTGGTTAAAGTTGAAACCATTAAGATTGAAAGCCATGGTCGAAACGCCCAAAGCAGCAAACCAGATACCAACAACAGGCCAA
>Ga0208428_1001225_pt1 | contig 10950 bp, 7 predicted proteins | sample DEB08_DNA_11_FD_184535 | JGI IMG/M metagenome (GOLD analysis project Ga0208428, IMG submission 184535) | Aqueous microbial communities from the Delaware River and Bay under freshwater to marine salinity gradient to study organic matter... | ecosystem: Environmental > Aquatic > Marine > Coastal ... | reverse complement strand
TACCGCTGGCATGAGTATCTACGATACTATGCAGTACATTAATGCCGATGTTTCTACTATTGTAATCGGACAAGCATGTTCAATGGGCAGTTTCTTAGCACAAGCCGGAGCACCAGGTAAACGTTTTGTATTGCCTCACAGTCGTACAATGATTCATCAGCCCAGCGGCGGTGCACGTGGTCAGCAAAGTGACATTGAAATTCAATACAAAGAAATTACCTACATGAAAAAGATGCTAACTGAATTGTATGTGAAGCATAATACTGCAAGAAAAACCTATGAAGATTTTGAGCGTGACATGGACCGTGATAATTTTATGACAGCACAGCAAGCAGTTGATTATGGTTTAGCTGACGCAATTGCAGAAAAAAGATAATGCCTAAAATTGATAAATCTAAGTATACTAAAGAAGAATATAAAAAATTAAAACAAGCTAATCGTGTAAAAAATAAAGATATTAATATATTATGTGTTAAACACGGCGTAAAATATACTGCTGAATATGTGAATATTTTGTATTCAATGTGTAGAAGACATTGCAGTTTAGATTTTAATTTTTATTGTTTGACTGACGATGCTAAAGGTTTAAATAAAAATATTCAAATTAAAAACCTGCCTGACACTCTAGCAGGCTGGTGGTCAAAAATGTATATGTTTGCTAACGAGTTAGACATCAAAGGGCAAATTTTATATATGGATCTTGATGTAGTACTAGCAAATAATATAGATCACCTATTTGGATACAAAAGAGAAAATTGGGTTATTATTCGAGACTTTTTACGTAATCAAAATAAAGCATGGCAAAAATACAACAGCAGTGTTATTAGATTTAGGGCAGGCATATTAGATAAAATGTGGCAAGATTTTACTCAAAGTCAAGCTGACATTCAGCGTAGATTTAGAGGCGATCAAGATTACATTTATTATTGGGCGCAACATAATACACCTGCTGTATTTTTTCCTGATGAATGGATTAAAAGTTGGAAGTGGGAAATAAGATCTTCGCGACAATGGGCCGACGGCGGTAAAGTTGGAAACAGGACATTTAAAACAATTGAAAATGTAGTGCCTCCTAAAGATTGTTGTATAACTGTGTTTCATGGTGATCCCAATCCTTCAAACTGTAAAGACCCTTTTGTGGTTGACAACTGGCGATAATAGTAGTATATTAAGCATAACTTAAACAGCACAGAAGAAGTTACTGCTATGAAGTTCAAGGTTCTCCAGATTCAACTCACCGACGCTGAAATTGACATGGTTAACGAAGGCGTACAAGTTCGCAAGCACGTACTTAAGTCTTGGATGTTCGGTAAGAAAGTAGTCGAGAATGCAAAGAAAGCTCTTGCTGCTGATTACTACGATCACGTACTGACCATCGACGGTACTAAGCTCGAAGATGTATTCTACATCGGTAACTTCATGGACGATCGCAACTTAGACAAAGTCCAAGTACACGGTACCTTCTCCTCCGTTTCCGTAGGCGACGTCATAGTAGACGAAAATGATTTTGCTTTCGTAGTCGATGCTTTCGGCTTCGAAATGCTCCCCGAAAAGATCGCAGCGTAAGGAATATATCATGAAAACGTTTGAACTTACTCGCCCTGTTGGCGCACCCTACTTTGACTTCGAACAGCTGGTACAAGAAACTGAATTAGTAGCAACAGTCGAAGCTGATAACGTAACTGAAGCAATTGAAAAGCTTCAGAACGAAGAATGTATTACTATACATATCTTTTCCCTTAACGAAGAAACCAACATTGCCGATGTTGATATTCCTCAGCGTAATGCTAATTGGGGATGGGACATGGCTTATGTAATGGAGGCATAAATTCAAACTTACGTTACTATAATTTACAAAAAACCGCCCGCTGGATATTGGCAAAAACTAGTGGGCGTTTTCTCTTCAAAAGAGTTAGCTGACGAAGCCGGTGTAAAAGCTGTTGAGAAAAAAGGTGATAGTTTTTGGTACACAGTAACTAACAAAAGACTTGACCATTATGAGGATACACTTGTATAATAGCATAATGTTCGACAATACCAAACAACGTATAGGTTTTGCATGTAAGTACGTGCACTCTAATCAATCGCTTAAGAAGAAAGAGCTTGAAGAAATTCAGCGTCCTTTCAATACCAAGTCCACAACTGTTGCGTGGCTTAATCGGCAGACTCGCGAAGTAGCTGAACAGCGTCTGTGGGACATCATGGTCCACAACATTCAATCTTACTACAACTTGATTTGGTATGTAGGTCATCGTGCTCCTGTGTATCGCATGGTACGCCTTGGCAGTGATTGCTTGCCTGTATACACGCAAGACGATTGGCGCTACTACTGGCAGAAGCCCGACGTGGTTGCCTACTGTGAGAGTGAGTTTGCTAAGGTAGGTGAACTTGCTCGTAAACTTGATGTGCGTTTGTCTATGCACCCTGGTCAGTTCACTGTACTTGCTAGTGATAATCCTGACATTGTTGATCGCAGCATTGATGAGTTTGAGTATCACATCAACATGGCACGCTGGATGGGATATGGTCAACAGTGGCAAGACTTCAAATGCAACGTACACATCTCCGGTCGGCAAGGTCCCGAAGGTATTATCAAAGTACTGCCTCGATTGTCGCCCGAAGCTAGAAACTGTATTACTATCGAGAACGACGAGAACTCTTGGGGCCTTGACGCTTCACTAGAACTTGAAAAACATGTCGCACTTGTGCTTGACATTCACCATCATTACATTCGCAGTAACGGTGAATACATTCAAGCTAACGACGACCGGGTAAAACGTGTGTTCGATAGTTGGCGTGGTGTGCGTCCTGCTATTCATTACAGTGTCAGTCGCGAAGAATACATAGAGTCTATTGATACAAATACGCTGCCAAATTTGCAACTGCTTATGGAGCAAGGTTACAAAAAGCAAAAGCTTCGTGCACACAGTGATTACTACAAAAATACTGCGTGCAATAAATGGGCATTAACCTTCTTAGAACACGCAGATATCATGTGCGAGAGCAAGATGAAAAATCTAGCTGTTGAGGATCTTGTTGCGCTTATTTAGGTGGAGTTTCATCTAAATTAGAATTTCTCAAAGTTTCTGCTATGCATGTTTCTATTATGTAGACAGCAGTTAAAAAAGTAGGTTCTTGTCTATTAGGAATTGGGTTTTTCATTAGCCAAATTGATTGAAACTTATATGCATCTATTTCGCCTGCCACGCTACACGAAAATGTACGACCATTAATATATTGCAGATAATGTACAAGTTCATGTACTACAACATCCATTGTAGACCCACTTTCCCAATCAAAATCGTCTAATAAAAATATTGTTCCTTCGTCAGCACTTCTAAAAATGCCTTCTATAGGAAATAGCTTGTCTTCATTTTCTAAGTAAGTATCTAGACCATAAAAGTAAGCACCTAATTGCTCTTGTGTAGCATAAACAATTTTCGGCAACGGTTCGTCATTGTATTCATAAATAGCAGATTCGTCTACTAACCAATTAATAAGTTCCAGCATTTTAGCTTCTTCTATGCTTTCAGCGTATGCTGTCTTTGCGAAAACAAAAGATAATATGAATAGGGTTAGGGTAGATAAGAAAGTTTTAAACATACAGTATTTAGCGCAAATAAATACTATATAGAAAGGACTGAATATGAAAAATAGCTTATTGCGCTCTATGTATAGCAGTCAGCAGCCTGTACAAAATAAAAATCCAAATCGTGTAATGGGAGGATTACGTGCTCATGGTATGAACAGCTATACTCTTATAGCAGAAGACGGCAGCGAACAAGCAGTACCATCTCAGAGATACGTAGAAACGCTAGAACAAAAAGTTGCAGAACAAAGTAACGTAATTAAAGAAATGCAGAGAAATTTGCAACGAGTAAACCGCAACTTAAACAATTTGAATAATCAAATAAATACAGTAACAAGGAATTCTACATATGACTATTCTGTCTCTAACGGAAAACGCTAAGAAAAAAATTGACGAATTATCAGCAGATAACAAGTCTGTAAGTCTTAGTATTAAAGGAGGAGGCTGCGCAGGTTTTGAGTATGTTTGGAATGTTATAACTGAAAATGATATTGAAAAGGGCAGCGAAATAATTGAGTCTAATAACGGCAAATTAGTAGTTGATCCAACAAGTATAATGTTTTTAGTAGGAACAGAAATAGATTACGAAACTGAAATTTTCGGAGCTATGTTTAAAATAACAAATCCAAATGCCAAAGCATCGTGCGGATGTGGAACTAGTGTAGATTTTGATTTAGAAGCAATGCAAGAATAATCGGAGACAAGCATGTCAAGACAAGATATAGATATAGGTATTGAGGGCAACGACGGTACTGGCGATAGCATTAGAGAAAGTTTTCGTAAAACTAATGAAAACTTTCAAGAATTATATGCAATATTCGGTCTTGGCGGCCAAATCAGTATTACCAATCTAAACGATGTCCCAGAAACAATTACACCTTATTCTGTATTATTAGGTAATACTAATGGCACAGGTTATGTTGCTACTCAATTTGGCTCTAACAGTGATATAGATCCCGGTGACGAATTTTATGACACAACGGACAGTATAGTTATTGATACTATAACAAATCCAGGAAAAATCATTATAAGAGCAGCATTTGGTAGAATGCAAGATGATACTAGTCCTAGTCTAGGTGGTGGATTAGATACTAACACTTTTGGTATTGCTGGCGTAACTATAAGCGAAAGTACAGTAAGTGATATTAATGCTTCTCACGGTACATCGTACAATATAGACGATCTTGTACAATCTAGAAAATATGCAGATCAGAGATACGCACCTATAGATTTACCCATCCGAATATCAGACGAACCTGTTGATATTACATCTTACACTAAAACAATTACTCAATATGTGAACAATAACGTTTATATAGCAAGTCATGGCTTTGAACGTAGACAAAACGGTTTACCATTTGTGTTTACTGCTGATTTTACAGATCCCGTTAATTTAACAAGCAATACAACTTATTACATAAGATATGTTAATGAAAACGAAATAGCTCTATTTGCATCTGAAACTGACGCTAAGAGTTTAGCTCCAACAGCTTTAGACAATAAAATTGTCATAGGTAATGGTGCAGTATCGGTTGACGATTCTCATACTTTAACTGATGCAGCTTATGACAGCAATCTTGATCATAACTGGCTAGACAATCAAACCTTGCCAAGAAAGAGCGTAGTAGTTCGTCAAGGCGATACAATGACCGGTGCATTGTATTTGCATGATCATCCAGGTGACTTAGCTGGTAGTTCAACTACACCAGAAGATTTACAAGCTGCAACTAAGTTTTATGTAGACAATATTGCTACACCAAGTACAAGTGTGCTTTATGTGAGTCCTACAGGCGACGACTTACAGACTAATGTACCAAATGGGCGTCAAGGATCTTCGATTGGTTACGCTTTTAAAACTATTGAAGCAGCAACTAATTATGCAGAAGAACTTGTTAACTACTCGCAAGAAATACCAGGACCTTACACTCAAACTATTACACATAGCGATTTTACGTCAAATAGTTTAGTAGTTGCAAAAGGCTTAGTAAGTGAAAATTCTACAAATGCAAATAGTGTATTAGAAAACAATACAAAATATCTAGTTGAAGAATTAAAAGGTTATGCTAAATTTACCTATCCATTATACATATTCGACGAGCTAGATTTTGAGGCAGATTTTAGTGTATTAATTAATAGTATTAGATTTGATGTAAACAAGGGTGATACAGCAAATGCGCTTACTAAAAGATTTGCTCAAAAATACTATAGTTCCCAAGACGGTAGAATTAAAATTACATCTAACCTTACCGAAAATACTGCTATGGTTGACAAATTATATGAATTTATTAACGAAAGTATTTTTGAAAATGTAGGTTATAGAGAAAGAATCTTAGATAATGTTACAAAGAGTTCTGGTAATACACCTAGTATAGTAACTACGTCAACAAATCATGGTTTAGAAAATGGTAATATTGTTAGATTTTTTGACATACCCGGCATGCATCAACTTGAAGGCACTTATGCCTATGTTAAAAAATTAACTGATACTACTTTTGAATTGTATACTGATAGCGAGTTAGAAAACATTCTCGATACCAGTGCTTATGACAATTATGAAGACGACAGCACATTAGGTAAATTAGAACTACACTATCAAAAGTATTACAAACAAGATAAGTCAGGAGCTAATGTAAATTCTACAGAACCAGCAGCTATTGTGTCAACGTTAGCTCTTATTGATTTAGTTAAAAACGTTTGGAATAATGGTCCGGAATCAGGACAAGATATAGTATACGGAGAAAAATATTTAATTAGTATTACCGCTGACATTTCTGGTTTAATAGATCAAACTGATCCTGCTAATGTTGACGCACTACCTAGTAAAATAATAAGAGGTAAATCTAGCGGTGCATTAGGTATAATTACAAGTTTTATCGCAGACGATCCAAATAACGAAACTGATTTTTATCTAAATATGCTTTTACCGATAGATTTTTTCCTAGATGAAGAGTTAGAGATAGGATATCAGTCTAAAGCTAAAGAAGTAAGTGTCTTAGTAGAAAGCGGTACTTACGAAGAAGACTTTCCTATTAGGATACCACAAAACACCAGTTTGATAGGTGATGAATTCAGAAGAGTTCTAATAAAACCAAAAAATAGATTAAGTCAAAGTGAACATGCAAATGTTTATTTTTATAGAGATTCTACCTTTGATGGTATTACGTTAAACACTAGAGGTAATATTTTTGTAGATCAAAATGGCAATCAAAAAGGTAGATTAGGCAATCATTATTTGCAATATCCAGATCGAGATTTAAATTTAGGTCCTACAGTTACTAATGCTGGCAACTATAGCGAAGCTGGTCATATACTTTTACACAACAAAGACTATTTGATAGAAGAATCTATAGCATTTATGAATGCAGCAAACACTGATTTCGGTGTGTCATTTAACGAACCTGTATTTAGAAAAGATTATGAAAAGCTTATAGTTGCATTAATAAATGATTTGACCTTAGGTGGTGAAAGTAATAGTTTAGAAATACAAAGCGATTACTTCTTAGCATTAGATACAGACGATCCATTAACAAAATTCGGCGATTCTTCTTCCGAACGTGCAGTAAAAGCCTCATTAGAAAATCTATCTACGATAATTACAAACTTATTTGCCGGAGCTAGCTCAACTGCAACAGACGCTGTGTATACTTCTTACACACAAGGAAGCAGCAGTGTTACAGATATCGTGTTGGCTGATATAAGTGAAACAGCAGAGGCAGGTGCTACTGCTGCTATGCAAGCTTTAATTACAAAAATTAATTTTGTATTTGACGGCGTAACACCAGAAGGCGGCGGTGCGTTTGGCGCAACTGAATTTAATCCACCATTAATGAACAAATACATAGATGCTTTCTTAATGAACGATGGCTCTACAATGGAAAACATTACAATACAAGAACACGAAAGTTTTGGTATTGTTCTAGATCCCGATGGGCAGATCTTAACAAGAAGCCCGTATATATCTAACTGCTCTAATATTACAAGAAGCACAAATCAAAAAGCCTTTGCTGGTGGTGTTTATGTAGACTCATTTGCTGGTAATATTCCTATAAAAATTGTAGCTAATTCCGGAACCTATGTCGATGCTACTGGCAGCGTTAGTTTGTCTAGTACTGTGCTTTCTATAGAAAGCCCTGACTATGACGTTCTTAATGATAATACAATAATTACGGCACAAGGACTTAAACTTAGAGCACCACAATTACCTAGTGTGTTTTATGTAGATGGTGCTAGATATCAAGTGAATACATTTAGTAATTACGATCAAGGGCTAGGTAAATGTGTAATTTACCTAGATGACTCTACACCTTATACTGGAGCTGTAGATGTTGACACTTGGATACAGTCAGGTGGCACTAGATCTATAACCATAGACAACTTTGCTCAAATTAATGATTTAGGATACGGAGTTGTAGCAGCTAACGGCGCACAGGTAACTGTAAGCAACACCGATGCAACCTATAACCAAGCAGCCTTCTATTCAAAAGACGGAAGCTTGATGAATGTAACAAACTCTAGTGCTACATTTGGCAAGTTTGGCTTAGTAGCTGAAGGGGCAAATCCTAATATTATCCCTGACAGTGTTACACTATTAGATAATATGGTGCAACCTGCTAAAATATTTACTACATACCTAGGCGACGGTTCTGAAACCAGTGTTAAAATTTATGATGTTGCATCCAAGCCAAAAGAAGGTTCTATTCTAACAATAGGAACACCAACAGGTGATAACAATTATAAAATTGCATCAGTAATACAAACTGCAGATATAGGCGGTAATCCGGACATTAGTACAACTACATATGAGTTAGGATTAGAAGCAGACGACATTACCTCAACAGATTTTTATGGAACGCTACAAACTGCTCTTGTAGCAGATCAGCTAGTGGAGTTAAGAGACTCTCGTCAGTTTATATTTGATAACGTAGCAACTCCTACAGAACTTAGTACTAAGCCAAACACTACGATAACCTTTAGTGAATCTACTGATGTGTCTTACAGCAGTGAGCTTTTTACAATTACAGACAATTATGATGTAGCTTTAACAGGTACACAAGTAAGAACTAGATTTGATAAAGCTTTTGCTTATATCGAATTAGAACCTAGTATAGCAAACATCAGCGGTGGTAAAGGTGATACTGCCGGCGATACTACATTAGCAATCGAAGTATTAAATGCAAGTGATCAAGCTAGAATTGCAGAAGGCGGTGTAATTTTTGCATGGGCAGGTAAGACCCATGAAATTACAGCAAACAGCTACACCGACTTTACAACATATGCAACTATTGATTTTATAGATATAGGTACTGACCTTCACTCACCTAATCCAGCACCTGGTGCTGGATTAGCAGAAGCTATAGCTTTAAATCAACCTAGCAAAATTTATGCTGGTTTAAAATCAACTGCTACTGCAAACATAACTGAAAAAACTGCAATACTAAATTCATCTAATATATCATTTAAAAGAGTAGGATCTGGTTCGTTTAACGACTCAAACTTCCCTAATTTGATTTTAGGTGATCCTATTGATACTACAGATCCAACTACCTTTACAGATGCACCAGGTGCAACTAAAGGTGAAGTATGGGAAAAATCTCAAGGTAGAGTTTTCTGGACAAGTACTGACCAATTTGGTACTTTTAGAGTAGGACAATTCTTTAATATTGATCAAGCAACTGGCGAAACTACAATTTCAAGCGGTATTGGTTTAACAAATGCTACTGCATTAGGATTCACAACAGGCACAACTATTAATGAATTTAGCGTAGACACAAGCTTTAACGACGGGGGCGGATCAGACGATGCTGTTCCAACTGAACTTGCTATCCAAACATATATTGATAGACGATTGGGTTTAGATCATTTTGGTACTACTGTAACTCCTGCAGATAGATTTCCAGCAAATACTGGTGGATTTATTCCACTAGCAGGCGGCGTGTCGTTAACTGCAAATTTTGATGCTGGCGGATTTAGACTTGAAGACGTAGCTACCCCAGTAAGCGGTACAGATGCAGCAAATAAAGATTATGTAGACGGAAAAACAGATACATTAACAGACATAGGTGATGTTACTATAGCTGCTGCTCCGGCTTCTGCAGATATATTGTTATTTACTGGTACCTTACAACAAAGTGAAAATGCTACGATATCCGGCGATGTAACATTTACTAGAACAGGTGCTAATGCTGTTGATGTGCAAATCGACTCGGGCGTTATAACAAATACAGAGGTTAATGCAACTGCTGCTATCGATCAAAGTAAATTAAATATGACTATAGCATCAACAAGTGCAGCAGCACCAACCGGAACTGCTGCTGATATACAAGCAGCTAATGGCTTAACAAGTTTTAATAATGCTTTTTTCTATACAAACAATGGATGGGCAAGTATTGCAGCAAATGCAATTACATTAACAGAGCTAGATACAATAGATGCAACAGCAGACGGAAAATTCCTAGGTAAACTTAGCGGTAACGGTAATGTAGAAGAAGTTACTCTTAGTTCTCTAATTGATGCTGGTAAATTCTTAGTTGAAAATGACTTCGGTGCGTATACAAGCGGCTCGGAAATTTTAGTTAGGACAGCGGCAGAAACATACGATACAGAATTAGCAACTAGTGGCAACACTGCGTCCACTATTGTAAGACGTTCAGGTACTGGTGCTATTCAAGCTAACTCGTACATAATAGGTGGTAACTCAGCTTATGAGATTTTATCAGAAGCAGCTGGCACACTATCTCTCAAAACACCCGATCAAGGTTTAATACTAACGTCTTCTGGTGCCAGTAAGCCAGTAATCAACACCGGCGGTGTAATCAGAGTAGGCGATATAGGTACATATTCCGAAAGCACCTTCCATGCTAATAGTACGTTTGGATCTGTAGGCGGCGCTGGCACTACAGAAGAAACTAGTGCTGTAGCTGCAAGATGGCTATATTCTAGCTTCATCGAAGCGCCAGACGAAAAAGGTGCATCTTCAACTGGTATAAGTATCGGTGCAGGTACAGGTATAACAGGCGCTGCGGCTGATGTAATTGTACTTGTAACTAACGGCGCTGATCAATTAACTGTAACAAGTTCTACAGTTACAATTCCTACAAATAATTTAGCAGTAACCGCTGGCAGCATAAGTGCAGGTACTACTGTTACAGCAGGCACTGGCATTACATCAACAACCGGTAACATTACAGCATCAGCAGGTGCAGTAAGTGCTAATACTACTGTTACTGCGGGCACTGGTGTAACAGTTACTAGTGGTAATGTAAATATTGATACTGGTAATATTGTAATGTCTAGTGCAAGCTCTACTATTACAGTAAGAAATATAACCACTGGTAATAGTGCCACTACAGGAACAATGACTG
>Ga0208428_1001223_pt1 | contig 10954 bp, 25 predicted proteins | sample DEB08_DNA_11_FD_184535 | JGI IMG/M metagenome (GOLD analysis project Ga0208428, IMG submission 184535) | Aqueous microbial communities from the Delaware River and Bay under freshwater to marine salinity gradient to study organic matter... | ecosystem: Environmental > Aquatic > Marine > Coastal ... | reverse complement strand
AATCTCCACCCTCTTTTCATCGTGAGTTGAGGATTAGTTGATTACCCATCCACAGAACCATTAACCACATTATAATATCCATAGACCCCATATTATAGTTAGGAAGGCTAACATCTCAACCCACCATATAAAGTTCTTTATCTTTCCTAAGTACATAATACCAGTTCCTACTCCACATATGAGTAAGGGAACCCACACTCCATTGAGTACCAATCCTATAAGGGAAAGTACTATGGCTAAGACTGCTCCTACATAGTGTATTGTACCCTTAATGGATTCTCCTCTGAATTGTGTTTGAGTACCTACCCAAAATAAACCCATACCTCCTAAGAAGAATAAGGGGGAGTGATAGTACTGAAGTATAAGTCCTATACCGAGAAAGTAAGTGAATAGAGTAAAGAATATCTCTTCGTGTTGTTCTTTTTGTTTTAGGATGTACCAACTGTCTGATACACTATGAAGTACTTTCCAATTGTTTCTCCATAGGATGTATGTTATGTATAGAGGGAATGTTATTGTTATCCATATTAATCCTCCGAATCCTGCTAGTATCTGAGTAAATGTATTCATGATTGTTTCCTTGCTTAATTGTTATATTATAATTACCGAATTTCTTTTAATAATGTGTTAATACTTGTCTTTAAACTATGTACCGAAATTGTTGCTCCACTTATTGCATCAACAAAAGGTTTAGGTTCTTTCCATCCAATGAATTGTCTTAACCATCGTTTGCCTCCTATCTCTCCACCATAATCTTCTCGATATACTAAAATCTTAACTAACTTGATTGTTTTATCTTTATCAAATAGAACCATAAAGTCAAAGTCCTCAAACCTTGATGGGGATTTACCTATATAAAGAATATCACTTGTATTAGGTATATAATAAAGTTTACCATTTGAGATATCCCTTTGTTCTATAAGTAATACTTCTTTATCATAATACTTACCCAAATACTTTTGTGCTCTTGATTCTAATTTAGTATTGAATAAGGAAAGTAAAATAAATAGTTTAATCATTAATATTCAAACTTATGCTTTATCTTTCTTGGATGAGAATAGAACTCTTTTTTATATTGTTTCCACAACTTTACGAAATCTTCTCTACCATATTTTTTGTATTTGGGGATAAGTTTGTTTAATATAAACTTATGTTTATCTTCGAACTCCCATATAACATTACCACCCTGTTCTACATACACAACAGCTTCTTCGAAGTATTTAGAATGGTATATATGCTTCATCCACCACAATTTCATGTTATCTTGTTTTGAATACTTATCCCAATACTTCTCCCACCATTCAAATAGAAGGAATTCTAAAAGAACTTGTTTATCTAAATTGACGTTATATCTCATATTGATATTTAAATAACTGTTTTTATATTTTTTGTGGAATGTCCTGATGTTGGACCATAGTGTTCAAATTCTTTAAAAAACTCTGATAATGATGTACTATCTATATTAATGTTTAATAATTCAGATACCGACCATATTATACACCCTTCCATTGCACCCCACTTATCATCGGTTTCTCTATAAGGTGTATTATTTTTAAACTTATATACTATATCTTTATAGGTTTTTATAAATTCATTCTTTATATCCCCTTTTAATTTTATGTATAATATACACTCATCTATGAACTTAATTGGTTTACCCACTATATTAAAAAGTTCTTTTCCATATTTGTTTACATCACTTCTTGAAGTTTTACCATAGCTAAAACTCTTAGATGTTATTATTTCATTTAGATATTCAACTTCATTACCAATCCACTTTACATATATACCATCATCTAATTCGTTTAATATGTTATAATTTGGATTTTTAACAATAGTATCAGTATCTATATATAAAACCGAATCACCTTTCCCAAGAGATTCAGTTATTGATAATTCTTTTAAATTAAAATTAAAATCGTCTTTTATTAATACTGTGTGGTACTCTTCAAATATTTTATCAGAAGCAACGACTATATTTTCTTTTTTAAAGTTTTTTGATATTTCTAAAAACTCTTTGTGATATTTTTCTCCATATGATAAAAATGATAGTATCAAAGTTCTTTTTGTAATATATTTCTTTCTAATAAATCAATGTATATCTTGACATCTTCTTTATCTTCGAATACCAAGTTCTCATGGATATCCCATGCAGAAACTTTCCAATTACCATCCTCTACTTCATCATTAGCAAGAGATATCAAAGAACCGCCTCCCGATTCACCATTTAAATCATAACAATAATAGTAGAATCTATCTTCTTCATCATTTTGTTCGAATTTATCGAATCCTAAATTAATTAAATCTTTTTCAGTCATACCGTTTGATATATTTTGTTATAACAAGTTTCACAAAGTTGTCCAGCTCCTTCTACATACCAATTTCTCATGTAGATGTTTTCGTTGAATCTGTATGGAGTATCTTCTCCACAACTTACGCATTTTTCAATAGTGTCAGGTACCATATCCATAATAATCATTTAATAGTTATTTGTACAAATATACGAAATTATTTTTGATTGGCCAAATTATACCAAAGATTTTTTTTCAATCTTTGAAACTGGCCACGAATTCATAGAGTATCTACATCCATATTTAACCTTTTTTACAGAATGAACTATTCTCGAATCAAATATAAAAATAGAACCTTGTTTTTTAGGAACAATAAGTTCCTCGTCATTTATAATATAGGTAACATCCCCACCATCGTAATTATCATTTAGTTGATATATTATTGTTATAATCGCACCCAACTCGATTTCATGGCCATCAAAATGATGATTTAAGTAATCTCCTTTTTCGTATTTATTGAATGTGAATTTAGGAATACCATCGCAACTCATACCTTTGTAGGGAGGTTCGTCATTTATATATTGAATAGTTCTATCGTATATTTTTTTTAAAGATGGTGTTTTTATGATTTCACTTTCACTATACATCGTACCGTTTCTTCTGTTATTATTCTCCTCATCTTCTTCTTCATGTGGTATGAAATTATTATCTTTATCAATATAGACCGATGTTAATTTTATTAGTTTTTTTGTTTTACTAAACTCTATTATATCTTCACACTCTTGTTTAGAAAAGAAGTTTTCAATAAATCTATTGTACATTTTTATTTTTTTTTACACAAATTAGATATATACATCTATCTTGTTAAAACACCATTAACAAAATAATTGTTGTTATCTGTTATATTTTTTAGTTCGTATATGTTTTTTTTATTTTCATTTTTTAGTAATTCTATTTTACTAACAGTCAATGATGTATCAAATGAAAAGGTAAGGAGTTCATCTCCTAATTGTATGTTGTTTGCTCTTATAAAGTTATTCTTATTGGTTACCCAAAAATCCTGATGCATTGCACAAATAATATAAGGTTTAATAAATTTTTGTACCGGTGGAGTTTTTATATCTTTAATATTGAGATGAAGCTTGACTAACTTTGTCCAACTTCTTATAAGAAATTCATTACAATTTTTAGATTCTAATAAAATAGGATTATTATTTACATCTATTCGGCAGGTTAACAAATCAGTTAAGTTGTCTACATCATCAACTTCTATTTTGTTAAACATGCCATCTATAATAAAATTATCCGATGTAAATCCTTTAAGTGGTTCTATTTTATTTTCCATTTTATTTTTAAAATGATTATGAGTCTATATTATCATTTATCTCTATAATCTTTTCCCATTGTTTACCAATGGTGGTTTCTGTTGTTCCACGATAAATTTCACCCGTTTCTGTATCTTGTAAAATCCATTTGTGTGGAACTTTTGTGTTTACGATAAGTGCCATTGGTTCATCCAACTCTACCAAAGGTCTACCATCCAAAGTTTTTCTTATTTTGATATCCTTTTCTTCAACTGATAAGTAAGTTATTGTATCAGTATGAATCACATCATTTTCAGTAATAAGTTTTTGGGTATCTTTTGCATTTTTTTTACCCAACATCTTGATGGTATCATCCATATATATAATTTTACTCATCGTATTTATCTAATAATAAGTTTGCCACTTCAAGTGAAATCATGTTATCGTTGTATAATTTCCAAATCAACTTTCTCATAACCTTTTCTTTTTAGTTTTCTTTGTATGTTCGATATACTCACTTCTCATTAAATTGAGTAATTCAGCTTCACCTTCATAGTAGTAACCCTTTTCTTCTATTTTAGAAATAAGACCACGAACTTCGTTAACAGTCTCCACTTCTGAGATAGAATTAAAATGTGTATCACGCAACCAATTATCCATTTGTTTTAAAAACTTCAATTGTTCTTTGGTTACGAATGTTGCGTTATTGTACATTAGAGTTCTTTTAAAGTTAAACATCCATTATCCCATCCATCTCTTTCTGCATAACAAGCGTTTGTATATTCAGTTCCATCTGGTGCAATTACCGGCTGGTATATTTCAACACAAACTACATTGTTTGGTGATGGTTCACCTTTTGCACATATATCTGTTTCAGGAATACAACCAATAATAAATAGTAATACAATTACAATTTTTTTCATAAATAGTGAACTCGAAAGGATTCGAACCTTTGACCGTCTGCTTAGAAGGCAGATGCTCTATCCAACTGAGCTACGAGTCCAATTGAGGTCGAGGTAGGATTCGAACCTACGAATAGTGGATTTGCAATCCATCCCCTTAGACCACTTGGGTACTCGACCTAATTATAGGTCTCTTGGACCATATTTCTTCTTAAACTTTTCTTCGTAGTTTGGGTCTTTGTATTCATCTTCCCATAACTTCTTTTTAAGTTTAAGTTCTTCTTCTGATATATTGCCGTTTCGGTGTTCTACTTTTGCAATATTGTAAAAGAATCTTTTGTCGGTTAGGTATATAGGTTTTTCCATAATTAAATAATTTACTACAAAGATACGAAAATTAATTCAATCTGCCAAATATAAACTAGAGTTTTTAACAAGTTCTTCTGCTTGTTCTCCCCAAAACATTCCAGCTTTAGGTCCTCCATTACACTTACCATCGGATTCACCTGGTATTTTAATCCAAAGGTATGCATCACATTTTCTGTGTTCGGTTTTAGTTGTTGATGGTTCACCCAATCCTCTACCTTGTGGGTTACACCACTCATCATCTTTAGGTCCTTGACCGTTACGAGAAGTATCAATTACAAAATAATCTCTTCTTCTAAATCTACAAACTTCAGTTCCCCATGTAATACATTCTTCTGTTGTTCTATAATTACAAGAGTTAATTGAAAATCCCCTAACCTTTCGGTTAGAAATTCTATCTAATAATCTGCTGACTTGTTTTGGTGATAGCCAATTTGAATGTCCTACATCAATATAAATTATACCATTACAATTTTCAGTAAGATATGTCAATGCTTCTTTCATCAGTTCCATTCTCCAATTCTGCTCTTCTTCTGAGAGTAATGTTGAGTGGGGTAGGGAATCGGGTTCGTATATTATTATTGGGGATTTATCTCCAACTCCTTTTGCAAATCTTTTTATAAAGTCCAAGTAACGTTCTCTTGTCTTTGCACCACCCTTGGAGTATTGGCCAATGTCCCTATTGGGAATATTATAAATAACAAGAACAGGTAGTTGGGGGTGAGCTCGGTTTAACAATCTACGAATAGATTTTTCCATATGTTGTTTTGGTTTCTTTGGATTATCACCATACCAAAAGGAAGATGGGTATTTGAATATCTCACCTGCAAGTGGGTACTTATTGTTGTACTTATTACCCACTCTATCGAAATCGTTAATCCAAAAAGGATACTCCATCTTATTTAAAATAATGAAACTTCTTTTTTATATGAAGTAAATCTATCTCTATAATCTAGTAATGAAAATGTTCCAGCCAAAACTCTTCGTTTTTCATTAGACTTCGGATTTACTTTTGGTAAATGCCATAGTTCAGCTGGAAATATTAATAAGTCTCCTGGTTTTGGTAATATGTTATATTCCTCACCATTATCGTTTTTAAAATATATAACTCCATCATCTCCTTCTAATATATCTGGCATAGATGTGTAATAAACAAAAGACCATTGGCCAACAGTATTCAAGTCCTCCATAGATAAGTGGTTGTGGTAGACCGGTCCCCCCTTATCCTCTTTGCCAACGATATAAACCCAATTTGACATTGTAAATAAAACATCATCGTTTTTCCATATGTCCTTTTTCATTATATCAATAACCTTGTTATTTATATGTTCCATCCAACCACCTTTAATAACAACGATGGATTGTGTACTTGGTGAAGCCTTTGACACATTACCGGTGTTTGCCCTTTTGTCATATAATACATTTTGGTCTATTTCAACAGACATTTCATTAAAATCAATATCGGTTATTTTGTATTTTTTTATATCCATCATATTTTTTAATTATTATTAAATAGGTTTCGAAATACTATAAACATGGCCAATGGCCAAAGAATGATGTGAAATATTATTGCTCTATTAGTTGGTAGACCTTCTTGTGTTGGTGAAAAGTTTCTTAATATCCATTCGAAAAATATAGTCCATATTAATCCTGTAAATATATATATAATCATATTATTTTTTTTGTATCATTAATTATATCCAAAAATATACCAGATAATTGTTGGTGTCCTAATTCACTATAATGTCTATCTTTAATTTCACCGTTTGTTTCATTTACTATTAGGTCTATATTTTCAAAATATATACAATTTATAAGGGGTTGTTTAAAAGCTGTCCAATGGATGATTTTATTATCTTTAAAGCATGTATTTAAAAGTTTTATCCAATTGTTAAGTTCATCAGCATAATTCTTTTCCTTGTCAATACGATTTACTAACATCATTTGAAAAAATTCTTTATTAAAATTTGGAATCATATCCCAATATTTAAAATACTTACTTGGTAATGGTAATATAGATTTCCAAATTCCATCGGTTTGAACAACTCTAAATCTGTCAATATGAGACCATCCTATAATGATAATATCATCTTCTTTTATTTTGTCTGCAACTTCACATATACTTTCAAATATTGAGTAGTTATCTCTACCACTATCTGAGAAGTATTTAAGATTCATGTTTAGTTTTTCTGAAATAATTTGTGGGTATATTTTAGGAACATATCCTTTATAATCAACATACTCATCCGACCCTGTAAATGGTTCTTTATTAAATGGTGTGGAAAAACTGTCACCAAAACACCAAACTGTACCTTTCATATTATTTCTCTATAAACTCCACAATAATGGTCGTTACGATTGTAGCTACAATCCAAACAACGATACCTATTTTAAGTATCGTACCCACTGCAGAGTAAACCATCTTATCTTCTTGGTATTCTCTTCTTCGTTGTTCCATTCTTTTTTCTCTGTCGTTTATCATAATTTTATAATTTAAATTAAAAAAGTAAACCCACCGAAGTGGGTTTAACTTAATTGTAATAAATTTAAGCAACTTTCTTAAATTCCTTATCTTCAATAGAAATGTACTCACTATATACTTTCTGAAACCAAGGGTTAAAAGAAGCGGCTTCTGTTGGTAAATAAGCATTTGGAAGATTGATTACAACACCAGCTTCGTTTAAGGCTCTTTGAAGAATCTTGTTTAGAGTATTAAGTCTTGGAGTATTCTTATCGTCTTTCAATGCCATGATAGATTTGTTTACCTTATGCATTCCGTTTATTAAGAATCGTAACCAAAGAATTGGAACGTTTTCCTTTCCTTTACTTCCAACAAAAGTTGATAAGTTATCTATGAGTAAGTCGTAAAAAGATTCCATTTCCTTTCTCATTACCCAAGTTCCATCTCTAAGAGCATCGTGTGTCATTAGTTGACCACTATATATTTGAGCAATTAAGTTATTACTTAGAATATCCTTCTTATCCTTCATAGAGTTTAGAATAATACCAAAGTCCTTATGGTTTGGTTTTGACTTAATATTGGCATTAGATTTAACAAAGTCAAAAATTGTCCAGTTCTTATTACCAATATTCAAAGCTAAAATAGTGTTCTGAATTTCCTCTTGGTCTGTTGGGTCAATCCAATGTAGTATTGATATTGGAACAACTGTCTCTGATGCCTTGTCGGATAATATAGCTGATAATGCCTCTCCTCTGTGTTGTGCTTCGGCAACTTCGTATTTACCATCACTATTCATTGGAAAAACCTTAATCGAGTCTAAGAACCCGAACTCTCTAATTTTACCAGTCATACCATCTACATGCTTGTCATAGATTTGACGATTGGTGTTGTTACCGTTAAGTACTAAGTTACCTAATGTTGTGTAACCTTGAATTGGGAAGTTTATTCCCGAAGTGTTTGTGTAACCCATTTTAGATGGGTCGATAATTAAATCATTCATAAAAATTAAATTGTGTGCTTCATGCACTGGTTAAAAAATATATTTTGAACTTCATGTTCAAATCTTTTACAAATATAAGAAAAATATTTTAATTGGCCAAATTTATTCTAAAAAATTTTAATTAGTATCACAATAAGGTTCTAACCAAGAAGTTTCTGAAGCTTCGTAATCTTTTAAGTTAAGAACTATCTTTTTGGTTAAAACTAACTTTCTTACTTTATTAAATATTTCTCTTTGGTGTCTATCGTATGTTCCATCCACCATTACATTCTGTGCCATGAAGAATAAATCTTGCCACCATAAGTCTTTAAGACCGGTAACCTTTCCATCTCTACCTTGGATTCCATACCATAGTTGGTCTAACCAATAAGCTTGGTCATTGGATAAACTCCATTTAACTGTTTTACTCATAATTTATATTTTAAAATTTTCAACCTCGAACTGATTTTCGGTACATGAGATAATAATGATATCAGCTCACATAGTGTATATAGTAGTAATAGTAGTATAATACATAGTATAGATACATAACTACATAGACCAAGTAAGTTCATCTAAATTTTCTTCAGAATCCCATGTAAGACTACCCTTAACCCCGCCTCTACAAAACACTTCTAAGTAATCTTCCCTTATAGTCATTAACCACTCTTTCTGTGTATCCGAATACCACCCTCTATCTACGATAACTCTAAGACCAGCTATAGTACTCCTTCCATAGACCTTGAACTTACCCGTTTCTATCTTATTCATAACTTTCTCTAAGAAGAACGATTGTGGAGTATCCAACCAAATTTTTATTTCTTTCATAGTTTCCTTTTAAAATTTTAAACCTCGTACTAAGATGAGCTAATAGTAGGAGGTGCTCACTTTTTATTTATTCTTTATTGTTTCATACCATACTACCATTGGGGGTAGGATAGGGTGTTTTTTCCATAGGGGAAAAAAATTGACCTCGATAAAAAAACGTACCCGAGCCCCCTTACACGCTTTTTCTTTTTTCTCAGTTACAAGAAACCACCCCCATACCCATAGGGGGGGGGGGTGCTTAGTTCTCGTCAATTACAACAACTTCGCTTAGTTGGGATTTTATATACTTGTCTTTAGATGAGATGAGCCTTTCACTTTCAAATAGTTCAATTTGTTGGTGTGCATGCTTGAGTGATACATATCTTCTATTGAGGAATGTATCTCTGAGTTTGGGTGTTTTAGTTATAGTTACCATATCAGGATATTTCTCTGATGGTGTTGTTTCTATTATACAATTTCTGTGTTTGTATATAGTAGTATTAGTATTATTCATATGTGAGCTGTTTTTTGTTTTATTACACTTACCGCTAATCTTCGGTTTCTTCGAGTTCTACTTTCCAATCTCCACTATCTTCAATGGGTGAGTAAGTAACTCCCATGTAGTCAGGGTATTGTTCTTCAATTTTCTTATCCAGTATTGCATCTTCCATTATAGTCAAGAGTGCATCGTTTATACTCATACCTTCTTCTTCGGTGAGCATCTTAAAGTAATCTATTGGATTACATAATGAGGGTTTACAGTTTTCAATAATTACAGTTTGTTCCATGTCTTTTAAATTTTAATAGAATTAGTAATAGGGTTATACTCACCGAGAACCACTGCGTTCCATACAACTACCTTTTCTTCGGCTTCGTTGAGGTTCTTCGCTTTGATGGTGAACTTTTCTCTACCTTCTTTACATAAATAAGTTTTCATATCTCAATCATTTTACAAAGTAAATATACGAAATCTTTTCCACATATCCAAATAAAACCTCAACTTTTTTCAAAAAAAAACCCACTAAGTGGAGACCAAGCTTCTTAGTGGGTGGTTCGGATGAACACTTAAAGGATAGGAGAGAGTTGGGTCTCCATTTATATGTTGAGGAAAACCCCTTAACCTCAACTTCTATACGTTTGCTCGAGTATCTTTCATCACCTATAAAGACTTACAACGTTATTATATGTAGAACTTCGTGAGTAATAGAGTTGTTATTCGTACTATCGTTGTTACCCAGTCAGTTCTTTATTCTGGTATCTCTGAATATCTCACCATCTCGATGAGGTTACTCAGTTTCTTTTTAGCTTTTCTTAGTTTACCATCCTCAATAGCCTTTTCTAATTTCCATAGGGCTACCAACAGAGTTGGGTGAGCATGGTTGTCTAATGTAATTTTATTCATAATTTAAGTTTTAAAGTTTAATCAGTTAGAGTTCAGTCTCAATCACCAATCATTTACTATGTAAAGATACGAAAAAAATCTGATATATCCAAATTTTTAATCAATTATTTTACATTTCAAGGTTAAACATCAGTACAAAGAATAGAAACACTGCTATCTGAACAGGTACTATCCACTTCCAATTACCATTTCGGTACATCTGAATATAAGGTACATTCTTCATAATCTAAAATATTTCAAGTAAGTTATTCTCAATCAAAATCTCTCTATCTCTCTCATCTAAAGAGAAAGCCCACTCGTCATCAACCTCAACGAGTTCAACTCCACAATCTAAATCAGGCAAACCATTCACCATCTGTGGATAAACAATCTTTTCTTCTAAGTCAATCAGACTACCAACGCTATTAAGTTCTACTAAATTCATATTTTAAGTTTTAATTTT
>Ga0208428_1001222_pt1 | contig 10956 bp, 24 predicted proteins | sample DEB08_DNA_11_FD_184535 | JGI IMG/M metagenome (GOLD analysis project Ga0208428, IMG submission 184535) | Aqueous microbial communities from the Delaware River and Bay under freshwater to marine salinity gradient to study organic matter... | ecosystem: Environmental > Aquatic > Marine > Coastal ... | reverse complement strand
TACCTAAGATTTCTATTGCTCTCATAATAGAAGATAGCTCTGTAGACTTTTGTGCTTTAGCTAATGGTGATACATATTCTATTTCTATATCTTGACCTGCTAAAAATTCTGGTGCTGGTCTAAATAAATTCTTTCTAAGTATCAAAGCAAAACATCTATCGATTAATGGTTTTAATAATTCAGATTGAAGTCTACCTAACACTGGACCAAGTAATCTCATCTTCTCTTCGTTCCTTTGGATAACTTCTGTTGCTGTCATTTGTGGACCACTCTGCATCATTAATTGATTTACATAGAAAGCATTTCTAATTGAGTTTCTTCTTTGCTCTTCCATGTTTAAACCTAATGGAGTATTTGCTCCAATGTTTAATGGTTCAATTCTATCTCTAGTTCCTGCTCTGTAAAAATTTAAACCACCAGGTACAGTTCTTACTGGTAGCATAAAGCCATCATCTGGAACTAATAAAGGTGGATCAACTTGTTTCTGTGCAGACTTGATTGTAGTCTTTGACATTTCATTTAGCATCTTCACGTCTGGCAAAGCTGTCATTGCTGGAGATCTACCATAGATTTCGTGTGATGCTTTTAAGTATCTTGGTACTACAAAAGGGAACTCTCTAAATCCAGATACAGATAATTCATCACCAGATTCTGCATCTAGGTATACAGATTCAAAAGGCATATTTTGTTTATCTTGTTTCTTAGGATCAAAGTCAGATCTAGGATATACTGCATGAAGTATTGATACTTCTTCGTATGGATCTTTGTTTGCTTTAGTCATGATGTTCATTGATACATCACCAAACTTTTGTATTACTGCTCTTGCAGATAAATTAAACTTTCTAAATACTGTATCGATTCTTCCTTTGTCATTCTCAGCAATAAAGATTTCGTTAATGTGTCTTGTAGAAAATTTTAAAATATCTTCATCATCTTCTTCAATAAACATTGCAGCAGTTCCAAAAGTAATTAGATCATGATACAGTTCAAATATTTCTTGTTGGAAGTTTGATTTGTTAAATGCTGCATACATAACTTCTGTTGCATCTTCTAACCATTCTTTTGCTTCATCCTCATTCTCCATATCGTTTTGTTTAAACCTTAAAGAGAACCAAGGAGTAGATGGGTTAGTTAGCATACCATGTAATGATGCTGCTAATAATTCTACTGATTGTAATGGAGAACCATCAAAAATAAGTTCAGTTCTTTTGTCACCTTTAGATCTTGTTTTAGTTACATCAGCTTTTCTTGGTTGCATATAGTCTGCAACTTCTTGCCAATGACTTTCCCAATTTTGTCTTTGTGCTTTTAAACGATCGTATCGTTTTAATAAATTTTTTGCTTTATCTGTTTGTGCCATTATGCTCTACCTAATAAACTTGGTTTACCTAAAGTCAAATCAGCAGTTACACCAGTAACGCCTGTCATGATTGTTGGATTTCTTCCTATAGCTTTTGCTTTTCTTTTTCTTAATATCAAACTATCTTCTGCAGCTTCTGTTGTTGTTGCTTGTGAGACTTCTGCTGTAGTTGGAGCAGTTACTTCTGGAGCTTGAACTACTTGACCACTACTTGCTATTGCACCACCATTATTGTCATTACCACCACCAGTATTAAGATTATCTGATGCAGTTGTGTAACCTTGTTTTTTTAATTCTGCTAAACCTTCTTTTGATCCAAGATAAGAAGCATCCATATTAATATCATCACTTGTTAAACCTTTAGATTTAACAAATTTTTGTCGTCTTTCTAAATTCATTTCATAAGGAGTTTTTCCTGTAATACCTTTTATAATTGCTCCAGTAACTCCACCATCTTTTATAAAAGTTCTTAATTCATTTCTTCTTGAAGTTTTTTTTGCATCTTTTACAGTTCCATAAGTTCCTTTTTTAGTAATACCTGCTGGACCAACTCCTCCTCCACCTCCACCAGTTGATGCACTATTAGATCCCATTACTTACCAAATGTTAAAGATGATTTAGTTTCAGATACAGTTTCAGATTTTGTTTCTTTATTTACTGCTACACCTTTTTGTAAATCATTCATGTTGTTAAATTTAGGTTCTGCTTTTTTCTTTGCAGGTTTCATTTTCTTAATAGCTTTTTTAATTTTCTCTAACATATTATTCTCCTAATAAAGTTTTAAGTTTTGTTTCTTCAGATTCTTGTATGCCTAATGGTCCAGTAAGGATAGTAGACTTTCTACCTTTTCTTCTTCTTTCAATAGCATCTTGCTCAGCTTTAATTTTTGCTTTTTCCTCTGCTGACAATTCTGCTTCAGGGGGTTCAGGCAAAGGTTGCACAGGTGGCAACGCTGGCATTTTTGGTTTAAATATTGATCCCATAATTAAATAATCCTATAATCATTATCTGCTACACTTTGTGGAGCTGATTGTCTAGTATTAATTTCTTGGAGACCAACTGCTAGGTAACGCATTGCATCACAAGCGTGTGAACTCCAATCGTGTACAGGTTTCGATCTGAACATTCTATTTTTGTCGATGTACTTCCTATGGTAATGTCTTAACGCATCTATCAAGTTTTTGCAATGGTCTGTATCAATCCAGCATCTAGGGAGCAGCATGGTTACTGCGTGGATACCTTCTTCTACTGGTAGCTTCGGTACTACCTTAAACCTAATTCCTAACTGATATGCTATCTCTCTTCTGGTCTTTCCATTGCCAAACTCCTGCACATCAATATCATGCGGAGCAAAGTGATCTTTGTAGATATAGGGTTTTTCTTCTAGCATCTGGATGTAGTGAGGTAAGCCATGACCACGTTCTTCATGGTAATCTATTATCTGTACTGATGTTCCTTTTTGCTGAAAAAATATAATACTACTGTGGTCTGCGACACCGAGATCCCAAGCAGTAGAGACAGGCAAAGTGGGATCGTAGGGAACTCTAGCTATCTGGTTCTTATCTTCAATCTTGTTAATCTCTTCTCCGTATATTGCACCTTCTATGTTTGCTATCCAGTCACACTCAAATTCTTGTAGGTACTTCTTTTCACCCATAACTTCTTTTGCTTTCTCTAATTCTTCTGGATCTACAATCTTAGTATCACTTGCTTTAGCTTTGTAGTTAAACCAATCTTCTGCACCATTTGCGTGTTGGTATAGATCATAGAAGTTATTGTTCATTCCAGCAGGTGTACCAATAAAGACACAGTAGCCTTTACGATCTGATAGAGCTGGTCTAATTATTTCTGAGAATAGTTTGCCATCAATGTTAGCATATTCATCTATGACACAACCATCTAGGTATATACCTCTTAACCCATCTGAGTTTTCTGCACCAAGTAATGTTATTCTACTTCCATTAGGTAGATCAACTCTTAGTTCTGTTTCATTAAACTTTGTGTTTGGTATCTTTGCTGTGAACTGCTTCATGTAATCCCAGGCAATAGACTTTGCTTGTTTGAATGTAGGAGCTATGTAAGCAAATCTAGGATTCTTCAACTTGCTCATCAATGCTGATCTAATCAAATGATTGATCATACATACTGTTTTGCCAAACCTTCTGTGGCACACGAGAACACTCCATCTGTATCTATTGATCTGTTGATGTAAATAAGATTGATGTTTTCTCGGAGTATAAGGGATTTTGATATTCATTAGTGTACCATCTTAGATCTTTCTCTGTTATCTAATGGATTATAATCTACACCTAATGTCATCATTACATAATCAGTAAACAGCTCTGCTGCTATCGCATTAGGGAGACCAACAAATCTAATAACTACATTATTAGTTTTCTTATCAATATAAGCAATACAATCTAAATCTTCGGTATTAAGATAATCCATATACTACATCTAGTGTATTTAAGTTTTGAAACAATAAAAAAAATAAAATTTGGAAAAGTGTTGATAAAAGGGTGCAGGGTTGTTTGTGGGTATGACTGTGTATGGGTGTGGAAATTATCCATGTATATATATATAATAAAACGACAGCAGTTTCTAGGGGGTAGGGGGGTATAGTATTCTATAAATATATCCAAAAAGCTAGAGAATATTATTAACGATAATTAAAGTTATCATTAGTTATTCCTATAACTATTAATTATCGGAAATATTCTTAGCCGATAGCCTTGATGTGAGAACAGAAGTTGGCGTGTCAATATAAGAATAGGATCTTTTAACTATCATTTAACTATCTTCAACCTTATCTATTCTTTTAACCTCTTATGATCTTAATATCTTTCAACCTTCTCTAAACATTAGAACCATTCTAAATTAGATGTGACGTTTTGTCATGTTCCATTAATTAACCAATAGATTAAATTAATATTTATGAAAACAAAAAACAGAAAAAAAACTATATTGTATTACTTAGCTTATACTTTTAATACTTTGTTTTTATTAAGTGCGTTTATATTAATAAGTTTAATTGCTTTAAACTAAGAAAGGAAAAAAATATGCTTATAATTTTAAAATGGGTTTTATTATTATTATTGTCTGTTTCTGGAATGGTACTGGCAACAGATCCAAATTATCAAACAACTGGATTTATTTTGGCGTTTGGTTGTTTTTTAATTTTTGCTTTAGATGTTGCAAGAAATTTTATTAACTAAAAAAAAAAAAGGATTAATTAATTATGATCTATAAAATATTATTCTTTGTATTTACTACAACTTTTTTAACTTCATTAATGCTTTATATCTTGCATTTATGGTCAATCTAATATGCGACAATTTGGCAACTATAAAAATAAATCAAGTTAAAATATAACAATAGAAAACAACGAAAGGAAACAAAAAAATGAAAGACACAATAACAGAACACACTTTTACAGATGAGATGATCAAACATGGTTTCAGCTATGAGGGTACTAAAGCATTATTTGAATACTTTGAACAGTACGAGCAAGATTGTGATCAAGAATTAGAATTTGATCCAATCGCTTTTAGATGTGATTTTGATGAGTATGAAAACTTAAAAGAAGTACAAGACAATTACACAGATATTAAAAGTCTTGATGATTTAAGAAATCATACGACAGTAATTGAAATACCAAACAGCAAAAGATTAATAATACAAGCTTATTAATTAACCAATAGAAAGGATAAAAAAAAATGATTAAATACATAATACACGCAAAAAAATGGCGTGATAAGGTTAATGGAAATACTTATCACTCAGCAAGGGTACTTGATACACAAAGACAATTACAATTAGCTGTTCCATTTCAATATGGATATGGCGATCACTTTTTAACAACAGCACAATCGGAAATGATTGAGCAAGATTGGATAAAAGACGATTTCAAATCAACAGATTGGCAAAATATTCACATTGTAGTTGAAGATGATTGCAAGAAAAAAGATGTTGAAAAGTGGGGTACTTGTTAATGCATTGGAAAGATAATTTTATTAAGTTTGTCAATAGATTAAGCAAAAAAAAAGGGTTGGAAGTGCGACGATATGAACCCTTATTTTTATCAAATTGATTTGCTACGATTCAGCAATGCAAAAAGTTTAAGAGAATACAAGCAACAACAAAAACAAAAAGCGAGGAAATAAAATGACAAATAAAAACTTTGAATTGGCGTGTGAATTAGCTGATGATTTATATTTTAAATTCATTGATAGTTTGCACGATGATATAGCAAATGAATATGTTGAAGTTGATGAAGGCAATATAGGCGGTACAAAAAACACAGAAAAGGGTAGCGATTTATATTGGGAATTAGAAAGCACAATCAAAAACGCATTAGATAAACAAACAGAAAGCGAGACAATATGAAAGTATATAACATAACATTTGTTGAGGAGTGTACTTCACAAGTAAAAATAAAAGCTGAAACATTAGAGAAAGCAAAAGAGATTGTGAATAGTGGAGACTTCACAGGCGATGAAATAATAGAAAGAGATCACTTTCAAATTACTGAAAGTTATGAGGAAAGCGAGGGAAAATAAATGAAACAATATATATTTTGGCGTGATGTAAATAAACAAGTGAGAGAGGAATGTATAATTGAGGCTAATAGTTTAGATGAGGCAACAAAAAAACATAATGAAGGTTATTGTGATTATGTTGAAGTTGATGCGTTAGATGAGAATGAAATATTAGATGAGGGAACTATAGAAAGTGAGACAAAATGACAGATATAAATTTTTACTGTTGCGTAGTAGTTTTATTTTTAATGATAGTATCAATAATAACAATATAGAAAGCGAGAAATAAAATGGAAAATCAAATATCATGTGACAACTGTGATTGTTTAGAAAATGAAAGTGAGTTAATTGAAACATTTGACAATGAATTATTATGCTCACCTTGTTATATTAAAAAAGAATTTAACACAGAAAGTGAGGAATAATGGCAATAGATTTTGACGCATTAGATCTAGTAAGAAGTAATAACAAAGCAAAAAGACATGAAGCAATTAAGATACAAAAGAGAGAACAAAAAGAAAAAGATATTAAATACTTCATGGACCAATTAAGTTCAATCAAAAGAGATCATGACTTGTGCAATGATCCCGCAGTTAAAAAATTGCTGTTAGATAAATGGTATGGAGTGGTTAAGTTATGCACAAAAAAAATAGAGGAGAAATAATTGTATAATATAAACTTTAAAAAATTTTTTGATGATGATGATTTATTAACTGGTAAAGTTATGCAGTTAATAGAACTAACTCAACAAAATATAAACAACAATAATAACAAACAAATGGAGAAAGAAAATGATTATAAACAATTACGATACAGTAATAAAGTTAGCTGACAAAGGAGAAGTCTTTGAGTATCATGTTGGGTACTTAGCACGAGATAGGTTCTACAATAATGACGTTAGAGACAAAGCAAATCTACTTATGAGATTGGCAGAAAGTGGTGTTGTGGAACTGTACCAAAAAAGATTGACGCATGGGAACATTAATCATGATCCTAAGTTTCAATACCTAGCAAGAAAAATATAACAACAAACAGAAAGGGAAATATGTACGTTATAGATTATCCAAAACAAAAGATTAAAAAGTTTTCTAATCAAGAACTAGAAAGTTTTTTAAATACAATAATAAAAAAAAGATTTATCTTTGTTAAAGACAAAGTGAAAGCAAAGAAGTTTTTAAAACAAATAATTAAAAATTAATCTTTATTATTTGTGGGTGTCAATACATCTTTGGCACTCACATAAAATATTATGCCAGAAAGTTTAGAACTAAAAGAAATTTTTATTTATTTTGTAATTAATAAAAAATCTAAAAAAATTATTTACATAGGCGAAAGTCAAAATGGAAGATCAAGAGTACAGCTAAGAAGATTTGATGATAAGGTTTGTGATGTTAAAGTAATTACATCTAAAAAAATAAAATGTTTAGAAAATTTTTATTTCAGAAGATACTATGAAGCAAGGTGGATATATAAATTTAAACCAGAATATAATTTACAAATAAATACACCACCTAGTTTAAATCTTTTTTTAATGAAGATGTTTTTATGGAATGAAAACCCACAAACAGATTGGATAGTACCATTCTCACAAAATTGTCCATTCAAATGTAAGTTTTTAAATCATACACAAAAAACAAATAAGTATATTTTTAATGGCTATTCAAAAGTTTGGAATGAAATTGATTTAGATAAGAAACTTTTTATTAACAATCAAAAAGCATTTGATTATATTTTAAATAATAAAATTGAAAAAACTTTAAGCAAAAAAACTAGAAAAACATTTAGAACAAGAACAGAAAGATTGCACAATTAATCTTTATTATCTGGGGGTGTAATATCTGTTACATCCTCAGATACATCAATCATATTATCAGAGTTATCTTCCCAACTAATAGACATTTTAGTATCAATATCTTGCTTAATAGTTTTGTTATCAGAATATAGATCAGTAATTTTTCCTGCAACCCATTGAACAAACTTAGCTTTCTCTCTTATCCATAATATCTCATTAGGAGATTCAACTTCTTGATAGTTAAATACTTGTAACAGTTTATCAATTAAAGTTTGAACACCTAGTTTTCTGGCTTCAAGTATCCTTGTCTCTAACTCTGGATTTTTTCTTAAGTAAGCATAAAACTTCATCAAGCTGAACGGATACTGCTTGTCTTGAATGATCTCTGAAAGCGTCATTCCGTTTACCAATTTTTCTTCTATGATAGACAGACTTTCCTTTGTTAATAATTCTTGGTTTGGTTTTGTTGTAATAGTATTCTTTGATTTGCTCATCAGTATAGTTCCTAAATTGTATTAGTTTTGATAGTTGTTTTATTCTACTTTCATCTGTGTAATTAGCTTTGTTAAACTTATCATAGTTTTGATAGCCATGATATTTACATTTGAAAACTTTACCACCAGATAGTGGATAACCTTTCATTCTACAAGGTATTTTTAAACCTTGCCTTAACCCAGCACGAGTATGACCTTGGCAAAATACCTTTCTCATTGGTCTCCCTACCATATTTTATTTCTCCTATTTATCTCTCAAGTTTCTGACTTGAGCCATGGTTTAATCCCATTACGTTTATTGTATTCAACTTTCTCTCTGTATCTTGGGTTAGCTTGTTTCTTTATTCTGGACAATGCCGACAGAATTTTCTCACTATTAACATAAGTTGCTTTACTCTCTCTTTCCTTATCCTCTTTCAGTTGAATAGCTTGCTTACATAAATAAACATTAACAGTTTCTGATTTAAGTTCATCCAGAGGTAGCTTGGATAGTTCATCTAATATCTTCTGAGTATCCCCTGCAAATCTCTTAACAATATTACCTATATTATTTAATGTATATTGTTCTTCTAATGTAGCTAATGTTTGGCTATCTGACGTTAAATGTTTAGCTATCTGAGGTTTTGAGATAGTCGTATTATGGCTATCATAAGTGTTCTCAGCTTTTAAAAATGTATCATTAACAATATAAGTTTTACCAGATCGACCTCTAATATCTGATATGATATTTAATTTATTAAGTTTAGCTAACGCAGTTTTAACAGTAGCTCTACATAATCCTGTATCTTTAGCAATAGTTTCGTGTCTTAATCCTGCCTTGTATCCATTTTTCTTCCAAGCATATTTCATCACAGACAAAAATACATTTAAACAGGTAGATTTTTCTTCCCCATTTAAAATATCTAAGTGATGATACAGCTTATAGGTTACATGAAGAAAACCTCTAGTTGTTATGTTCATTATTTATCCTTTCGTTTGGTTGATTTACAATTTGTTTTGTGGTGGTTATGCAAAGACCTCAAGATTTTAACCCATTGGTCCTCATTCATAAGTCTAAACTCTGTCTTAGAGCTGCGTATACGCTTGATCCTAAAGGTTAGGCTCCCAGGTGTGCTTTCTTTATAGAAAACTAAAAAGCAGGGTATATTTAAGCGTTCAGCGATGATCTTTGAGAGGGTTGTTGCCTTCCATTTTTGATTTTTATCATAGCAAGTCTCAATGATAGCTAAAGGTTCAAAGCAATACTGACAACACTCAACACTATCAACATCTATATAAGCAATGCCGTCATATTTTCTGTGCCAATCAGAATACAATCCATTGCTGAAAGCATACACATCACGTGCCATTTTTTAATACCCTAATCTCATTTTCTTTTTCTTCAATCTCTTTCTCAAGTGCAAAAATTATATCAGCTTGTTTCTTAATATATTTTTTGGCTCGTTTAAGTTCTTGCTTACAATCAGTCTCATCAAAGATTCCAGAATATGTCATATCATTTCTCGTATATTATTTTTTTAACTACTGATCTAGGATAAGCAGTTATATTTCCAACAGATAACTTATCCTCATCATAAGAATAAGAGGTAAATATTTTTACTACTTTAGAATCTTTATAATATAGATAACCAATATCCTCACACCAACTGTAGCTAAACTTATCAACATCATTAAGATCATCATACCATTGAGATGAGCTACAAATATCAACCCAAATGATTCGAACTTTTTTGTATGGTAGTTTTTTCTTAGTCATTTTCTTTCCGTTATACAATTATAATTATCCGTTGACAACCTATTAAAATCATTGTAATCGTTATCAAAAAAACAGATTGGAAAAAAATGGAAAACGATAAAACAAAAAAAGCATTCTCAATATTTAATGGTGGTGAAGGATTAGATCATTGGTCTTATTCATCTACAAGTACACCCTTTGCAAAAAATTTATTAGGTTATACTTTCCCTCAAGAAGTTAGAAGGAAGTTTCCATTTAGATACAAAGCAAACTTTGGCAACCTAGTAAACAATGTGGTTCAAAAGATGATCGCAGATGTAATTTATAAATCTAAAACAATTAAAGAAACAGAATGGGATAAAGATTATAAAGTTTGTTTCGATCAAGAAAAAGAAAACATAAATGCAAATCCACCTGTTGATGAAAAAGATAAGTTCGGCAGAGAAGCGATGATTAAGTTTGCAGAAGATTGTATTCCAATCACAAAGAAAGTTGTGCAAAATATTATTGGTAAAGATAAATTAGTTTGTGAAAGATATGTTGAACTAAAAGAATTTGACATGATCAAGCCTGTCATTGGTCGTATTGATTATGAAACTAAAACAAAATTTATAGAATTAAAAACTAAACCACCTAATTTAAGAAAGGTTAAAGGCAAAGAAGAATGGAACATGATCTCTCAAGATCTACCTACTGAGCCAACGATTGAAAACCTTACACAGACTTCGTTCTACTACATGGCAACAAAGAAGATACCTTACTTGGTATATGTTAATGATAAAGATTATGTCATCTTTGATAAGAGCCATGAGTTAATGAAGGCAGATCATTTGCAACATCTATATAATATCATGATAGATAAAATTCTAACATGGGAGAAGATGATTATGTTTGCAGAAGGTAACATCAATAGACTAGCTAACATGATGGAGCCACCAGACTTAAATCATTTTTTTTATTATAAAGATTTAGCAGATGAACAAGTACAATTAATCAATAAACTATGGGGTATAAAAATATGAGTAGTGAAAATAACG
>Ga0208428_1001220_pt1 | contig 10960 bp, 12 predicted proteins | sample DEB08_DNA_11_FD_184535 | JGI IMG/M metagenome (GOLD analysis project Ga0208428, IMG submission 184535) | Aqueous microbial communities from the Delaware River and Bay under freshwater to marine salinity gradient to study organic matter... | ecosystem: Environmental > Aquatic > Marine > Coastal ... | reverse complement strand
TGCGGCTAGGACATAAAGCTTACCCGGTTGGAATCCTCCGCTCAGACAATAATCCAATCGTTTGAATCCTGTGCTTACTGCGGATGATTCTCCCGCATCTATGGAAAGAAACTCAGAATGTGCTTCCTTGGTGGCGGTCCCCACTTTTACCTGTCCCTTGCCTGACGCTAATGCTTTGGCTACTCTCAGATTAAACTCCGATGCAATCTCATCTGATTGTTTATTCTGTTTGAGCATATCCGAGGATACCATGATTGCCCGTTCCACCTCGCGTCTGTTTCGCGACTCCACCAATTGATCCACATATCTCTCCACCTGTCCTCCGCCAAACTTCTCTGCGAGTTCAAGAGCTTCCGAGGAATACTCAGGTAGCTCAATTGCCACATCCACCTCGTTTAACTCGGATCGCTCTGCGATCAAACGGAATATCGCTTGGTGCGCGGGCGAGGAGAAGTCATTCTCCGTTAAGCGCTCAACTGCGGTGGCGGTGGAGAGATTTGTGTCATCCCGGAGACATGCGGCTAGGACCGCTTGTTCTGATACCAAGAAATCCATCAAAACTCTTCCTCGTCCTCATACTCAGGAATTGTGACCTCCTTGAGAATAGGATCGTTATTTCCCTGTGGCATCTTCTCCTTGATCCATCTCCTGCACGCATTCCGGTATGTGGCAATCCAATCAGCCTGGGTATGTCCCTTCCCTTTTGCCCAATCCACGAAGATGGAAACCGCTTTCTCATGATCAAGTCCTTCCTTCTCAGCAATATCTTTTGGGGGGGCAAAATTAGAGGGGATCTTTGATGCCCTCGTTTTTGATTTCTTTTTTCCACTAACCGCGGATTTTTCGCTATATCTAATATTAAAACAATTGGAACAATTGTCGCGCACGCGCGAGGGATGCCGCAGATACTCCACCAGGAGTGGAGTAATGGTGGAAACTGCGGTAACTCCATAAAGATCACAATGCTCTTTCAAAAGATCACTTATCCATTGAGGAACCTTGATGCGCAGTTCTGTCTTTTTCTGTATTTCGTCTGTCATTATAATCCTAAAATTGTGCAAACAAGTCCTATGATAATTGTGAAAAATACGATCCCACATATGGCAAATAACATGCCTTGGGCGAGTAATTTGAGTGCTAATTTTATCCCATCCATCATGCCACTTTCTCCTTTAATTCTTCCCTCGCTGTCATCACTTTTGCGTAAACATTCTCAGGGTAATTTTTACCAATATACATACCAAACTGCTCCGGGCAGGAAGCTCCATCCTTATTCATAAAGAACCTAAATCTCTCCAACTTCTCTTCTAGTTCTTCTTTTACAATACACAGTGTACTCCTAGATTTTTCCCACTTCTCAGCTAACTTATTCAGGGATACACCATAAACCATGTTTGACATTAAAATGTCAGCTTCAATTGGCGTAAGCTGATCCATGAGAATCTGAAGAGATTCCTTTTCCTCAATCGTCAATTGCTTGGTATGCGATAAGAGCCTATCAGTCTCAACATCCTTGTAGTATGTGAGATTATTCTGACGCATCTTAAACATCTCAGGCCATTCGCTAATAACATCCACAGATATTCCTGCATCGAGGAATGCTAACTCCATCCTCTTTACCTCATTGTCTGTTGGCCTACGCTTTAAGTTTATAATCTCCCCTACTCGCGATGGCTCCATATTCATTTGCCTTGCAAGTCTCGATTGACTCCACCCAAGTTTCTGTAGCGCTTCCCATATCGCACCGTGCTTTATCTTTACTACTGCCGCTATCTTCATGACGCATTGTTTAGCATATGATGCCTCAGAATTAGAATGGCATCTGCTGTTTTTAATGTGAGTCCCTTGGTTGAGGGAAAGAACTGCTTGGCGTGGTTCATGAGCGCTTTCTTGCGCTTGTTTGAGGTTAGCCCACTTAGTCCACTCAATCCCTTTTGCCACTCCTGTGGACGCACCAGGACAAACGGAATCTCCAATGCCCTGAGTACGCCTTCCAAGAATCCGCATGATTTACCAAGCTTAAATGAGGTGGAACTAGGTATCGCCTTCCCCACAAAGGGAGGAACATGTTCCACCACAGCCTCGATGCTCGTCACATCCGGATGGTCTTTAAGGTCCTGCATATGCTCCACAAACTCGAAGTCCTCATCAAGAGTATGCAACGCAATCTTATGCTGTCCTCCCCATGCGATTGCGTACCCACCGGACTTACCGGGGTCTATCCCTATTGTAAGTCTCATGTTTCCTCCTCCTCGTCTCCGCAATCTTCCTCGAAGTGCAGGATGAGATCAGGATCGCTGACCGCGTCCATGTCTTCCTTCTTTAAATAAGCCACCACTTGGCACACACATGCTTGCAGAACAGTAAGTGCCGCAAATGTATCTGCTTTACTCAAATGCTCCATACTCAATTGCAATGCCTTTTCCATATGTTCGATCTTATTCATGCTGCCTTTCCCTCCGAGTCGCGTCTCACCGCATTGGCGAAATCAGTTATGTCTATGGTACGCCTGTTGCCTACCGTTACGCTATGTAGCTCGTATGATTCTATGATCCGGTAAACATAGGTACGACTAACCCCAAACTTATCCGCCAATTGCGAAATGTTTAATCGGTTATTCGTGATCTGCGATCCGAGATCCAAGGTTTCCACCATGTCGCTATACCCTGGCCATATGCCACTTGATTGGCAGGCGGCCCACAATTGGCACGCTCTTTCCATGTTGGAGAATTGCTTATTAATATCGCTCTCCTTGATGGTGTAGGCCGCAGTAGCGTATGGTGCTGTCTTCTCAACCGCAATGAATACGAACTGCTTGGGCTTTTCTCCGAGCAATCGCAAGGCGTGCATGTACCAACATGCCTGAAATAAGTACCCAAACTGACGCACACTCTTGGTGAATCCACGATTAGATGCATCCTGTGTGCTTTTTAAATCAATCACCACACCCGCGCCGGGGATATACAAGTCAGGTCTTACCTTGCACTTGGCACCTTCCATCTCAAAGTATCCCGTGCCTTCCACTACCTTATCAATATCCGCCATGTAGTGCCGAAGAACAGGATTATCCAATGCACTTCCCGCCATTTCGAGAATCAGATCGTAATCCGCAGGAGCGAGCCATTGCTTATCCGGTTCACTCTTTTGCATAAGTTCAAACGATTCCTTGTAGTGCTTGGTTCTCGGACCCTGCCCGTCAATCTCACTTGGTTTGACCGCAAACTCATCATCCAATTTCTCAGGCTCCAGGGTAGCAGTATGAAATCCACTCCCTATCACCAAGGCAGGACTGCTTGGTTTTGGATGATTCATATCATACCTCACCTTTGCGGGGCAGGTTTGTAAGAGACTCCACGCAGTCGAGCGAGATAACTCGCCCGACCCGTGGTACTCTGCGTTAGTAATACCATCCTTTAGCATGACAATCCTTTCAGTTGGGGATACTCGCCTTCGATGCCTTCAAGCATTGCACGAATCTCGTGGTCGCACTCACGCCATTGCTTAACCTTCTTCACCGCATGTGTCACATTGGTGTGGACTCGGTCAAACTTCTCAGCCACTTCCTCCTGGGTATTGCCCAACAGATACGAGTAGAACATCGCAATCTGACGAGCTAACGCCACATTCTTGAAACGATTACGGGAGTTGATCTCATCCACCGTGGTCCCCATGAAATCAGCCACTATCTTTTTTATGTCGCCAATCGCCATCAGAATGGGTCCTCCTCTTTTGCGTTATCCTCAGGTGCAGGAGTAGGCTCCGCAAATGGATCATCTCCGGTGAACAAAGCTTCGAGGTTTATCTTCATCGCTTTTACCGCCGCATTGATCTCATCGCTACGCTTCTTATGCGGGGATGGGGTCATCGCATAGGATGTTTCCAAACCTTCACCATTGCGGACAATCTTCAAGTCATACTTGCGTGGATCTCCCCAATCCTCATCCTTCGCAAGCGTGATTAACTCCTGGCGTAACTTCGCCTGAGTCAACTCTAGTATCTGAATACGCTCCTCGTCATAGTTATATACGAGCATCGCTAAGAACTGCTTTGGTTTTTCCTCAAAACTCATCGGAGCATCCTCGCCAATCTTCCAACGATGTGGTCTTCTTCCACCATCAGCGGAACTCGCCCAACCTAGCATACCCTGAATTACTCCACCATCATCGGAAGATCCAACTATGCGAAACTGATTCGCACCTTGCGTTAATTTCATATAATTACCGCCTCCGCTCGAAGAGCTTTGCGGAACATCTTTTATATTATCTAAGAATCCCATTATTATTTTTATATTATTTGTTATTTTTTTGTTGTATTTGCATGTAGTTATCTGTTTTTATTGTCCACATGGGACGACAAATACTTACAAAGCCTGTATCTCTGAGGCTTTCACCTTCAGTCAGAGAAAAAGTTAAAGCAGTTAGTGATAGCACCGGGCTTATGCAGGCCCAGGTATTTGATCTATTACTTCAGGCCGCCTGTAAGGCGCTTGATGAGGGGGCAGAAGAACATTCTCTCCCGCTACCCCTTCATTTAAAGATGGTAAAAAAGTAAGTAGCTCTTTAATCAGAACATCTATGCCCACCTTTGTGGGCGTTTCTGCTGTTATCGTAATTTCGTTCCCGCCTTCATGCTCCAAGCGAAGACCGTCCATTACCGATGTGGTATGTATTGTAGTCATCTGTAGTTATTTTTTCTGTGGTTTTATAACGCATTGTTTCTTGGGCAAGAAATTTTAAGTCCTACTTAAAAGCTCCGTTGGATCGTAGGCATTCCAACATACACACGGGAGGTGATCTCCACGCTTGAGTGACCGAGCGCTTTACTCGCCACAAAAGCATTATTCCCATTATTCCTCATCACCCGGTGACCGCAGTATTTCCGCAGACGGTGTACGGGGCGATCATCCACCACCCCGCACCTCCGCCTTAAAAAAGATGGAAACTCGCGCGTTATGCGGTCCTCCTGCACCGGAACGATTAAAGCATCGTTCGATGTTTTATGGGAGTTGATAAGTTCCCACCACGATGGATCGCAGGGACGATCCTGGTATTCACCACCGCTTTTGGGACTATGTATCCTTATCAGTTTGTTTCCATCGAAGTCTTCGTGCAGATCATCAAACCTTGCCCGTTGGATTTCACTACTCCGAAGACCCAATCCGTACGCTAATGCGTACATCAAATACATTTCAGGGTCAGACTCCTTCAGCGCTTCGCACGCCTCGCGGATCTTGTCCAACTCCTTACGGTTCGCATCAAATGGCGTGACCTGCACGCCCTCCAAACTCAACGCGATCCAATTACTGAACCATTTAGTATTAATATCTAACTGCTTATACCTCTTGATCCACGCCTTAGAAAAGATTGAGCGCGCCTGACGCATCTCATTACTCCCGCGCCGAGCTACCCAATCATCGCAGATCGGAATCCCCGCTCCCGTTACACTAGCAAATGCGGATATGTCTGAATCCGCAGGATCGATTGCGTAATGTTTCAGGATCTGCTCCATGCGCAGAACATTATTGCGCTTGGTGCGCTCATTCGCCTGTCGCTTTGCGACAAGCGTTTGCGTTATGTATATTTCGAAGAGTTGCGGGATGGGCAATTGCTTCCGTACACCTTCAAAGCGAATAAATCCGTTATCAGATATCATAGGGGTAGCGGAATCGTGTAAACTAACTGCTGATTCTTGTAAAGTATACATGGCGTGAATTTTTTTATATATGGTTATTGCGTATTATGTTACGCATTCACGACCAATGCTACTTGGTACCGGGCCGGGGACTCGAACCCCGAACCAATTGATTAAGAGTAAGTTGACAGAAAAGTTTATGTCACATGCTCCTAATCACATGAAGCGTTGGAGCAGTAAAAACAATAGATTAATTTGATGTCAACATCTTTTCTGATTTTTTTAAAAAAAAGAACCGCCTCGGTTAAAAGACGGTCCTAATATAGAAAGAAAAGGTACTATGATATACCTTGTGCTAAGACGCTACTTGCTGTCTTGGATTTTGTCAAGCCCTCCGAGATATTTCCAATATACCATATCGAGCGGAGTCCCCTGGAGCATTGCTCCCTTATACTCCCCATCGCCCACTATAGCGCTGATATCCTGCCATCCTCTGTCGAAGATTGCGGTAGGTGGTAAGAGCATTTCAAGAGTGGCTTTTGCAGGCCCCTCGCGTCTAGCTTTGTTTACAATGTAGCGGTTGATACCAATCAGTCTCCAAAGATTATCTTCAAGTAACTCGTCACGCTTTATGGGCCTGCCGTAAAGCGTATCCTTAATCATATCGGTACTTGCATTGGCGGCACCAAATACTAAACCAAGTCCCATGATTTTAGATATTGCTTCAGCGGCGGCTTTTGCGGCACCCCTTGTGTTGCCTTTTTTCATCAACTCGTTTGCTCGATCAATGTCCTTTTGTGCGGCTTCGCGAAATACATCAAATTGTTTTACGGTAAAACTTTTGAGCATGTACATAATACGGGCATTACCGCTCTGATTGTAGAACTTAGGCATCTCTCCAAGTGTGGCAGGATTTACATCCAAGAACTTGTACCAAATCAATTCTTCAACGCCTTTGGGTAGCTCGCCTGATGCGGGATTACTTTCACGCAATTCCTTTACCATCCGCCCTGCCCTTTCTTTTCCAAAGACAGGCGTAAGATCATCCTGCAACGCCTGCGAGTTCTTCATCGCTTGGGCTTTATACTTTTTCCATGAGGCGTTCATGGTAGTGTTCTTTGCAAGCTGATCTAACTTCTTAATTCCAACTCTTGTAAAGACCCAATCCAACGCACTTGATAATCCACCCGTGCTTGTTGCGGCATCAATATTATGATCCTTCAGGTTGAAGTATTTTACGAAATCAAAGTTTTCCTTCTGATTGAATAAAGACTTAAAGGTATTATCGAACCCATTGAAGTAAATGCTGTACGCCAGGTCGCCAAGCTGAGTGATTGCGGAACCAAAGTTACCCATCACTTGGATGTAGTTTAAATTCTTCACTCCTTGAATAAATGGATCTACCGTCTTTCCGCTAAAGCGAGCCTGTATAATCTCCTTTAACTTCTCAACATCTTCGGGACTTAAATCATTTCTATCCTTGAGAAGTCTTTGCGCCACTTGTCCGGCAAGCGTGTCATCCACTTCCATGTCCATACCGAGATCCGCACCTTGCCTATCTTTACTACCATCAAATCCTACCTCTTGACCTTTGGCGTTGGGATTACGGTAAAGGAACTTGCGTCTCTCTACTGCCTGCACGGTACGCTCGACATAATTCTTTAACGCATCAGCGGGATCTGCGTATCCATCAATCATTCGCTCATCCCTGATAAATCCAATTTTACGCTCTTTGAGATTACCGGGCAACGATGCTCCAGGTTGCACGGGGAATCCACGCAATGTTCTGCTTGTTATCTCTGCGGCTACTCCTTCAGGGATCGACTCTATACTATCTAAACCTTCTTTCTGCGCATACTCCTCTAGTGCTTTTGTGACTGCATTTGAGTCGTCACCTTGAAGTGCTGAACGAAAAGATTTATAGTCCTTGATAAGACGTGGAAAGTAACCTTCTTGGTATCCTACATCGATACCACCCTCCTGCCTGGCGTAATTACGAATATCGTTAAATGCTTTTTGCATTTCCGTAAACTCCTTCCCCACTTGATCGGATACTTTCAGGTCATCAAGCATGACTCGGATCTTAGCCATGTCTCCATTCAGGAGATGGAGTTTAAACTCTCTTTGTTTTTTCTCATTACCCTTGAGACGCTTTGTCATTGAGGTAATGAAAGGTGCGGTACGATCTAAGTATTCGCGAGTCGTTTTATTTATTGTGCCTTCGTGCTGTCTAAAGATAGCGTTTATCTGAGGACTTATATTTTTAAGCTTACGAGACAAAGGAACTAATGCATCGCTAACAAACTCCTTTGCATACCTCATTGCCTGACTTGCACGACTTGGCGGTATAAACGGATTATCCGCAGTTCCCTCGCTTATCTTCTCAGCTTTCACGCTATCAGGTGCAGTTTTTACCGGGTCTGCTTTTACCTGGGCTTGCGTCTTCTTATAGGTAGGAGTCTTCTTGAATTTACGAAATGCTTTGGGACCAAATCCTGCGGCGGCTAAGACTGCAAACATTAGCGGATGAAATCCTGCTTGCTTCATCTCATTCTCTTCATCCTCAGTAAACATAGATGCAACTCCAACCGCACCTGTCCCTGCGGTAAATGCTGTTGAAAAATACTTTTCGTAACCTTTCCCAAGAAATCCTTCTGCCATCCTATCCTCTTTAGTCATGGGATCGGCTTGCTTCATTGGACGGTCACGCATACCAACGCCAGGCTCAGTTGGACTCATCTGCGCTCTACGCATATCGTCCTGAAGATCCAAGAGGTTCATGCCATTACGCTTGTAGATTCTCTTGAGGTCAGCGTTTAAACGAGCGCGCTCTTTCTTTGATCCCTTACCCTTGCCTGATCTATGATCGAGTATAGACAATCGCTCTTTTATTCGAGCAATCTCATCTGTGTCTCCCAATCGCTGAATACCAAGTTCGGTTTGCTTCTGCGCGCCTATTTCGTTTTGGCGAAGGATAGGTTTAAATATTTCATTCTGCTGTGCGATCTCATCATCAAGCGTCTTTTGTATATTTGCCATCTGACTTACCGCATCATCCATCACAGGCTCGCCACCCAGGATTCCCTGCCTGCCGCTTGGAGTAGAAAAAGATGGTTTAGAAAATGACTCTAATGCACCACGCTCCATCGTAGGCGTATCAAAAGATTTAGTTCCTTCCTCAAGTGGTGGTCTTTTAGCTAAGTTGCCTAGAGCGGTATCCACCTCATCTAAAAGTTTTACTTCAGTAGCTAGTAATAATTTATCCGCTACTTCTTCAGGATCTTTAATATTTGATAATCCTTCGGTATCTATTTTCTCAAGTATAGGACTACCAACTTTTGCGTTATTAACTCCGTTTGCATCTTTAATATCTTTGCCAATTGCTTTTACCGCATCTGTGCGAGTCATGCCTTCGCTGACCTCTGTGCCTATATTGTCGCTCATCCACTTCGCTTCTGCGGCGCCAAGCGTACCACCGAATACGCCACCAAATAAAAGCGTGGTTGCAATCTCATCGCGCGTTGGTGCGCGGTCCTCGTCAATCATAGTACGAGCAGTAAGTTCTGCTGTGGCTAATCCTGCACCTTGTCCTGCACGGATTGCTGTTTTACCCGCTGTTCCCACATTGGCAAACTTACCAACAGGTACCACACCTAGTGCAGTTGCAGTCGCAAGCTCTCCCTTCCCTATGTCACTCTGAAATCCCTTTGCTATTCTATATTTTTGCGAAGCGTAATTTCCTAAAGCTGATCCAATAATTATACCTTTCGGGCCAAAGGCAGAACCAAGCACAGGACCTAATATCTCGGCACCTATTATAATTCCTGTGTCTACAAAATCCGGCTTTCGATCTTCAGCAAATCTTAGAGGCTCCCGATAGTATTCCTCGGTAGCCTGTATATCAATTATGTTGGAATTATTTAAATATTCCTCCGTTGCCTGTAGATCGATCTCGTCCATCAGAATAAAGTAGATGCGTTGATTGCCTGTGCCTCTTGCCTCTGAGCCTCATTAATTCTTCTTTGTCGTTCTAACTCTTGCTTCTCTAATTGCCTCCTAGTCATCTCTTCCTTTTGCGCAATAGTAACTTCTCTTTTATTGCCGTTTCCATCAATAATCGTGGTTGTCTGATTAAGCCTTAAATTAAATCTATCCCTGACTAAGTCTTTTAATCGTGCAATATCAGCACTCGCATAACTATTAGCTTCTTCGGATTCCTGCATTTCGCCTGTAACGCGATCTATAGTAAATAAATCTTCTATATTTACAGACTCACCATCGCCATCTTTCACAAAAGTAGGAGAACTTAATATACTTTTAATCTCCTTATCTTTATCTGCTATTTGATCTTCTAGCGTAAGATTCTTTGGAGTTTTATTCATAGTACCTTTTGCTGTTGCATCTAGGTACTTCATATAGCTTTTACCTTTATCGATATTTGTTTCCGCTGCTTCTATGGCTAAATCATCCTTCCTAATATTTCTCCCTGCCATTCCTTCAATACCTCCACCCTGATCAATAGTTTCTTTTGCTATGTCTATATTGGTAGAGTCTAGTCCTTGTTGGGCAAGAGTGTTAGCAGTTTGCCCAGGTATTATTTTTTGCCTTGCTTCATTCTGCATAATGTTGGTGTCAAGTTGAGTACCTAAAGCTTCTGTCTTCTTGGGCAAAAGTTCTCTTTCTGCTTCTATCTGTTCTCCCGACAAACCATACTTAGCTAATATATTTTGAATCTCTGCGGTACTTGTCGCTTTACCTTTATCAGCCTCTAACTGTTTTAACTCTATACCTAAATCATTGAATGCCTTTTTCTGCGCAAGTAGATCATTCCTTAATTTTTCGGTGTCTTTTTGTTCTTTTAAACTTTGTGCCTGCGTTGCCTGCATTAACCTCTGCCCTTGAAGCTGAGTAGAAAGCGTAATGTTGTTTACCAAGTTTTTACCGAACTCCACTCTAGTAGATAACGGCACATCAGGATTATTTAAATTCTCCTTGTAAGCGGCATACTGTGGAGCCATATCAGGATCTTGTTCTGCAAGCATATCGAGCATACTTGATTGACTCTTTATGAATCCCTCATTCTTTTTCTGCTTCTCCTTATTAAGTCCGTACTGCTGAATCATGCCTCCTATCTGTTGGCCCATGTTTGCGTACATTTGCCCTTGCTGTTGCCCTGCCCTCGCGATGAGGTTGGCGGCATTGGCGGTTGAGCCGAGCGCGGATCCGTAGTTGCCTGAAAAGAATGGTCGTCTTGCCATGATTATTTGTCTCCTATTTTAGAGTCCATCCACTTGCGGATAATTCCTTTGAGGCGAGGTTTGTCGCTTAT
>Ga0208428_1001219_pt1 | contig 10961 bp, 19 predicted proteins | sample DEB08_DNA_11_FD_184535 | JGI IMG/M metagenome (GOLD analysis project Ga0208428, IMG submission 184535) | Aqueous microbial communities from the Delaware River and Bay under freshwater to marine salinity gradient to study organic matter... | ecosystem: Environmental > Aquatic > Marine > Coastal ... | reverse complement strand
ACACATTTTGAAATAAAATTGTAAATAACAGTGCAAGCATCGTCGAGCTTGTAACCAAAGTGAGCGACGGGGTAAAGCCGTCAAGCAGAGGAGAATAAAATGGACGCACTCACCTTATGGAGCCTTATGGGGTTCCTATTTGCCGCATATGCGGTTATTGCCAATGATTCAGTACAGACTCTCGGTACTTGGATGGCATCAAACAATGAGAGATTCAGCTACACAACACTATGGGCAGCAGCAAGTTCAGTGCTACTTGCAACACTGTGGTATGGCTGGTATGTAAATGGTGGCGACATCAGTTACGGACGACTGAACAAGATACCGTGGGAAGAAATACAATGGTATCACGCAGCAGCACCTGCAATCCTTGTTTTACTAACAAGACTAGGTGTACCTGTTTCAACATCCTTCCTAGTGCTAAGTGCTTTTGCAAGTACATTTGTGCTAGAAAAGATGCTGATGAAATCAATTATGGGTTATGGTATTGCTGCACTATTTGCTTATGGCGTTTGGTATGTTGTGAGTAGATACTTAGATGAAAGTGTACCTGTCAAAGAAGAACACAAATCATATTGGCGTGTTGCACAATGGGTAGCAACAGGCGGACTATGGTGGACTTGGTTAAGCCACGATATGGCTAACATTGCTGTGTTCCTACCAAGACAGATACCTGTGGATCTAATGGTAATGATTAGTGTTATATTTGTTGTAGGCTTGTACATTATGTTTAGAGAACGTGGTGGTAAGATACAACAGATTGTACTAGAAAAACACAACACAAGATACGTAAGGTCGGCTACATTAATCGACCTTTTTTATTGGCTGTGTTTGTATTTCTTCAAAGAGCTAAACGATATTCCAATGTCAACAACTTGGGTGTTCGTTGGTATGCTTGCAGGTAGAGAACTTGCTATTGCATCGTTTACTAACAAGAAGAAGTACAGTAGTGTATTCCCGTTAGTGGCAAGAGACTTCCAAAAGATGATGATAGGCTTGGGTGCATCAGTTGCACTAGTCCTAGCAATACATTGGATAATTGTTCCTAACTCAATTGGGATTTAAGAAGTTAAGGCAGCAACGACGAGCTGCCTTTTTTCTTGACTTTTATTTCAAACGATAGTATATTAAATACTGTGTAAACAAAGGACACTAATGCTAAACGTTTTTAATAAAAATAAATCTCCACATGTAGTGTTTATACACGGAGCCAACGCGACTAGTAAAAGTTTTAATTACATTAGACGCTATGCTGACATTCGAGATAATTATAGTTTTTTAAACTATAACAGTGCAGACGGTTTTGCACACAATCTTGCAGCGATGCGAGAAGATCTAAAAGATAAAAAAAACTTTTTTATTGTCGCACATAGTTTAGGTGGTGTGTATGCAACATACATACAAAATGAATTTAAAGTGAAAGGTGTTGTAACTATTAGTACGCCATTTCGCGGAAGTCGTACAGCAGACTGGGCAAGGATGTTTGTTCCAATGTATAGACTATTTTACGATGTAGGTCCAAAATCGACACCAATTGTCGAATCTTTAAAAATTAAAATAAACGTACCTTGGCTACAAATTGTTAGCACTACAGGAAATGTTCCTTGGCACTTTGCAAAGAATGACGGAGTTGTTACACTACGCAGCATGACACATAGAAATGATATGGATATTGAATATGTAGATTATAACCACTATGAAGTTTTAGTTTCAGAAGAGGTTGCTAAATTAGTTAAAGATAGGATTCAATCTGTATGAATATTACCATTGCAGGATATGGTCCAGTAGGACAAGCACACAACGCTCTACTACAAGAGCGTCACGAAATAGATATAGTTGATCCAGCTTATGCAGCTTGGAACTTCCCTATCGCAGAAGACACAGATGCAGTAATTGTTTGTGTACCAACGCCTTCAAACGCAGGCGGCGGCTGTGAAATGAAACACGTTTATGAAGTTGTTGAAGCTGCACCTAACGTTCCTATACTAATTAAATCAACTATTAGTGTAGAAGGTTGGCAGATGCTTGTTGACACATTCCCAGATAGAACTATTGCATTTTCTCCTGAGTTCCTACGTGCAGAGTCAGCAGAACAAGACTTGCGCAATACAGAGCTAATGCTAATTGGAGGCAAAGGCTGTAACTTTTGGGCAGATGTTTTTAAAGTTAATACAGAAGTTTGCGATCCTGAAGCACTTATACTTGCTAAGTATGCCCGCAACAGCTTCCTAGCACTAAAGGTAGCATTCTTTAATCAAATGTATGACCTGTGTAAAGCATTAGGAATAGACTATGGTGCAGTTGCACACTATACTGTGATAGATCCACGCATAGGCGACAGTCATAGTGTTGTAACTGAAGAACGAGGTTTCGGCGGACACTGCTTCCCTAAAGATGTAGAAGCACTTATAAGAACAGCCCAACGAGATAATGTTGACTTATCTATATTAGAAACTGCTATTCAATATAACAACACTATTAGAAACAAATAACACTAAATACACATATAGGGAATTTAGTGCTATGAGAAAAAGAACTAGAAGCATATTAGAAGAACTCAATAACGTTTACGGTAAACGTGATAATGACCGTTTCATTGAGTCAACGGCTAATAATATTATCGAAAGTTCTATTAACTTGTTAAGTAGAATACATGAAACTTATGATCTAGAAACTGCTAGTGAATTAGAGCGAAGATTTTTAAACAGTATCAAAAGTGGCGATCCCCGTAAATTCCGAAGAAGCGTACAAAGAATAATTGAAGGTAAGCAAAATGACGATTCTTAAAGAAGGTGGAAATGTTTTCAAAACAGAGCAAGGTCCACTTACACAGCGTATTCCTACGCAGGCTGTAAGACCTACTGTAGATGCGATTGAAAAAATTACAGGCTTAGAATTTGTTGATGATGACTTGCTAGGTACAACAGGCAAGAAATCAAACCCAGACGGAACATTTGAAAAGAATAGTTCAGGCGACTTAGACTTAAACACTGACCTAAACAAGATAAGCAAAGACGAGTTAATTGCAAAACTTACTGCATGGTGCAAGAAGCAAGGTATTCCAGACAATGAAATAATGAATCAAGGTCGTAAGTTTACGGGCGGCTGGATACACAATGCTGGTGACCAAGTACACTTCCGTATGCCTATCCAAGGCGGCGAAGGCTATGTGCAAACAGACTTTATGATGACAACTAATCCAGACTTGCAACGTGGAGCCAAGCGTGGCGGCACAGAACAATACTCAGGTAAGGACAGAGCTATACTATTGTCTAGTATTGCAAGAGGTAGAGGCTACAAGTTTAGTCCTAAATTTGGTGTAGTTGATCCAAACAAAGGCGACGAAGTAGTTGCAGATAACTGGAACGATATTGCAGTTGTCCTATTAGGCAAAGGTGCTACTGAGGCAGACACGCATACTGTAGAAAGTATGCTTGCAAAGATTAAAGGTGATCCTAACTATCAAGAACTAATTGCTCCTTGGAAAGAAGCAATGGAAAAAGAAGGTAAGTCAGTACCTGAAACACTTGCTGACCGCAATCACAATCGTGTAGTTGAACTAATGAAGGCACTAACTAGATGAGATTTACAGAGTTCCGCCAAGTATTAACTGAAGCAGCTAAGGTAGGTCGTGAATACCAACACCTAGAAGATCTTGTATTCGTAAAAGGTTCACAAGGTGGCATAGAAGCAGCAGACATACTTGAGAAACTAGGTAGCGACTCAGGAGATGTTGCTATCAAATGGGACGGTAACCCAACTATCTATTGGGGACGTGAGCCAGACGGTACATTTGTACTTGTAGGCAAGAATGGTTGGGGTAGAAATAAATCAACTAGCGCAGACGACCTGAGCAAGTTTATTCAAAATTCAGGCAAAGGTGCAGAAGAAGAACCTTGGCGCAAAGACTTTGGCTCAGAAATGGCTGAAGTGTTTAACATAATGAAAGCAGCAACGCCACCTAATTTTAGAGGATATGTATATGGCGATTTACTATACAGTCCTCGTAAACCTTTTAGCACTACAGATGGCGCAGTAGAGTTTGAGCCAAACAACGTCAAATACACAGTCGATACACGAAGCCCACTCGGGGGCCGCATAGCGAAGTCAAAAGTGGGTGTAGTAGTTCATACAAAATTTGACGAATGGGGCAGCAAGTCTGGTACACCTATTAAAGATGTAAAAGAACTTAATTCTCAAGACGCTGTAGTGCTAGGACAAACTTATGTAACACATCAGCCCACAGTAGACACAAAAGAGGTTGACAGCATAAGAAAAAGAGTGCAAAGTAGTGCAAAAGCAGTAGATGCATTTCTAAAGGGTACACAAGGATTAAGTAACCCTGGACAAATTATCTACACTTATCTAAACCAAATGGGAAAGGCTAAGAATCTAAGTCAATTAGAATCAAACTTTTTTAATTGGTTAAAGCAAAGTAAAGTAAGTCAAGGACAGCAAGAAAAACTAGCAGCACTAGAAGAACAAACAGGTGGTTTAACAGCAATACTTGGACTTGTAAAACAAATCATGTCTGTAAAGGATCATATCATAGATCAATTAGACGATGCCGATGCAGACGTTAAGGCAACAACAAAAGGCGAAAAGGGTGGCGAAGGTTACGTTGCTCTCGGAAGTAAAACTAAATTAGTTCCACGTAATAGATGGACACCAAATTAAGGAAATAGATATGAAAATTAACGAAATAACAGAAGCACTTGGTCCAGGTTATTCAGATAACCCGCAGCACAAAAAATTAGCTGACATTGGACGTAAGTTAATGGATATGAGTGCGAGTATGAAAATTACTAAGAATACTCCTGATTCAGAGATTGATAAGTCTAACAAGATGGCATCATTTGGCGATGCACTTACACGCTTTGGTACATCCTTTGGACCAAGAAACATGCAAGAACTTCTTAAAACTTCTCGTGTTAGCAAAGAAGAAGCATTAGAATTTATGAAAATTGGACAATCTGCACCTGCTCCTAAACTAAAAGGTCATGACGTTGAGCCAGAAGAGCCAGAAGATGACGATATGGATGCAGCACCAGACGACGATGAAATTGCACGTCAAGCAGATATGATGGCTAAAGGTAAGTAATGACTGACAAATTTACAGCCGCAGAGTGGGCCGCAATGGAGGGAGGACATGCTATTGAAGATGTCGAACTACCTAGCGAACCTTTTTCGTTTTTAAAAGATATCCACGAAGCACGTTTAACAAAAGACAATGGTAGCTCGCAAAAGCTAACATATTTTGATTGTGGCGAAAGACTGTATCTTACATTACTTGTATTAGAAATGATGCGTAGATATAATGACAGCGCACCATTTGTAAAATCATATGCAAACAAAACTAGAGGATTTGAGCTTTATAAATTTTATCGTATAATGGGTACTGATCTCTACAACTTAATCTATTTCCTTGTAGGAGATAATAGTGCGCAGAAAAAACTCAAAGATCCTGTTGCAGCAATAAAACTTAAAAAAGAAACTAAGTTACCAATACTTGATCTAAATAGATATATTAATCAACTTGCAAATGGAACTGAACCAAAACTAGTAAGTAATTTAATGATTAAACTAGAAGGTGTGCTTAAAATTGTAAACACTGATTACAAGAGCATACGCAGATATCTAGCTGATTGGGATAAAATTACACGGCATGATAAACGTGTAGCAGCTACTAGATTGATATATGCTGTTCGTGCTAAACTTAGAAATTCAGACATTACTTCTGATTTTGAAAAGTGGGCAGCAATTAAAAATATGGAAAAGGATCAAGTACCTGATCCGGAACCAACAATTAGTAAACCTGATATTAGTATATCAAATGATAGTTTAATATTGTATAGATATCTTGTTGGCAACGACAAACTAGCAATGACTAGACGTTTCTTACAACTAGCACAAAACGGACAAAGTATTCCAAAACCCGCAGTAGAAGCATATTTGCCTATTATAAACATGATTGATGATCTAGTGCAAGCAGGACCTGCATACATACAACAGCTAAGATCTCTGCATAAGAGAGCCAAAAAAGACTATTAATCGCTTTATTTTCCTAAAAAGACTAAATAAAAGTATACAAATTCACAGAGTAGTGAATTTGCCATTCGAGAATATTATAGGAGAAGAAAAATGGCAGCAGTAACAAACAGAGCAGTAGCAAAAGCTGGTAACGGACTAGGTCCAAAAACAGAAATCGTTTCAGGTGCACCAGCAGACCAAGCAGAACTAGATGCACTAGTTTTAGGACTAGGCCAGCGTGGTAACACAATAGCAGGCGTTGACGGCGCACACGGCGGAACAATGCACTTCGCACTACAAGGTGGCACAGCAGCTGGTGGTAACACAGTCGGCGGCGTTGCACTAACAGCAGTTGCAACTTTTGAAGACAACGTATAATTCCTAACTACCTTAGGGACCGTGCTTAGGCACACCAAAGAGCTCACATTACGTGAGCTCTTTTTTTATGGCAGTTAAATAGTTGTATGAAATTTGAATTAAATACATTAGTTGACATTACAGAAACAAATGCAAGATTTAACAAGTCTGATCCTACATGGCAACAACAGCAGAATTTTATGACTGTAGTACAAACTATTGGATTAAGATCAAACGTAGTTATTGACAGCATAACTCAAGAAGAAAAAACAGTAAAAGGATTAGGATTTGGTTCTAAGTTTAAAGGTACTCATAATTGCTGGACTGTTCGTTTTACTATTGAATATGGTGAAACTACTATAGACTTTTTAGAAAAAGATTTTAATAATGTTCCTATAATAAATAATTTAGACGAAACAATAAAATTAGATAAAGCAGTATTTAAAACAAAAGACTCAAAGGACACTAATATTATCTTTAAGTGCGTAGATTAATTTATATATGCTCTTATATAAATACAAACGTAAGAGATTACTAGGCATTCATAAAAACACAAATCTAAAGGCCAACTACGAGTTTACTTTACGGAGATATGAATGTCAACCATTGACGAAACAACAGCGTTAGAAAAACAAAACTTAGAAGCACACGTTGATTTGTGCGCCCTTCGTTATCAAAATTTAAATAATCGCTTGACTGTAGTTGAAAACACTCTCAGAGATATCCACGAAGACATCAAAAAAGGTCAAAACTCAATGACCAAAGTACTAGTTGGTTCAGCAGGAACAGTAATTGCAGGCTTGCTATCAACTGTAGTTGTAATTTTAATGAAGTTCTAATTTACTCACGATAAATAACTATATGTTATTACGTGAGCTTTTTATTGACCCTATAGAAGATCTAGAAGAAAAGCAAGTTTGGGCACGAACTGGCAAGAAAGTCGTGCGCAAATATCGTTGTACTTCTGGTTCAAGAAAGAATAGAATTGTAGCAAAGATAGCACAATGTTTTGCTGCACCTAATGTTAAAGCACGAGCACAAATGAAACGTACCAGAGCCAAGTTTGGCAAAAGAATGGCACGTAGAGCTCGAAGAACTAAAAGAATAAATCCAGCAAGTCGCAGAGTTCAAATGATGAACCGCGCAGGACGCCGAGGTCGTAAATAATGCGTGTTGCAGAAATAACAGAAGGCTATGTACAAATATGGGGACGTAAAGGTGCAACTACTGTTCGCAAGTATCGTTGCACAAGTGGTTCACGCAGAGGACGTATTGTTGCTAAACCAAGCACTTGTACAGCGCCAGTTAATGCTGCAAGCCGCAGAACATTGAAACTAAACAAAGCTAAAAGCGGCGGCAAGATGAAAGTTAAAACTAGAATAACTAAGAAAGCAAATGCTGCCAGCAGAAAATTATCAAGATTAAATACAGGTCGACGCACACTTAAAAGAAAATCAAGCGGTGGTCGTAGAAGGAAAAAGATATGAAGATGCATGAACTATTAGGCGAGAATCAGTTTTTACAAATTGAACTTGATGATGAAAAAGAAACAGTACTTGTCGACCCTAAAACTAAAATTAAAACAGTAGTACCAAAAGATCCTAGTAAGCCCGGTGCTATTGCAAAAGACGAACGTGGTCAACTAACATTAGATCCTAATGTTAAAGGTTCAGTAGATCGTGGCATTAAGCCAGGCGACAAGGTATTAGTTAAAGCACAATAACATGAAAATAAACGAACTTATACAGAATTTTGAAATTTATAAAACTAATGAAGAAAAAGAAGTTTTAAAAACAATGTCTGGACCCACACCGATGAGTTCGTTTACTGAAAGAGAGCAAGTCATTATTCGTGGGTTAGTCAGAAAAAGTTTAATAACTAAGATTAACAATCATGGAAACACGATGGTGATGCGCAATGAAACCGAACGATAAACTTTACCAAGAACTACAAGAAATTATTGAAGATGGTTTAACATCTAATCCATTACCTTATAAAAAAGGTAATAGTATTCGCGTCGGAAAGTACGCTATACGTAAAAATAACAAAGATATGGTGTTAATATATGATTGTGTAAACAACACACAAGTTGCTAAGTCTTATTTTATGGTTACTGCATTAGCTATTGCTAAAAACTTAGCAACAGGTAAAAATATAATTGACCGAGCACTTAGCTTAGATTTTAATATGCTTAAACATTATAATGATGCATTGTTTTATAAAAATACTATAAAAGTTAGCAAAGATCCTGATATAAGAGAAACTAGACAGGTAAGATTAGACATTGCATTACAAAAAACACAAGAATTGAAGAGAGATTTAGATCGGTTTATATTTTAATGTGATAAATAACATATAAACATTCATTTGGGAAGTGACAATGAACATTAGAGAATTTACAAAACCAGTTACGGCTAAAAAGCTAAACGAAAGCCTAGCACAACGCTTTGGCGCAAAGATTGACCTAGAGAAGTTTACTACAGAACAACTTCAAGACGTTCGCAATAAACTTAGAACTAGAGTTTATAATGTAGAAACTACAGAAAGTTTTGATGCAACACACAAAGAAGAGCATTCAAAAAACAAACTTTTCTTAGATGTTCTTAACGCAGCAATTGCAGAACGTGATGATGTAAGCGTTGCGATTGATGAAGCAATTGAATCACTAAACGAAGGCGAAGAAGACAAAGCCGAACTTGTAATGGCAGCAAAAGATATGGTCGACCGTGTTACTGGTTGGATGGAAGACACAGCTGAAATGCAAACTGAATCAATGCTAGAACTAGCAGATGCTATCCGTGATGAAATGGGCTCAGAAGCAAGTGAAACTTTCACTAACACTGTTAAGCCTGCACTAGAAGCTATGTATACAGCAATGGAAACCACCCGTGCAACACTTACCCAAGGTGTTGGACAACTAACTGGCGAAGCTGAACCAATGGATGCAATGGGCGCAGAAGAGCCAGAAGCAGAAATGGAGCCAACCGTTGATGCAGAAGCAGGAGCAGAGGAAGTACCAGCAGATGATGAATTTGCAGCAGCTGAACCAGCAGCCGGCGGCGAAGAAGAAATGGGCCGTGAACAGCGCGAGTCAGTGGAACATTCAAAAAAAAAGTAAATGAAGGCGTTGACAGCAACGCTATATTTCAGGTACTAGATCACCTTAGTAAAAAAGGTACTCCATCAGTAAGTATAACAAAACTGGACAAGCTCATGCAAAATATGGGCAGAGGCCAGTTTTCTTATGATGTATTCAAAGCAGCATACGACTCCGATCCAAGACTACAAAAGATAGTTACAAACTTTGATCAAGAAAAAATCGAATTTAAACAAAGCGAAGTAGATGACGTAGCAAACTTGCCAGGCAATCCAGGACGCCCCGGCGATGAAGTCGGTAAAATGGCCAAGAGTGCTACTAACTTAGGCGACAAACTATAAAATAATGCTTGACAATTAATAACTTATATAGTAATATAGTAAGTATGAGCCTTATAATAGAAAAATTTAAATACGAACGATTAAAAAGAGTAGAAGTAGACGGTAAAAGAAGATACGCTGCTCCCGGCAGTATTCCTGTACCTAGTGTAACAACAATTCTTGATGCAACTAAGGATAAAACACATCTTATTGCTTGGAAGAAACGTGTAGGCGAAAAGAAAGCACAAGAAATTGTAACTGAAGCAGCAGGCGTAGGTACACGTATGCACAAGTACCTAGAAGACTATATTGATACAAGCGAATGGCCAGAACCTGGTTCTAATCCATATGCACAGCAAGCTCACAAAATGGCTTCAGTTATCAAAGAAGAAGCAATGACGCATGTAGATGAAATATGGGGCAGCGAAGTTCCTCTTTACGTGCCTGGAATATATGCAGGCACTACTGACTTGGTTGGTACTTATAAAGGACAACCTTGTATCATGGACTTTAAACAATCTAACAAACCTAAAAAAGAAGAATGGGTTTACGATTATTTTCTACAGTTAACAGCATACGCAATAGCACACAATGAAGTGCATGGCACTAATATTTGTGAAGGCCATGTGTTTATGTGTAGCCGAGACTTAACTTATCAACAGTTTGATATTTGGCCAAATGAATTTAAAGATTGGGAACAGGAATGGTGGTCCAGAGTTTATACCTACTACGAAAAACATAGTTAAATAAAACACAGCAGACTTACGGTGGTATCATGTGCTGACATAAGCAAGTAAGGAGTCTGCTATGTTTACCAATCTATGTAACACCCTTTTCATCTTTGGAATTATATCAAACTATTGTGGGAGCGAACCACCTGTACAACCCGTTGATACAACACCAGTAACAAATCCACCAGCAGGTACACTATTACGTGAAGGCTGTTCACAAGACTATCCTGGAGTTAAGTGGTTTCAATATGCTGACGGCAACGGCGGCACATACTCTGAAAAAGATCGTCAATCTAGAGAATGTGGTTGGGAACCGCCTGTTTTAAAATTAGAAACAGAAAAATTTGAAGGTGATAGATTTGAGCCTGCTGTTGTTTATGTTGATTACACAGACTTTTTAGGTAACGATGAGCCATGGGGCATGGT
>Ga0208428_1001215_pt1 | contig 10977 bp, 7 predicted proteins | sample DEB08_DNA_11_FD_184535 | JGI IMG/M metagenome (GOLD analysis project Ga0208428, IMG submission 184535) | Aqueous microbial communities from the Delaware River and Bay under freshwater to marine salinity gradient to study organic matter... | ecosystem: Environmental > Aquatic > Marine > Coastal ... | reverse complement strand
TACATATATATATATGTATGTGTGAAGATAAATAATTTTTATTTTGATTAAAATAATCAAATATGTTGTGAATATAAATTATTATTTAATAATTACTACGGGAATAGATGGGTATCTATGATTTAAAGGGGGGTAAGAATGATAATTTTCTAATGACCTTCTTCGGGCATTCCTACAAAGAGCGGGTCGGTGGGAAACCAAACTTTCTCATAAAATGAATAAAAAATATATAATTGAAATGACAGAAATAATTGATCCAACCCTAGCTACAATGTTTCAGAATTGATAAGAATCAGGGTAATCCGAGTATCGTCGAGGTATTCCTGCTAAACCTAAAAAATGTATTGGAAAAAAAGTTAAATTAACTCCCACAAATATTATCCCAAACTGTGCTTTTAATCACTTAGGATTTATGGTTAAGCCTGTTATTAACGGGAATCAGTTAATAAATGAAGCTATTAGTGCAAATACAGCTCCCATTCTTAATACATAATGAAAATGAGCCACTACATAATAGGTGTCATGTAGAACAATGTCAATTGATGAATTAGACAAAACTACTCCTGTTAAACCTCCTACTGTAAATAAGAACACAAACCCTATAGCTCATACTATAGCAGGTGAAAATACAATTCGGGCTCCGTGCATAGTACCTAATCATCTAAATACTTTAATTCCTGTTGGCACGGCAATAATTATTGTTGCAGAAGTAAAATAAGCTCGTGTATCTGTGTCTATTCCAACAGTGAATATATGATGGGCTCAAACAACAAATCCTAGTAACCCAATAGCCAACATTGCGTAAACTATTCCAAGTATCCCAAAAGTTTCAGTTTTACCTCTTTCTTGTGAAACGATGTGAGAAATTAATCCAAATCCTGGTAAAATTAAAATGTACACTTCAGGATGCCCAAAAAATCAAAATAAGTGTTGGTAAAGAATTGGATCCCCTCCTCCACTTGCATCATAAAAAGAAGAATTTAAATTTCGGTCGGTTAACAATATTGTAATTGCACCTGCTAAAACAGGTAAAGATAATAATAGTAAAACCGCAGTAATTAATACTGCTCACGCAAACAAAGGTATTAAATCAAGAACTATTCCAAAAGATCGTAAATTACCAATTGTTGAAATAAAATTTACTGCTCCTAAAATTGAACTTGCACCTGCAAGGTGAAGCGAGAAAATAGCAAAATCTACTGATGCGCCAGCATGGGCAATATTGCTTGATAAAGGGGGGTAAACGGTTCATCCTGTACCAGCACCTCTTTCTACTAGTGACCTAGATAATAATATAATTAAAGCTGGTAATAAAAGTCAAAATCTTATATTATTTATTCGAGGAAATGCTATATCTGCAGCTCCTAATATTAAAGGAACTAATCAGTTACCAAATCCTCCAATTAAAATAGGTATAACCATAAAAAAAATTATAATAAAAGCATGAGCTGTAACCACTACGTTATAAATTTGATCATCTCCAATTAGCCTTCCAGCTTGTCCTAATTCTATTCGGATAATTATTCTTAATCCTGTTCCCACTATTCCTGATCATATACCTGCTAATAAATATAAAGTCCCAATATCTTTGTGATTACATGATCACAACCATTTAATATGATTTATTTGAACTATAAATATATTTTTATATATGAGTAAATACATATATATATATATATATATATATATATATATAAATATATATATATATATATATATATATATATATATATATATATATATATATATATATATATATATATATATATATATATATATATATATATATATATATAAATAAATATATATATATATATATATATATATATATATATATATATATATATATATATATATATATATATATATATATATATATATATATGCATATTTATATATGTATATATATATATAAATATTTAAGAGTTGACTAATAGGTCATTTATTTGTTTGAAACAAATTAGTTTTTTTAACTTAAACTCTTTATTTTGAATTTTATAATATTTATATAAATTAAATCGAAAAATAAAATTTTCATCTAATTATAAAAATTTATTTAATTTTAATAATCATTTAAAATTTTTGTTTATAATAATATTTTTAGTACTTAGTATAAATTATTACGTTTTATTTACATTAAAAAAATATTTGTAAAAATAGTCCTAATAAATTCTTATATTAATTAAAGATTTTCTTTACTGTCTTTATTATTAACCTCTCATTTTTTAATTATTTTAGCTGCAAATCTTAGTCTCAACCCCTTAAATTTAGCAAGTTTGTTATTATTTAGTGCCTTAATTAGAGGAGTGCTTTTGGCAAGTGTTAGAGTTAGTTGGTTTTTCTACTTTCTTGTGTTAGTTTTCTTGGGAGGTGTAATAGTTGTTATTTTATTTATATGTTCAGTTTGCACTAATAAAAAAATGTTTATTAACAAGAACATTTCATGAAAATTATCATTGCTTTTAATCTTTTGCAGTAGAATGATTATAAAAAAAATTATCCTCCCTATAAATTTTTTTTCAAGGAGTTTAATAATAAGGCTTTTTTTAAAAGAAACATCAACTTTACTTGTTTTTCTTTTAATTGCTCTCCTTGTGTGTATAATTTGTGTAATTTTTATTTCTAAATTAGACGAAGGTCCTTTATTAAAAAGGTATTAAATACTTTAAATTTGGTAAAAAGAAATTATTTAGGTACATAAATATATGTAAATATATTTATACCAATAATTATTACTTAAATTTAAAAATTTAAACATTAATTTTTATTTTGAATTAATTTGAGTTATTTATTTTTGTTTTCTAAGAAAAATTAGATTTTACTAGTTTTTGATAATTTTGAGGCTTAATTTTTAAAATTAATTACAAGAAATTTTATTTTTAAGTTGTTATTTATTAATTTATTTTTGTGTTAATAAAAATTAAACTCTTAGCAATTTATTTACTGATTATGTTAATTTTTTCTACTTTTTAAGAAGCCAACTTGCATCATTTAACTTAAAATAAATATTTTTAAGTTAAAAAATTTTTTAGTTTATTATTTTTCTGACTGAGCTGTTAAATTAATATGTTTTGAAAACATTGTATAGGGTTACATTCCTGCAGTTCTTATTTTTTTATTATAATTAATTTAATTGAAACCTTAATAAAATTATTATTCCAGGAATAATAGTACTATTTAAAATTAAAGCCTCCCGTAATGAAATTATTTTTCTTTTTATATAGAAAAAAATTACTCCTTGATGAAGTGTAGCATAAAGAAGTAAATTGTATATAGCTGAAAAAAAACATATCATTGAAACAAAAATAAAAAATACTATAGGAAGGCTGTTAATAGAGTTAATCAATAAAATTTCTCTTATTAAATTAATAGAGAAGGGGCCTCCAAAGTTTATTATAATTAATAAAAACCAAAATAATGATATTATGGGTATAGTGCTTATTTTTCCTTTATTGATAATTGATCTTCGTGAATGTCTTCGTTCGTACATTATATTAGCACAAGCAAATATGCCGGGAGAAGTAATTCCGTGGCACAGTATCATTAAAATTCTTCCTATTAGACCTTGAGGAGAATGAATTAAGGAACAAATATATACTAGTCTTATATGAACAACCGATGAATAAGCAATTATCACTTTAATATCTGTTAATCGACTAATTAAAAGAGAGAGCATTCCTCTTCCTATAATTGTAGAGATAATTATGATTAAGATAAATTGGCTATTTCATACTATAAAACTAAAATATATTATCCCCAACCCTCCTAATTTTAATATTAAGCCTGCTAGAATTATAGAACCTGAAACAGGTGCTTCTACATGGGCTTTAGGTAACCATAAGTGAGTAAAATAAACAGGCAACTTAATAGAAAAAGCTAGAGTAAAAAAAATTATTTCTTGTCTATTTATTTTTGATAAGTTTGTTAAATTCTCATATCCAGTCGAACCTCCTAAATTATATTCTAAAAACACAATTATTAACAGTAGGGGTAGAGAGCCAAATAAAGTATAAAAAATTATGTAAAATCTTGCTCTAATTCGCTCAGGTTGATAACCCCAGCCTAAAATTAAAATTATAACAGGAAGAATAGAAATTTCAAAAAATAGATAAAAAGATAATAAAGAATTAACCAAAAAAGCAAAAATTAATATTACACTTGTTATTACTAAATTGATTTGTAAAAAGTGTTTATTTTTATTTGCAGGTGAAACTAGTAAGATTAATAATGCTAATCATCTTGTGATTACTAATAGTATTAATTTTAAAGTAAAAATTACATCATTTGGGTTAATAGTTGATTGAAATTCAGATAACCTAATTATTATTAAATTAATAAAGATTAGTAAATAAGTTTTGTGTAAAATTTTTATTATAGGGAAAAAGAAAGCAAACCTAAGCTTAAATTCTAGATTAGAAGTCTGAATTATTTTTCTTTCTATTTTTAAGTGTCTTAATTAACAAAATTGTTATTTTTAAATTCTAAGTTTAATGTATTAAGTTTTACTAAATTAAGACATTTTAAAATAGTTTAGTATAACCAATTACAAATAATTTCCAATTATTAAATTTACTAAGTAAAACTATTATTTACCAAGAGGTTAATTAACCTATAAAAAAGTTAAAAGCTTTTCATCATTTGATTACTTTGGTAAGTAATAATATAAACTAAGATCAAATTATTTATTTTTGTTTAAATTTATGTGATAAATTTATAATTATCTTAATTTAATTTAAGGCTAAAGAAATCAAAATTCTTTGTGCAAATTACACTAATAATTAAATTTAAATTTTAATTATAGTCGTCGGGAGAACTAAAATTAGAATAGACCTTGGTAAAATAGAAAATCATCTTAATCTTATTAATATATCATATCGATAACGGGGAAGAGTTGTTCGTAATCAGATTCATAAAATCACTATTGTTGTTGTACCTAATGAGAGTGAAATTCTTCTTAATGAGGGAGAAATAAAAAATGATCAAAACAAAAAAGATATAAAATAAATTCTAGCATATTCTGCTATAAAAATTATTGCAAACCCTCCAGAACCATACTCAATATTAAACCCTGATACTAGTTCTGACTCTCCTTCAGCAAAATCAAAAGGTGTTCGATTTGTTTCAGCAATGCAAGATACTAGTCAAATTCCTGCAATTGGCACACATAATAAAGGCTTACTAAAATAAACAGCACTTTGGATTACATATTCAAATCTTAATCTAGGTAAGTATAGTATAAAAAATAAAATAATAAATGCAAATCTGATTTCGTAAGAAATTCTTTGAGCTACGCCACGCATGCTTCCAATTAAGGCATAATTTCTATTAGAGGACCAACCTGATACTAGTAAAGGGTAAATATTTATTCTAAGAATTAAATAAATAATAATTATTGAAAGTGATTGAGTCATTCTTCCATAATTAGGAATTACGACTCAAATTCTGAGACTTAGAGAAATAGCAATCACGGGTCTTAATACAAATATAATTTTATTTCTCCTTAAAGGAGAAAATATTTCTTTTGTGAAAAGCTTGATTGCATCATTAAAAGGTTGTGGAATACCTGCTATACCCACTTTGTTAGGGCCTTTTCGTAATTGTCTATATCTTAGAATTTTTCGTTCTAGAAGAGTGATAAAAGCTACATTTACTAGAACGGGGATAATAATAAAAAAAAAAGATAAAATTTTAATTAGTCAAAAATATTTGATATATTTTGCAAAATGTTTGATTTGACTTATTTAGTTAAATCTATTAAAAAGAATTTATTTTTTTTAGAATTATGGTTTCTTTGTTTGTTTAAACTTTTTTTATTATTTTTTTTTTCAATTGTATTAGGTTTATTACTAATCTTTGCTAATTTAAGGTTAAGAATAAAATCTTTTTTTGATCGGGAAAAAGCTAGGCCATTTGAATGTGGGTTTACTCCCAAATGTTTACCTCGTTCTCCTTTATCCTTACGATTTTTTTTAGTTGCATTGGTGTTTCTGGTATTTGACGTAGAGTTAATTCTATTATTTCCTGTTCTTAGGGTCTTTAATATTTATTCTTCTTTAAATTTATTTTTTTTATTTTTAGTTATTTTACTGATTTTATTTTTAGGAATTTATTACGAAATTAATCAGGGAAGCTTAAATTGAGCAAAATAAATAATAAAATTTAATTCTTCAATTAGCTTTCTATTTATTTGAGTATTATTTCTAATTAGAAGGATCTCATTAATTTTAAGAATTATACTTTTTTTTAAAGGTGAAATTTGCTTAGAAATTGAAATAATAATAATTAGATCAAATAAAATCTCTTTCGTTTTATTATTTGATTTCATAAGATTATTTTTTTGTAGATCTGTAATATTAATCTCAGCGAGGGTAATTCTTTTTAATTCTGCTTATATAGAAAAAGAAAAATTTAGAAATCGATTTACTTTAATTGTATTATTATTTATTATAAGAATGATACTCCTTATTTTTAGGCCTAGAATTATTAGTCTCTTGTTAGGGTGAGATGGTTTAGGCGTGACTTCTTATTTATTAGTTTGTTTTTATTCTAGTGAAAAAAGTTTTAATGCAAGAATATTAACTGCTCTTACTAACCGATTAGGGGATGTTTTAATTTTAATCTTTATTTCTTTAAATACATCTCCCGGGATATTCAATTTTAGTAATATTAGATATTCTGATTATAGAGAATATTTTTTTTTAATAATAATTATTATTGCAGCAATAACTAAAAGTGCACAAATTCCTTTTTCAGCTTGACTACCGGCTGCCATGGCAGCCCCTACTCCTGTTTCAGCTTTAGTCCATTCTTCTACTTTAGTTACTGCTGGAATTTATGTTCTTGTGCGATTTAATTTTATTATTGTTTCTTGGATAAACTGTATTATATGAGTAGGAGCAATAACTACGATAATAGCAGGTTTAGCTGCCTTAATAGAATTAGATATAAAAAAAATTATTGCATTATCAACTTTAAGACAGTTAGGCATAATAATATTAACTTTAGGGCTGGGGGAGCCAATTTTAACTTGACTACACTTAATTAGACACGCTTATTTTAAAGCGATATTATTTATGGGCGCAGGTTCAATAATTCATAGAATAAAAGATTATCAAGATCTTCGAAAGATAGGGTCATGAGCTAATAGAAATCAATTTATTAGCAGAATTTTTTTATCAGGTTCCTTGAGGCTTTGCGGCCTGCCTTTTCTTAGGGGTTTTTATTCAAAAGATTCTATTTTAGAACAGTTAATGATAAGACAAATTTCTTTGATTGTTTTTTTTATAGTTTTTTTAGCTACTTTTTGTACTGCTGCTTATTCTCTTCGAATTGTAATTTTATTATTTAAAATAAATTCTCTTCGAGAGCCTTATAGAAGGGAAATAATAAGACTAGGTCGAATAAGTTCTGGTATTTTACCTTTAACCGTTTATTCAATTATAGGGGGCTGATTATTACTTAGATTTTTAAATCCTGAAAATTTAGTTATTTTACCTACTTGACTAAAAATAAGCGTATTATTGGGTATTTTTATTACAAGAATATTATTTTTTATTTTTCCAAAATTTATTTTTCCAAAAAATATTTTTTACTCAGGGCTTCATCAAATATGATTTTTACCAATAGTAATTTCGCCATTTCTAAATAGAAGAGGTTTACATTTTTCTAAAATTCTTTTTAAGCAACAAGAGGTATCATGATTAATTTGAATATTAATAAAAATTGTTTTTATCAAAAAAAATAGGTTTTATTTATCTTCCTTTTTAAACTCTAAAGTAATAATATCTTTAATTTTTATAATTTTATTTAATTTGTTTTTCTTTATTTAATTACTTGAAGCTTTAAGAAGCACTTTACTGTTAATAAAGTGATAGAGAAATCTTCTCTCTTGTAATATTTTTTAAAATAATTTTTATTCCTTTCGTACTAAAAAATTTTTTTTTCTTCTTTAGGTAGAAACCAACCTGACTTACGTCGGTCTAAACTCAAATCATGTGCGATAAACAGGTCGAACAGACCTTGTGTTTCTAATTTCTGCTTTAAAAAGTATTCGCAATTCAACATCGAGGTCGCAAACAATCATTTTAATAAGGGCTTTAATGATTATAACGCTGTTATCCCTAGAGTACCTTTTTCATTTAGTTTAGTTAAGATCAATTTAAATCAAAATATTTTTATTTTTATTTACCCCAAATAAATTTCTTATGTAATCAAGAAATAAAGGTTCATAGGGTCTTATCGCCTTAAAGAAAAATTTGAAATTTTTCATTCAAATTAAAATTCTATTTTTTTTAATTAAATAATTTGTCTCTGGTGAATTCTTTCATTCAATTTTTCAATTAAAAAACAAATTATTATGCTACCTTAGCACTATAGTGGCTATTAAAATTTTTCATTGAGCAGAAAATATATTAATCAAAAAATAAGATGTTTTTATTAAACAGGCCGAAATATACTTGTAAAGTTATTTTTTATAAGTTGTATAATTAATAAATTATATTAATTTTATAAATTTATATGTAAACTAATTTTTATACTAATAAAATTATATGTAACAAAACTTTTATGTTTAGCTTAGTTAGAAAATAAAATAGAGGAAATAAAAATTAAAAATTAAAATTAAAAATTAAATTTTTAGGAAAATTAAATTCCTTTAAAAAAAAAATTTTTTTTTCTTCTTAGCTAATTTTAACTAGTCTCAAAATTAGTTGATTTAAATAAAATTTAGATTTAATCAATTATATTTTTAACTAGGTATAACTATATAAAGCATATCACTGTGTTTTTTTTATTTCGCCCTTTTTTTCTACAAAGGTTAGATAAAAAAAAAAATTTTAGTTTTTCTAGATAATTAATTATTAAAAAATTTTAATTATCCATAATGCAAAAGGGAAATCAAATTTCTTAACTTTATTTTTATTAGGTATAATTTAAATTTATTTTTTAATTTAATTAATTTCGAAGGATAAAATTATCTGCTTAATATTTTCAATATTATATTTTAATTAAACTACTTCAAATTAATTTTATTTAATCTTTGTTTTTCAGTGTATTTTCTAGATAAAATAAAAACTTATGTATCAGTATAAATTGATTTACAAGTTTATTAATTTTTAGTTAAATAAAAATTGTTTTATTTTTAGTAAAATATTTCAAATAAAGTTATTTGACTTTATTTTTTGAGTTAATTAAGTAAGGTTTACACTTATAATTTACAAAATTATTGTACTAATTATACTATTAATTAAAAATTTATATTGATTTAACAAAATTTTTACATGAGCCATAAAAAATTAAATTAAAATTAGTGGTAAAAATTATTTCTAAACATTTATTTTTCATTTTTTTTTATAGGTAATAGTGCTTATTTATAAAAAATTGTTAACTTAATAATTGAGTTTTTATAAAATAAATTTTATTATCCATTAAATAATTATTTTTTTTTTAATTTTTAAGCCTTGATAAAAATTTTGATTTAGGCTCAGTTTTTAATTAAAATTTTAACTTAAATATTAATATCTAATCACGTCTACATAATTGATTAAATAAATTGATTTAAGAAAATTTGTTTAATTTAACCTAATATAAAAAAAAATAGTATAAATTAATTTATTGTAGAAAAATAGTATAAATTATTACTTTAATTTGCAAAATTAACAATGCTTCTTTGCTTTTTCTTAATTTTATTTGAGATGAGAAATCTAAATTTCAAGTTTTATAATTTTAAATTAGTATTATTTAAATAAAAATTTTTACTGTAGATTTTAAGTAAAATTTATTTACGTAATGTGATATTCTTACTTCGATAAAATGGCTGAATTATGTTCGTTTAAGTAAAGTGTTGACAAGATTGTAAATACATAGGCCTGGATACAGGCCACAGCTCTTTCTAAAGCAATCAGTGCAAAAATAGCAATTAATAAAATTAATAAAAAAGAAAATTTTAAATTCATTCCTTGCCTCCCTAAAAGGGTTAAAAGCAAATGCCCTGCAATTATATTTGCGCCTAGACGTACAGCTAAGGTAAATGGTCGAATTAATAATCTAACGGTTTCGATTACTACCATTAATGGTATTAAAAGCGGGGGTGTTCCCTCTGGTACTAAATGCGCTATATTTATATTAAATTGTTTAATTAAACTGATAACTATGTACCCTAATCAAACAGGAAGAGATATTGCAAGAGTAAAAGATAAGTGCCTTCTAGATGTAAATACATACGGTAAAAGTCCTATCACATTAGTAAAAATAATAAAAAAAAAAGTTGTTAAAAAAAATAATCTAGCTCCGGGTGAAATTATTACCCCTAGAGCAATTTTCAACTCGTTAATCAAAGAATTAATAATAATATAATTCAACTTTAAAACTTTCCTTTTTATAATTCAATATATTTGAGGCAAACATAGAATAACAGAAACTGACGCAAACCAGTTTAAAGGCAACCTTAAGTGAAATAACCCTGTATTTGGGTTAAATGAAGAAAATAGATCTCCCATTTATAAGCAAATTCTTAATTTTGTTTTCTTTGGAGCTTTTTTTTTCTCGTTGGGTGAAATTATGTTTAAATTAGAAAAATGAATTTTAGATATTGTTACTAGGAATAGTAAATTGAAATAAAGAAGGAGAATCAATCAATTTATAGGATTTATTTGAGGAATTAATAAAATTTTTATTTAAGACTAATAATCAAAATAAATTGAAATTTATTTTTTGGAAATCTTTTTAATTTAGTATTTCTAATTAAATTATTTTTTTTTAATTTTTGGTTAAACTATTATGAGTAAAAAATTAAGTGGTTAAGTTTAAATTATAATTATTTTTTTTTATTTAAGTTAACCTACTTACACAAATTTATAATAATTTATTTACAAGAAAATTAATTTTAAGTAGATTAAAATTATTAAATTAATTAGTATAAATAAATACATCTTGTTTCGGCCAAGAAAATAAAATTATTTTTTTTTATTAATTTTTACT
>Ga0208428_1001211_pt1 | contig 10994 bp, 13 predicted proteins | sample DEB08_DNA_11_FD_184535 | JGI IMG/M metagenome (GOLD analysis project Ga0208428, IMG submission 184535) | Aqueous microbial communities from the Delaware River and Bay under freshwater to marine salinity gradient to study organic matter... | ecosystem: Environmental > Aquatic > Marine > Coastal ... | reverse complement strand
ATTGGAACATCGATGATGCCGAGTTTGATTTGGATAAGATAGGAACGCAGAGTTCATTCAAATTAGAAGATGCTGATCAAATACGTGACGCATTAGAAAGATTTGAAAGCATTAAGCCGCAACTTCCATCCAACGAACGCGACATAGGCAGGTACAAGAATTTTTATCGTTTTGAAGACTTCATAGATGACGCCTACGATGAAAACTATGTTCCGCCTGAAACCGACAACGAAACACTAAAACGCAAAGACGTAGAAGTGTTATATAACGGACCGTTAGGCACAGTCACAATACCCAAGAGCCATGAAGCCAGTTGTGCTTTAGGCAGTGGCACCAAATGGTGTACCACAGGCAAAAACAGTTACTTCTATGACAGTTACAGTAGCCAAGGTGATTTAATCATCTACAACGAAAAGCCAGGCAATGCCAAGTATCAAATACACGTGACCGTTAATGGGTTAGAAGCCAGAGATGCTCGTGACAGACGCATACCACATGAAAAAGAACGTGAGTTTACACGCAAACATCCTGTGTTAAGCAAAATTATACAGGCACAACAAGACAAAGTATTCAGTATAATGGCACAACAACCATGGACCAGTGATGCTATCACAAATGACGGTGGCGACCCTGTGGAGTTAGTGAGGAGGTTCATTGAGTTCAATAACAAACATCAAGGCGGTGCTATGCGTTATGTAGATGAGTACTATACCCAGTACGCATTACCCAGCATGATAGAAAGAGGCATGGCACCTGGCAGAGAATTTGTGAAGTTGATGGTGACTTATGCACAACAACGTGGTAAGCCGTGGCCTGAAGCACAGAAAAGAATGTTGGCAATAATCACTGGAGTGGCTAAAAAAGCAGATTTATCCAGTAATGTAGAACTAAAAACAATTAATCGCTTAATACAGCAAACAGAAGAATTAGGTAGTACACCTGAATTAGAAAAATTAAAACAGGAACTTACACAGAAGATTGCACAGTTTAACCCGACTAAACAAGAGGAATCAAAGCCTTATACACAACAACAAATTACAGATGAATCATTTTTAAGAGAGTTCTCAGAGTCTGTGGAATCAGAAGAACTTGTATGGCACAGAGACAGATGTGATCGTGTTGTTAAAGTAATCGAAGGCACAGGTTGGAAATTTCAGATGGATAATAAATTACCTAGAGAAATAAAAGCAGGAGACACTATTACTATACCTGCAAAAACGTACCATAGAATACATAAAGGCACGTCAAAACTTGTTGTTGAGATAACAGAACACAGATAAGTACTAGTATGGAGCAAGTTACATACTTACATAATTTTGATAGAATAAATGAATTGCAAGATGCATTGTTTAATCTTATTTCTGAAAATAAACCTTTACCAGACCCTAACAGAATTTGTATACAAGGCCTTACAGATAACGAGTCTTGGGATAATAACAGTAAGACTAACATGCGTATAAGAGGTATACGCAACGAAAGACATTATGCTGTACTGCATAAATCGTTAGTAGGTACAATTTTTGATGATATTGTTCAAGCATATCCACAGTATTATAGATGGAGATTACTTAACATACCAACTGGCTGGAACTATCCTATACACAACGATGGGCCAGGGAATAAGAGAATACATATACCTGTAACTGCTAATTCAGAATGTTTTTTATGTTTTTATGATAAACCTGTTACAGATGGTTCTGTTAATACTATACAAAATTACAATTTAGAAGCAGGTAAAGTATATGAAATAGATAGTTCTGGTTGGCACACGGCTGTTAATTGGGGGGAACAAGACCGCTGGCATCTAATAGGTATTCGTACTGAAATCTAAATTAGTTACAAAAATCTTTAAATTTTAATAAGTAGTATTATGTCACATGTAAAAATTCTAGGCAAATTTGATAGAACAGAAGAGTTAAGTGCAGATCTATTTAGATTAATAGATCGTGCAAGTCCGTTGCCTAATCCTTTTCAGATAAGTATTACAGGTGTATCAGACGATCACGAGTGGGATTGTAGTACAAAAAATAAAATTAAATTTAATCAAAGATATTTTACTGTATTACATAAATCTCTTAAAGGTACTATTTTTGAAGAACTAGTGCAACAGTATCCAGAATATTATAGATGGAGATTACTTTGTATACCAGGCAATAATACATATACCGTACACGATGATGGACCAGGAAATAGAAGAATACACTTTCCAATAGTTACTAATAAAGATTGCTTTTTATGTTTTTATGATAGTGTACCAGATCATGAAAAACAAAATACTGTAGATCATTATCATTTAGAAACAGGAACAATTTATGAAATAGATAGTTCTGGTTACCATACTGCTGTAAATTATGGCGACGCTGATCGTTGGCATCTAATTGGAGTTAGAGGTCCTTTAATAAAATGAGGATAGCAATTACTGGTCACTCTAAAGGCATAGGCAAATCAATTTTTGACACATTACAACAATCGCACAATTGTAAAGGATTTAGTAGAAGTAATGGTTACGATATTACACAAGACGCTGATAAGATTATCGAGGAGTCTAATGACTTCGATGTATTTATAAACAATGCATACAGCGGATTATATCAAGTAAAATTGTTTGATATGATATTTGATAAGTGGAAAGATGATCCTAATAAACAAATAATTAACATTGGTAGCAAGAGTAAGTATTATCCTTTTAATGACGAGCAACCTCAATTAAAGAAAGATAAAAGAAGTAGTAAGGCATATAATGATAATAAAAAATCTATATCGCATTCAATATATGCAAAACAAATGTACCTTTCAAAACAATGTAAAATAATTACAATACATCCAGGTTATACAAGAACAGATTTTATAAAGCATCATTGGGATAATGTAAACATGATTGATCCTAAAGATGTAGCAGATGTTATACAGTGGGTATTAAGTATGCCTTCGCATATTGAGATAGGTGAGTTAGGTATTTGGCACCCAAGAGAGTTTTAATGAAAATAGCAATCACAGGACATACAAAAGGAATCGGTAAGGCTTGTTTTGATTTATTTAACACTAATAATAATTGCATAGGATTTAGTAGAAGCAATGGGTTCGATATATCAGTTAATGGTGTTGTAGAGAAAATAGTACAAGATTCATTAGATGCTGATGTGTTTATCAACAATGCATACTTCGAATTTAAACAAACAGAAATTTTTAAACATCTCTTTGAACAATGGCAATCACTAGAAGATAAGACAATTATAAACATAAACAGTAGATCTAAATACGGTGTAGGTAAAAATCAATTCTACGCATCAACAAAAAAAGACCTAGCAAATACATCGTACCAAGCAATGTTTAACAAGAAGAATTGTAGAGTAATAAACATTAATCCAGGCTATGTTGAAACAGATATGGTTAAAGAACATATTGGTAAATTTAATATGCTTACTCCTAGCAAAGTAGCAGACACTATTAAATGGTGCTTAGATCAACCGCAGGATATAGAGATAGGTGAACTCAGTATATGGAAAACTACTTTAAGATAAATAGTACATATGGAAAGAATAATTATATATCCTGGTCGGTTTCAGCCTATGCTCTCGCATCATGCTGAAGTATTTAAACAACTACAAGCAAAGTTTCCAGGTGAAAAAGTATTTATAGGTACATCAGACAAAGTAGATGGTGCCAAAAGTCCATTTAATTTTAAAGAAAAACAACTAATTGCAACTGCACAAGGATTAAATCCAAATGAAGTTCTGTTAGCAGTTCCTTCTCCATATCAAAAAGAAGCATACGAGAGGTACTTTGATCTTGATAAAGTATCAGTAATATTTGCAGTAGGTGAAAAAGATATGGCTGAGTCACCTAGATTTAGGTTTGATAATATGGATTCAGAAACAGGACTTAATATGAAATTAAGGCCTAATAAAGAGACAGGAAAGATAGAACCTACTTACTATCAGATGATAAATACATATAAGCAAAACCCCAAGTCAATGAATGAAAGGGGTTACATATATGTTATAGATAATATTCCTGGCGAAAGCAACGAAATTGCAAGTGCTAGTCAGTTTAGAAAATCTTTAATAGATGCTCCCACTAAAGAGGGTGCTAAAGAGATATTTTCTAAACAGTTTAAAGAATATAACGAATCAGTATTTGAACTGATTTATAATAAACTGAAAGGTGAACAAATGAACGAAGACTTAAAAGAATTAAAACAATTAGCAGGATTAAGTATAATCACTGAAGGAATAGAAGAAGCAGGTCCAGTTGAATTCGATACTCCACTAAAGCCAAATGATATTACATTTGCTCCAGTAAGTAAAAGTTCAGCAGTAATGAGTGTTGCTAACAGATTCCCAGAAGGTGCTGATGTAAACGACCCTGAAGTTAAAAAAGAACAATTCTTGCAAGAACTAATGAGATCACCAGTTGCATTATTATCAGAAATTAACGAAAGAATTATGCCTGACGATAATGGTCTTGCAGTTAGTAAAAAATTAAGTGATATTATCGATTCAATGAGAGAGTCTGACTTAAAAGACTTAGCAGGTGACGAAAGAAACTTTGTTCTACAAATTGTTAAAAAGGCATTAAAAGAAATGGAACTTTCAGCAGGTGATGATAGAGATTTTGATCCTGAAACAAGTTCATTAGAAAGTGTTGAATTAGATAGCATTAGATCAGACTACGGCGTTGAAGAATCTGAGGGTCCTACTCCAAGTCAAATGAGTGACGAAGATCTAGCAGATATGTTAAAATGTTCAGTAGAAGAAGTTAAAGCAGATAGAGAAGGTGCAGAAGAAGCCGCAAATGATATAAATCATGATCATGCAATAGATAACATGAGTGAAGGTGGAAATGCATCAGACCTTATGATGACAGATTGTGAAAGTTGGATTGAACAATGCGATGATGCTGAAGAATGTATTAAAGGTTTAGAAGATTTAAAACTTTCAGGTGATGATCGCGACGATGAATTTGCAAACTCAGTTGTAGATTCATATATAGAAAAAATACAAGATCAAGGTTTAGAAAAGACACAAGCGGAAATATTAGCAAGTGCATTCTCAGATGAAGACCAAGGCATGGAAGAAGACTCTGTACCTTATAGTAAGAGCACTGAAAAAGACTTAGCAGACAAAATGCATAGAGCCTCAGATAAAAAGAAATTTGATAAAGAAGAGGCTCATTATTATAAACTTGTTACTGCACTCGAAAATAGTGAAGAAGACCTAGCAGAAGTTTTAGGTTTAAGTATGGAAGAACTTGATCAGGAACTAACTGAACTTTCAATTGACATGGGCAAACACATGGACGATGATAGAGATGAGATCCTTCACCAGTACATTGAAAATAAGTGCGATGAGATGAAACACGAGTCAATTGAAGATACATCAAACAAGGCATTAGAAGCCGCAATGAGCGAACTAAGAACATTAGCAGGATTAAATAGTTAATATACTATTTAAAAATGTACATATTCGATTATTATTATTCTAGCACAGAACTCCCACAAAATAGAAGTTTGTTTGGTCACCTTAAATTCTTTGAGGAGACAAATCCATTATATACATTTACACAAGATGCAGATAAAGAATGCATCTATATTTTATCTTTAGACTGTTATTCACCTATACATAGTTTATCACATTTAAAAAATAATTTTTTAAAAAATAAAAACAACTTCTTGATAATAGATACAACTACAGAAGATTTCTTAGAGCCACATTCAAAACAAATTTTAAAAGATATAGAAGATTTTTCAAATGTTGATAACACACTTCTTTTAACAGGTTATTCTCCTGTATCAGCATTTAAAAAAGATTTTGATATTGAGTATGACTGCTATACTTACAATAGTCATGAAGCAATGCTTTACATCTGGAGAAATAATGCTATTATACACAACGGTTGGGCAAAGCCTACATTACCAAGACAACTAGAGAAACACTTTACAATTTTAAACAAAAACTGTCGGCCTCAAAGAAAAATATTTCATGCATTGTGTACAAAAGAAAACATCATTGACAAATCATATTACTCCTGGCATAATGAAGGATTAAATGAGGATTGGACCATAGATGGTGGCAGTGAACTAATAGATCATCTAATATCATTAAACTTAATATCTGATAAATCAGAAGTAGATAATTTAATGAAACCTATTTATTTTGATGATATTACGTCTATAGATGAATGGGAAATACCTTTTAGTTGTAGAGAACATGGTGGTGTATATATAAACATTGATACATCGTTTAAAGCAGATACACCATTTGATCATGGATTCTTATACAATAACATAAACTCATTCTTTACAGAAAAAACATTTAATCCTATAATTAATCAAATACCTAGTATAAATGTTTTTAGTAAACAACATTTTAAAGAGTTTAAAAATATGGGATATATTCCATTAGATGATATTTATTTTAAAGATTTAGACTTTACATCTACACTAACACTTTTAAAAACACAATTAGAGATGGTTAAACATATAGCAAGTTTATCATTAGATGAGTTAAAAAGCATAGAACAATCATCTGAAGTACAAGACATACTACAACATAACTTACATCAATTTAATAAGCAAAATTGTTTTAATCGACTAATAAATTTTTTGATTAATAGATAAATACTAATATGAACGAAATAGATAGACTACAAAAATTAGCAGGCATTCCAGTTATTAATGAAGTGAACGATGGCGAGCCAGGTGTTGATTATAAATCAGATACTGGTGAAGGGGAAGTTAAAAAAGTTGCTGTTGGACATGTTGATAATGAAAGAGGTATGATTGGTAAAGAATTATATCTTATTGGTAAAAATGCTATAGACGTACATAAGATGCTAAAAGAATTACCTGACTCAGACTTCCCTCATTGGTGGCAGGCTAAAATTGTAAAGGCGCATACTTATTTACAAGGTGCTAAAAATTATTTAGAAGCAGAACTTAATTCACCTAGAGAGGAAACACCACCAGTTATAGATACTGACGACGACCCAAGTGGCGTCAGTTAAAATTCTTAACTAGTTCAACTCCCATCTCAGGCCAAAACTTTCCTGCTTTAGGTCCTCCGTTACCTTTTCCATCACTTTCACCTGGTATCTTAATCCAAAGAAAAGCATCGCAATTAGTATTACCAGTATCACAGGTTGGAGGTGTACCTAATGCTCTACCAGGAGGGTTACACCATTCATTGCCATATGGGCCATTGCCATTACGACTAGTATCTATTATATATTTGTAATTACTATTATATTCACAAATTTTATCACCCCATTCCATACATTCTGCATTACTTCGATAATTACTTACATTTACAGAAAATCCTCTGATGTTATCGTTGTATACCGATTCTAATAACTCATGTGCTTCAGTGGGAGTTAACCAGTTACTATGTCCTATATCTACGTAGACTTTTGCTTTAGAACCTGTTGTTAGGACCTCTAAGCCTTCGCGTATAAGGTTTTTCCTATGCTCAGCCTGTTTATTATCCATTAATGTTGTATGTGGTAATGCGTCAGGTTCAAATATAATTATAGGTTCTGTGCCTTCAATACCTCTGCAAAATTCTTCTAAAAACAGCATATAATTAACGGCTGTTTGAGCACCACCTTTACTATAGTGTCCTAAATCTCTATTAGGCATATTATAAATTACAAAGTAAGGAAGATTAGGTGACGTTCTTTTAAGAAATCTTTTAAGGCTTTTTTCTAACTTATTGTTATTACTGACACGTTTGTTTTCTTTTGTACCATACCAAAATGCTACAGGATGTTCGAATATTTTTGCTACTGATGGGTGGGTAATTCTATGATCTCTGACTCTGTCAAAATCATTTACCCAAAAAGGATAATCAAGCATTTTTCATTTGTTTCTCTAATTTCTTAAAGAATTTTTCTCTTTTCTTATATGCTCTTTGTAATTTTAAATCACTTACTCTATCTAAAAATAATTCGCCTTGCAAGTGTTCAAACTCATGTTGGAAACATCTAGCATCAATACCATCCATCCATGTTTCTACTTGTGTTACTCCATCATTTTTATAATATCTTACCTTAACCTTTTCGGGTCTTTTGACATCTAAATAAAGCATAGGAAATGTTAAACAACCTTCTTCAAATCTACATTCAGGATCTCCGGCTGTTTCTAATATTTCAGGTTTATAAATACCAAGATCTCCTAATATAGAATGTTTCATTACAAACATATTATAACTACTGCCGACTTGAGGACATGCAAGACCTATGCCAAACTTATCATGCATAAGTTTAAACATTTCTTGTTCTCGTTCTGCCCAGTTGATGTCACCACCAAAAGGATTTATTGTTGCTTTTTTATGTAGTGCAGGATGCTTAGGTTCTACAATTTTACAATCCCAATCTTCTACAATAAAATCAAGACTGATATCTTCTGTACTAGCATATTTTTTATAAGGATCATATGCCTTAACTCTATTAATCTTGTCTGCTTCTATATCTACTTTTTTAAAGTCCATGCTATTATTTATACGTCTATTTGCCTTGACCTCTGTAAGGTTTAACAGATCTTTTCTTAGCCTTATTCATAGTAGACATAGCAACTTTAGTTTTTCTGCCTCTGCCTCCTACTCCTGTAGATGTACATTTTTTACCTGAGCCATTAATTAGTGACTTGTTTACTTTTCTTTGTGCTGATTTTGCCATTTGTTTTCCAATATTTTTTATAAAGTTCTTGTTCTAATAAATATGCTTCTTTTTCCCAAGGTTGATTATCATAAAGAGTATTACTGTAATCTACTTTTTTCCATTTATGTAAATTAGGATGTAATTCTCCTTTGATAAACTGCTTGGCATGAACTAGTTCGTGTGCTAAATTTACTATCATTTCTTCTAAAGTAAAGACAGTATCAAAAGACCTACGTGCTAATTCAATTTCTGCACATTCTCTATCGCCCCAACATAGTGCTGAATGTTCTTTATCGCACCTTGTTACAACTTGAATATTTATACTAACATTCCTTTTAATGCGTGGCATTAGATTGTAGCATACAGCATCTGTGAAGGCGTAAACCGCCTTTTTGTTTGCTATTCTACCATTTATACTAATACTTAACACAACTAATTATAGCAAAGAACTTTAAATTGTCAACTCTATATGTCATAATTTTCAAAATAATCTACATAAAGATTTCTATTAGTAGGCATAAGTTCATCGTTAGGTTTCCACCTACTGCTTTTAAGTATCATAAAGGGAATGTTATAGCGATTGGCTAACGCTCTAGCCTCATCGATCTGATGTTCGTTAAAACTAAAAGGTATCCATTGCCATATTACTGTCTTTCCTAATTTTGCACCTAGTTTCAATGCATCGAACGAACTTTTCCAGTCTTGATTTATTCTGTATTGATCGCTAGTATCCTCAAGACCATCTATACCAAACACGGTTTCATCCGTATCAGAAATTATATCATAGTAATCCTGCCACCAAGTAAGTTTCTTACCACTACCATTAGTATTGAGTCGCATTTTTTTACAATACTGTTTACACATTTTAATAAAATTCAATGCATCACTATGGTATATAGGATCACCTAATTTACCACATAAATGTATGTATTCATATGAGTTATTTTTTAAAAAATTCTCTATAAACTCTACAGGCAAATCTACATTAGATGTATATTTTCCTTTATCTTTTTGCCTACTGCATTTAGGACATTCAAGAGGACATCGTCTTGTAATCTCAATCTGTATTGCTTTTGATTGTGAATAACTTATCATTTAAATTCTGTTTCTTTATGGCTTTTATCTGGAACACAATGAAATCTACAGCAATGATCTAAGTCTTTAATATCTTTGGTAACTTGATCTTTTAACCATTTGTCTATATTGATAAGTGCTTCTTCGTGAGTAACCTTGCAAAGATTATAGGTATCATTTTCAAAAGTAGGATCAATTGCAGGTCTCCAACAACATGGTTTCAAATGGCCGTATGCTGTAATATAAGCAGACTTTCCTCCCTTATTGCAGTTAGGTTTAAATTCCATATTCTTCCTGTAAAAAACTATAAATCATTTTAGGGTGATGTATTTTATATAAAAGGTGTGTTTTAAAAACTTGCGGACTTATATTTGCTTCTAACACATATGGATTACCATTAACATCATGTACAAAATCCATAGCAGTAAATTCTAAATTTAAATGTTTTGTAACTTTAAGTGCTATCTCTTTTTCGTATTCTGTGGCTATATTAGGTATTACTGAACCGCCAGAGATAACATTAGAAACTACATTATATTTATTGATGTTATGAAAATGTATTTCTTTGCTATTTACAAAAATTGTTTTTTCTAAATCTGTTTCAAAAACATTTTGATCTTTTTCCAATTTAGCCACAATTTTAGTTGAACAAGTTACTTTATTATTTAGAACATAAATTCTTGTGCTAATTGGGAAATCTTGTGTATTTTCTATAAATTTTTGTATTATAATTTTATCTAAATAATGTTCACTCTCTATTTCTTTTTGTTGTATTAGGGTAATTATGTTTGAAAGATCATTCTTAGTATCTGCTTTTATAATTCCTAGACCCCCTGAACCTACACTAGGCTTACAAATATATGGGCCTTCAAATGTTATAAAATCTAAATTAAATTCTTCATCAAAATCAATTGTGTAAGTATCTGGTATAGGTACATCTATTTCTTGGCACTTACTATAAAAAATATCTTTGTGTCTGCAATTTAATAATGCAGATATGTTAGGATACATAATAATACCTTTATCTTCATGTTTCTTTAATAATTGCATAGCCTCTTCGAATCCAGTATGAACTCCGCCTAATCTTGGCATACATATTGTGCAATCTTCAGGCAAACCATGTTTTAAAAATTTATCAAGTCCTAATACATTGAAATTGTTACCAAAAATTTCTTGTGCTTCGCTTAAAAAATGATTGGTATGAGGTCCTCTGTAAGAACCGTAAGGAAGAAGAATAGTAAGCATACGATTATTTATTAGATAAA
>Ga0208428_1001206_pt1 | contig 11026 bp, 19 predicted proteins | sample DEB08_DNA_11_FD_184535 | JGI IMG/M metagenome (GOLD analysis project Ga0208428, IMG submission 184535) | Aqueous microbial communities from the Delaware River and Bay under freshwater to marine salinity gradient to study organic matter... | ecosystem: Environmental > Aquatic > Marine > Coastal ... | reverse complement strand
CAAGCTCAACAGTAAGCACAGCAGAAGGCTCAAGACCCTGTGGTGCAGATGCAGCAAGCCGAGCTACAGATCAAGCAGCAAGAAGTGCAGCGTAAGGCGGCTAAGGATCAGGCAGATGCCCAGATCGAACAGGCCAAACTACAGCTACAGGCGCAAGAGAACATGCAGGACGCGCAGATGGATCAGGCTGAACTGGCTATCAAGCAGCAAGAACTGCAAATTGACGCGCAGAAAGCGGGCGCTAAACTTGCCGCAGACCGTAGGAAAGACAATACGAAACTAGATCTTGATTTACTCAAGACAATGAAGGATTCCAACAACAATAGAGGCCAATAATGGCTACAACCGTCTTAGACGTGCTAAAGGAACGAATCGAGGCTGACAAAGCCTCTGCACTACAATTTCTAGGTGGTGGGGGAGCTAAAGACTTCTCCATGTACAAAGAAGCCACAGGTTTGATTCGAGGTCTCGAAACCTGCTTGGGATATGTAGAAGACCTCTCGCGAAACTTGGAGTACGACGATGAGTGAAGCTGTTGACACAGTTGAAGCTACGGAAGAATTGGAAGCACAACTACCTACGCCTGTGGGCTATCGGGTATTGGTCGCGCTTCCGCAGATCGAAGAGACCTTCGACGGCACTAACCTGCTCAAGACGGACACGATCAAGAATCAGGAACATATCATGTCGATTATCGGCCTTGTGGTGGATATGGGCGAACAAGCCTATAACGACCCTGAGAGGTTCACGACTGGCCCTTGGTGTAAACAAGGTGACTATGTGATGTTTCGTGCCAATTCAGGCACACGATTTAAGGTTAATGGGTTAGAGTATCGTTTGATGAACGACGACTCTATTGAAGCTGTTGTAGCTGACCCTAGTGGCGTATCACGAGCGTAAGGAATAGACATGCCGTTTCAAAAAGTTGAATACAGTTTCCCTGATGAGGAACAAGATACCTCTATAGAAGTGGAGGACTCTGGTGAAGTTGAAATTGATCTCTCTGGTAACAAGACTGCGGACGAGTACGCGAATACTCCTGCTGAACCTGAAGTCGAAGCTAAGTCAGAACCGGATGAGCTGGACATTGAGGTTGTGGATGATACGCCAAAGGCTGATCGCAACCGCAAGCCATCTGAGCCACCGGCTGACGTTACTGATGATGAACTTGAAGGGTACTCCGAGAAAGTCCGAAACCGAATCAAGCACTTCAGCAAAGGCTACCACGATGAGCGTCGAGCCAAAGAAGCAGCCCTCAGAGAACGGCAAGAGCTAGAATCTCTAGCGCAGCGCCTAGTCGAAGAGAATAAGACCTTAAAGGGTGATGTAGGTACAACACGCGAAGCTCTGTTAGATCAGGCCAAACGTGTAGTTGACTCTGAGCTTAATGGAGCGAAAATAGCGTATAAGGATGCCTACGAAAGTGGTGATGCTGATAGGCTGTTAGAGGCTCAAGAGCACCTAACCACTGCCAAACTGAAGGCAGACAAACTAGATAATTTCAAATTACCTTCTTTACAAGAAGAAGAGACTGAGGTACAAGAACCTCAACCCACCCCACAACGGGTGCGTGATCTGAAGGCAGAAGCATGGGTAGAAGAAAATTCTTCTTGGTTTCATGTTGATGACGAGATGACAGCATACGCTATGGGGTTGCACCAGAAATTAGTTAAGAGTGGGGTTGACCCACGCACTGATGAATACTACGAGACTATTGATGCTCGTATGCGAAAAGTATTCCCGGAAGAGTTCGATGATGTTGTAGAGCAGCCAGAACCGCAGGAGTCACGGAAGCAATCTGCTAACGTGGTAGCTCCCGCAACGCGAAGCACAGCACCGAATAAGGTGAAGCTAACCAAAACACAGGTAGCTCTCGCCAACCGATTGGGGGTACCGTTGGAAGAATACGCCAGACAGGTTGCATTAGAAATGAGGAACGGATAATGGCTGAGAACAGAATCAAGCGTGACAGCGAGACTCGTGAAACAAAGACTCGTACCAGATCGTGGCAGCGCCCAGAGGTATTACCCTCACCTACGCCACAAGACGGCTACGAATTTCACTGGGTTCGTGTAGCTACGCAAGGTCAAGTGGATGCCACTAATGTTTCCTCGAAATTGCGCGAAGGTTGGGAGCCTGTACGGGCTGAAGATCATCCTGAAATTACTATGGTGACTGTGGAGAATGAACGCTTCGCAGATAACGTGGTGATTGGTGGTCTGATGCTATGCAAAGCTCCAGCAGAGCTAGTTCAAGAACGTACTGACTACTACAATAATCAGACGAAATCTCAAATGAGTTCTGTAGATAACAACCTGATGCGTGAGAATGATCCACGTATGCCTATATTCAACGAGCGGAAAACCACCGTATCGTTTGGTAAAGGCGGTTAATCTTAAATTAGGAGTCCATTAACATGGCTACAACTGCTGCACCTTACGGGCTAAAGCCTGTAAAACGCGCTGACGGACTACCGTATGCTGGCGCGACTTCTTCGTACCTCATCGACCCCGCTGGGGAAGGTACCAACATCTTTTATGGGCAAGTAGTTCATATCGGTGCTGACGGGTACATTGCGTTGTCAACAGCTACGGGTGCTGACGGCGGTACTAACGCACTTCCTACTGGAACCACTTTGACGGGTTCTTTGGGCGTGTTTGTTGGTTGTTCGTACATCAATGCTCAAGGGCAACAAATCTACGGTCAATACTACCCAAGCGGCACCACTGGTGTTGTTGAGGCGTATGTTGTAGATGATCCAAACGTATTGTTCCAAGCTCAACTGGATGGCGCTGCTGACCAGTCTGACATTGGTGCTAACACGTTCTTTGCTGCTGCTCAGTCTACCTCTACTGGTTCTACCACGACGGGTAACTCTACGAGCGCATTGGAGTCAACTACGGTTACAACCACCGCTGCCTTCCGTATCGTGGCTGCTGTATCGCCTATCGGTGATGCGTACCCAGACGTGTTGGTTAAATTCAATCCCGGCTATAGCAGCATGACAAATGCTGTTGGTCTATAAGTAAGGAGCTGAATAATGGCTATTTCACGCGCCCAACTCCTCAAGGAGCTATTGCCCGGACTTAACGCACTTTTCGGTATGGAATATGCGAAGTACGGCGAAGAGCACAAAGAGATTTTTGAATCTGAAAGCTCTGATCGTTCCTTTGAGGAAGAAGTTAAGTTGTCCGGTTTTGGTGCAGCCCCCGTCAAAGACGAAGGTTCTGCCATTGACTACGACAACGCACAAGAAGCGTTTACCGCTCGTTACACGCACGAAACCATTGCTATGGGCTTTAGTGTTACCGAGGAAGCGATTGAAGATAACTTGTATGACTCACTGTCATCTCGTTATACGAAAGCTCTTGCTCGCGCTATGGCTTACACCAAGCAGGTTAAAGCTGCCTCTATCCTGAACAGCGCGTTCACGGGTGCAGGTAACCCAACCTACGGTGACGGCAAAGTGTTGTGTGCAACTGACCACCCGCTAGTTTCTGGCGGAACTAACTCAAACCGTCCTGCTGTTGCTGCTGACCTTAACGAGACTTCTTTAGAAGCCGCCGTTATCCAGCTCGCTGGTTGGACTGATGAGCGTGGTCTGTTGATCGCTGCCAAGCCTCGCAAATTGGTTATTCCACCTGCACTGCAATTCGTTGCAACTCGCTTGTTGGATACCGAGGGTCGAGTTGGTACGGCTGACAACGATCTGAACGCGATCCGTAACAACGGCTCAATCCCAGAAGGCTACACGGTTAACCATTATCTGACTGATACAGATGCTTGGTTCTTGACCACTGACGTGCCTAATGGCCTGAAGCACTTTGTTCGTACCCCAATGGCTACATCTATGGATGCAGACTTTGATACGGGCAACTCGCGCTATAAAGCCCGCGAGCGTTATTCTTTTGGCGTGTCCGACCCACTTGGGATTTTCGGTTCACCCGGAGCGTAAGCTACGGTGCTTGATAAAGGGGGAGTTTCGGCTCCCCTTTTTATTGACTTGCTGAAAAGTAGGGTATACTTTCAGCCATATCGGGAAACAATCCGGCGAATCTGACAGGCCCGACTGACGACATGTAGACAGATTTGCTTAAACTCACATGTGAGAAAAACGATGGCTAAAACCACATTTTCTGGCCCCGTCCGTTCGGATAGTGGCTTCCAAATTCCAGTTGTAACTACCGCAAACTTACCTGCATTCGGCGATGTCGCTGTAGGAACTGTGTATATGGTTTCTGACAATGGTTCTGGCGACGATGAATACTGCATCGTAATCAGCACTGGCGCTGCTTGGGTAACTGCTGTTGGCGCGGCTCTTAGCTAATAGGAGACGCTCATGTCGAACTCTGATGTTCAATCAAAACGAGTCACAACGGCAGCTTCTCTTGGTGTTGGCCCTGCACGTATTCGTCAGGTTCAGGTACTAACTACGGCTGATGGCGCGGGTCGTCTTACCATTACTGATGGTAGCGGCGGCACAACAGTCTTAGATCTGGACTTCCTAGCTTCTGATTCCCATTCGGTAAACATTCCAGACTGGGGTATTCGTTGCCAAGATGACGTGCTAATTACTGCCATGACCAACATTAGCGCCATGACGGTGTTCTACAGCTAACATGCGTAGTTACTACAAGAAGTCTCCATGTGCGTCTTTTAAGAGTGGCGGCCCAACTTCCCCAGCCTCATCCAGAGGACGGCGACGTACCGCTGCTTGGACGCGCAAGGAAGGCAAGAGCGAGTCTGGTGGGCTTAATCAAAAAGGCGTGGACAGCTACAACAGGGAGAACCCCGGAAGTAAGCTGAAAACCGCTGTAACGACTAAGCCCAGTAAGCTCAAGAAAGGCTCTAAGGCTGCTAAACGGCGTAAGTCGTTCTGTGCACGCATGAAAGGTATGAAGAAACGTAACACTAGCTCTAAGACGGCGAATGATCCAAATAGCCGTATAAACAAGAGCTTACGGAAGTGGAATTGCTGAGTGGCGTACCTACAAAGCAACATTCCGTACTTCAAGTGCTGGGTGAGGAAGGAATACACCCATAACCACGAGAAGTACCACGGCGAGTTTATTCACGCTATGGCTATTGCTGTTACGACAATGCCGACCAGATGTCTTAGTTTCCAAGTGATATTTACTGGGGCTGAGACGTACGACGAGGACGATGAGCCTAACGTGCACGGAGGTGCTATGTGGGCACGTATGCCGATTACAGCGTTGGTGGGGGATACTCCGTTTGAGGAATGGCCTGAACCAATGCCTGTATGGGCTGCACAGCCTTGGGACTGTTCGTCTAGGGATCATGCGGTGTATACGCTCGACAGAGCCACACCGTGCCCTTGGCTAGCAAAGATAGATGGGGAGATGTACCCCGCGAAGTATATGTTCACAGTGGACTATACGAACAACGAGATTGCTGATGACCCTGCACAACACAAGCAGAGTCATGTGATGGAGTTACTGGATGCTGGCCCATATACGGGTAACATTGTAGCTCTACCGAATAATAGGGTGCGGGTGACACATCCCGCTTGGTTTGAAACAGGAGAAGGCGCACCAGATTTTCGTCCTTCTCAGCACATTCACTACAGCAAGTCTGATCTGGACTACACGCTGGACGTGAATCAAGTGTTTGATAATTTGTACGCGGAGTAAGTTATGAAGCCGAAGAAGATGTTTTTAGGTGGTTTGTTAGGTCGTAAGAAGAAAGACGATGATAAGCCTATGACAATGACCCAGAAGAAAGCCGAAGAAGCGAATAAACGTGCGAGAGCCGCGCAGATGCGTAGTGAGTCTAAAGCGCGTAGAGGTCGTACAGCTAGCAGGGCGGCTGTGGGTGGACAACGTAACAAGCAACAGGCTCCTATGGACGCAGAACGCGCAGCTAATATGGCTATGGTCAAGAAAGACAACCCAATGCCTAAGCGCCCTTCTGCTATCAGCTTGGCTAATGCGGCTACACCAAAGCCTACGCGCCCTGCAAAGCCACAAAAAGCGCCTACAACTGCACCGCGCCCCCCTAAAGCAGAGACTCCCGCGAAGCCAACAGCTAAGAAGCCGCCACGCCCATTACGCGGTACGGTGACTGGTAAAGGCGGACGTAATGTCGGTGAGGGTCGAGATAAGCGTGCTAACGTAACTCGTGAGCAGTTAAAAGATTCAGGTATGACTTTACGTCAGTACCTAAACTTCATGGACAAAGAAGGCAAGCGCCCACCTAAAAAAGCTATGGGTGGTGGCATGATGAAGTCGAAGATGAAAGCCAAGGGCTACAGAGCTGGCGGTGGCCCACTGAAGAAAGCCCCAGAAGACAATACGGGACTCAAAAAGCTACCCAAGGAAGTCCGTAACAAGATGGGATTCATGTCCAAAGGCGGCATGACGAAATCTAAAGGTTACGCCAAAGGTGGCGCTATGAAGACCAAGGGCTACAAAGCTGGCGGTAAAGTTCGCGGTGCCGGTATCGCTCGTAGGGGCGTGCGTCCAGCGAAGATTCGATGAGACGCTACTATAAGTCAGGCGGCAAGGTGAAGTCGGGCGGCAAGATCTGTCCGGCAGGGAAAGCGTGGGCCAAGCGTACGTTTGACACCTACCCGTCTGCTTACGCAAATATGGCAGCTTCTAAGTATTGCAAAGACCCTAGCTATGCGAAGGGTAGCAAGAAGAAAAAGAAGAGTAAGTAATGGGACAGCTTAAACAGTGGCGTGACCAGCAGTGGGTTCGTATCGGCACCGATGGCAGGATCAAAGGTGAATGCGGCACGTCGAAGAACAAAAAGAACCCAGATCGCTGCTTACCTAGATCTAAGGCGCAGTCATTGAGTCAGTCTGAGCGTGCTACTACGGCGCGTAAGAAGAAAAAGGCTGGTGCTAGCGGGCAGCAGGTGGTGTCTAACACCCCCAAAGCCAAGGTTAGAATGGCAAGAGCTGGTGGTCAGATACGCGCAAACCACAGGGGTTGCGGTGCAGTAATGAATAACAGGCGCAAAAAGACCCTGTACGTATAGGAACAGACAATGGCTACATCTGGAACAACTGCATTTGATATGGACTTCACGGAGATCGCTGAAGAGGCGTGGGAGCGTGCAGGTCGTGAAATGCGTTCTGGGTATGACCTACGTACTGCCAGACGCTCTATGAATCTGATGACCATTGAGTGGCAGAACCGTGGCATCAACATGTGGACGATTGACGAAGGCACGTTGAGTCTTACGCAAGGTACTTCTGAGTACACGCTACCCGCTGACACCATAGACTTGCTAGAACAGCAGATCCGCACAGGTAGCGGTAATGTAGCTACACAGTCAGATTTAACTATAAGCCGCATCAGCGTTAGCACATATGCTTCTATACCTAACAAGTTAACCCAAGGTAGGCCGATTCAAGTATTCGTAGAACGTCTTCGAGATGCCCCTAAAATCAACGTGTGGCCGGTTCCAGATAACGACGACTACATCTTTTACTACTGGCGTATGCGGCGTATAGAGGACGCAGGGACGGGTGTGAACACCGCAGATATGAACTTCAGGTTCTTTCCTTGTCTGGTAGCGGGCCTTGCTTATTACATTGCTATGAAAGAACCAGAGCTTATGCCACGAGTTCCTATGCTGAAAGACGCTTACGAAGAGCAGTTTGGGTTGGCAGCGGGAGAAGATAGAGAGAAGACATCCGCACGCTTTGTACCCCGTATCGGTAGAGCGTAACAATGTCGAATCGTTTTGCATCAGCACAAAAAGCTATTGCCGAATGTGATATTTGCGGATTTCAGTATAAGCTACGAGAGCTAAAGAACTTAATACGTAAAGGGCAGAACACAAACTTAAAGGCGTGTCCTTCATGCTGGAACCCAGATCAGCCGCAGCTAAAGCTGGGCGAAACTCCAGTAGATGACCCGCAGGCTATTAGAGATCCAAGACCCGACAGAAGTTTAGGGGAAGCTGGAGCCAATAGTAGTAGACAGATACAGTGGGGTTGGAACCCCGTGGGTGTGGGGGATGACCCCTATAACCTTACCCCTAACGACTTAGTAGCAACGGGTCAGGTAGGAACAGTAACAGTAACCACAACTTAGAGTCGGGATATGAAAAAAGACAGTAAGATCAAACAAGTTAAGGACGCACCTAAGCCTGATATGTCTGGTGTAAAGACCACCGGCATCAAGGTTCGTGGTACAGGCGCTGCTACAAAAGGACTTATGGCCCGTGGCCCTATGGCGTAAAGCATGAACTATACCGAGCTAAAAACAAATGTTCAGGACATCTGTGAAACTTCTTTTACGGATGACCAGCTTGCTATGTTTACAGAACAAGCGGAGCAGAAGATATACAACGCCGTGCAGATACCCGCGTTACGTAAAAACGTGACAGGTTCTATGACCGCCAGCAATGTGTATTTGTCTGTCCCTAGCGACTTTCTGTACGTTTACAGCTTGGCAGTCATAGATGGCAGCGGCACCTACACCTTCTTGTTGAACAAGGACGTTAACTTCATACGCGAAGCGTACCCTACAAGTACCGCGACTGGACTACCAAAGCACTACGCTGTCTTTAATGACGATGCGTTTATCCTTGGGCCTACTCCTGACGTTTCATACAGCACGGAGTTGCACTATGGGTACTACCCGCAGTCTATTGTTACAGCAGGCACTACGTGGCTTGGAGAAGAATTTGATTCTGCTCTGCTAAACGGCACTTTGGTAGAGGCTATACGCTTTATGAAAGGTGAACCTGACATGGTTGCGTTGTACGAAAAGATGTACATATCTGCTATGGGGCTGCTCAAGGTGTTGGGTGACGGAAAACTACGTACTGACACGTACCGCTCTGGGCAAGCTGCCCTTCCAGTCCAATAGGTAGCTGAATGTTAGTACAAGCACCGCAGATGGAAATAGGGGACGTACTCGTCACCACCACGCAAAACAAAGGGCACGACCCGGAATTTTGGGCGCAGTCTGCCGCAGATAGGATTGTGAGTGTTGGGGGTAATTGTCACCCAGCAATAGCCCAACAAGCGGAAGCATTCAAAGAAGCGGTTAGGGCTACGGCTCTGCATTACATAAAAGAAGCGATCAAAAGCGACAGAACGACGCTGATTGCCGAACTGGAACGTCAAGGCCATAAAGACATGGCAGACATAATTAGGAGTCTATAATGGCTATTACGACTGCAATGTGTACGTCTTTCAAGCAAGAGCTTCTGGAAGCTGTACATAACTTTAAGAACTCGGGCGGTAGTACGTTCAACTTAGCGTTATACACAAGCTCCGCTACTTTAGGTGCAAGCACTACAGCGTACTCAGCGACTAACGAAGCGTCAGGTACTGGGTATACAGCCAAAGGAGCGGCGTTAACTCGTGTTGACCCAACGACATCTGGAACCACAGCGTTTACCGACTTTGATGATTTGACGTTCAGCTCTAGCACAATTACTGCTAATGGCGCGTTGATCTTTAATGATTCTGCGGCAGGTGATCCATCTGTCTGTGCGTTGGCTTTTGGCGGCGACAAGACATCTACTGCTGGTGACTTTACGATTCAGTTCCCTACAGCGGATGCGTCTAACGCAATAATCCGAATCGCATAGCGAGTAATATGTGGCAGATATTACCGGTTGGGGCAGAGGCACTTGGGGTGAAGGCCCGTGGAGTGAGGCAATACCTGTTGAGGTTACGGGTGTTGAGGCAACTGGTGCCATTGGTTCGGTTACCGTTACAGCCGATGCTAATGTCCTTGTCACAGGCGTTGAAGCAACCAGTGCTGTCGGTACAGTCACAGTCACAGCAGATGCAAACGTCGATGTTACAGGTGTCGCAAGTACGGGCGCTGTTGGTACGGTTACGGTTACGGCGGACGCCAATGTTTCTGTCACAGGTGTTTCTGGCACAGGGGCAGTCGGTACAGTCACGGTCATCGAAGGAACGGGTGTCACTGTTCCTCTTACGGGCGTTTCAGGTACCGGCGCTGTTGGCACGGTCACCGCTACCGGTGGGGCAGATGTTGATGTCACTGGCGTCTCGGGCACTGCGTTTGTTGGTACAGTTACAGCAACAGGTAGTGCAGTTGTTGTCCCGACAGGTGTTTCAAGTACCGGCGCTATTGGTACAGTCACTATCGGATTGGGCCAAACTATCGTACCGACAGGTGTCGAAGGTACGGGGGCAGTAGGGGATGTAGTCGCTGCCGCAGGCGCTATAGCCGTAGTTTCTGGAGTATCCGCCACAGGTGCGGTAGGCCAAGTGAGGATTTGGAGTCTAATAGATGATTCACAGACGCCAAATTGGAGTAGTATAAATGATAGTCAGCCTCCCGGATGGTCTCCGGTCGCAGACAGTCAAAACCCTAATTGGGATGAGGTAGCTTAGATGGCAACTTACGTTAATGACCTACGCTTAAAAGAGATCACCACTGGTGATGAATCGGGCACTTGGGGCACGAGTACAAATACTAATCTTGAGTTAATTGGTGAAGCTCTAGGATATAACACCCAAGACTGCTTTAGTTCAGATGCCGATGCCACGACTACAGTAGCTGACGGTGTTTCTGACCCTGCACGGGCCATGTACTTCAAGGTTACTTCTTCAGCTACGCTTACAGCCACTAGAACCCTTACTGTTGCACCAAATACGATTTCTCGCGTCATGTTCATCGAAAACGCGACTACCGGTTCACAGAGCATTACAATTAGTCAGGGTAGCGGTGCAAATGTCACCATCTCTAATGGTCGAACTACGGTTGTGTACCTAGATGGCGCAGGCGCTGCCGCAGCAGTTGTAGATGCGCTTGCTTTGGTTGATCCGGGCGTAACAGATACTCTGGCTGAAACGCTTGTTGCTGGTAATACGTCAGGTGGTACTGGGCTTGTCATGTCTTCGGGTGATGACCTCACCCTTACCGGTGCGTCCTATAACGTAGTTTGGGACAGCTCAGACTCCGCACTTGAGTTCGCTGATAGTGCAAAAGCTATTTTTGGTGCGGGTGGAGACTTAGAAATTTTCCATAACGCCAGTAACTCCATAATTAACGATGGCGGT
>Ga0208428_1001205_pt1 | contig 11029 bp, 12 predicted proteins | sample DEB08_DNA_11_FD_184535 | JGI IMG/M metagenome (GOLD analysis project Ga0208428, IMG submission 184535) | Aqueous microbial communities from the Delaware River and Bay under freshwater to marine salinity gradient to study organic matter... | ecosystem: Environmental > Aquatic > Marine > Coastal ... | reverse complement strand
GGTGTGACTGGAGTGACTCCAAAGGATTCATCCAATGCTTCAAACATATCACGATACTCTTCAGAAATTAATCTGACATTGACATGATAGCCTGCAACAGCAGTCATCTCAGGATAGTCATTACCTTCTGAGTCAGTCAGGGTATTGCCTGTTGCCTGATACATCGTACCGATTGTGTCGATGGCATAGTCATGCCCAAACTTAATCAGCACAGTGTTGTCGTCCTCGTCCTGTGTCGTAATGTCAGCAAGCTCTGACATCATCTCCGACTCACTGGCAAACTTCAGGAAGAAGTCACGCTTCGGTGCCGGGATTAGTTCTTCATTGATTTCATCTGTCACGATGTGATCTCCTGTAGTTCAGTGTCTGATAGTCTGCGTGGGAAGTATTGCAGTTTCTTGATGTGGCCGTTGAGCATATTGGATGGTGATCTTGATGTTCCTAGTTCAATCTGAGTCAGTGACGATGCGACAGTCCCCGATGTATCTGCTGTTCCTAACGTACCTTGTGACGCATTATTAAAATTATTTTCTTGATAAGTTAGGGCCGATTTGGAAAAACTTCCAATTATGTGATTGGAAACATTTATACTGGATTGAGCTGTACCCCCATCCATAATGAAAGCCTGTACATTTGAACCAGTTAATCTTTGAGAAATCCTGTTGTTAACCGAGTTATCGTTAATTGTAAACAAAGCCGAAATCAATGAAGACGATGTTCTGCCTTCAGCAAACACAGTCCCTTCATCTTCGTTAAACCCAAACGCACTCGTGGCAATGCTCGCCACATCCACAGAGCGTGTGACGGTGGAGCCGGAGGTGGGGATGTAACTGGTTGGGAAAGAACCTTCTTCGACTTGCAGTCCCCAGAGGTAAAGACCGCCTTCTGTGTCACCGACATAAAAAGTACCAGAGCCATCAGCGTCATCAGCGAGTATGTGAAGTAGCGGAGAGTTAGCGCTTGCTGTTGCTACTGTAGAAGAACAACGATACCAACCATTTCCATAGTCTTCGATCTGCGTGTTACTCCAGCTTGATCCTGCATTCACTACAGTGCCATTGACCAAATCAAACACTGGATACGTATTCTGACTACCTGCTCCAAAGCCTCTGAATCCAAGTCTTCTGACGTGATCTGTTTTTACTTTTGCAAAAACGCTAAGGGTGTAGGTGGTTGATGTGGTAGGCAGAAAGTTGTCAACCTCTAAACGTCTTTCTTGGCTAGTCAGTGCGTCACTTTCTAATGAGAAGTACGCCTGAGTAACTCCATCGGGAGCCAGTGTGCCATCTTGTATGCCCGGATCAGTTGCACTTAAATTTTTCCCACTATACTCAGATGAGTCAGCATCCAATACTTCAGAGTCAGTAATCAAATTCGTCCTCGCCTCCTCAATCAACAGCCCCTTCCTGTCGCCTGTCACGGGATCAAAGTCGATGCGTGGTTCGTTATCAAAGTGGTTGTAGATCAGTAGTGGATCGTCAGGGTCATCGAGAGTGAATTGCTTGAGTGAGATGTTGTCGATGGTAGCTGTGCCTGAAGATGCCCCCTGCAATAGTATTCGCAATTCTGGAACTCCGTCTGCTGTTGCTAAGAAAGTATGGTTATAAACACCGGAAGCAGATGCTAAAATGTCAACTTTGCGAGCTCCGTTAGTATCGTAAAGCTCAAGATTAACGGTCAAGCTAGTAGAAATAATTTCAAACTCAACAACATACAAAGAACCAGAAACAAGTGCAGTTAGATTTTGATTTGTAACAGAAGTTGATCCAGTAGGAGTTCTTTCTAAATCCATGTAACCTGATGCATTCCACGATAAAATGTTGTTTGCATTCATTAAATTCCACCCACTAACATCACTATCAAACGTCCCATTCGTCACCAGTTCATCACCATATCTCACACGCCGTACAGACGTGCCTCGTGAAGCCCGACTAAACGTAATCAGATCTGCAAAGTTGTCGTATGTTCTGCTCATCGTGTCAGTCCTGTGTTGACGAAACTGGTTTCACTGGAGTCAAACACCAGGTTCAGTGATGGCTCCAAGGATGGCTGTGTGAGTGCCTGTAGTGTGGCATCGTCCAATCGACGTGCAAAGTAGGTGAGTTGTTTGATGTGGCCGTTGAGAAAGCTAAAATTCGCTGTAGCACCTACTCCTATGTTTACATTATCAACTGTCGGTATGGTGCCTGATGTATCAGTAACAACTGTCCCGCCATCAAGACACGCTCCAAAATTGTCTTCTTGATATGCAGCAGAATGCTTTGAATACTGATTTGAATAATAACGTCCTGCATCCAAAGCGGCTTGCGTTACACCGCCTGATCCAACAAACAGATGATTTGCTGTATGCGCTTGCATAATTATTCGATTGGATGTGGTGCCATCGCTTAATGCAAGTACCCTGTGAGAGTTATTGTGTACAAAAGTTTGCGCTTCAGTAAAAAACGTACCCTCATCCTGACTAAACCCAAACGCACTGGTCGCCACACTAGCCACATCAGCACTGCGTGTCACAGTCGATCCGCTTGTTGGGATGTAGGAGGTTGGGAAGGCGGCTTCTTCGAGTTGAGCGCCGAATACCAAGATTGATGACGTTCCATCAAGATCTACGTTAGTGGCGTTATCGCTTTCGCAACTATAAAAACGAAACACTCCTGAAGTATCTGAAGCATCTGTTGTAAATGTAATGCTACACCGATGCCATCCATTGCCAAAGTCTTCTATCGACGCAGTGTGTGGTGAGTGTACAGTGCCAAGTGTTCCACTGCTTAGATCAAACCATGTATTACCGTTTGCAGGAGTTGTAAAAAAATGAGTACCGATAGCAAGAAAATTGATCTGATCTGCTTTGGCAAAAATAGACAATGTATATTCAGTCGATGCGCTAACAGCGAAAGGGGTTTTTACAATATAAACTGGCCCCGATCCTGTTCCTGCATTGTCTACTAACGTATATGCAGAAGTTTGACCATCTGGCCCCGTTGCATTTTTTAATAAAGTCCCTGCATTACTATTAGTACCCCAATATGCATCATCAAATTCTTCGCTATACTCAAGCTCATTCGTCCTCGACTCTTCAATCAGCAACCCAAGGCTCTCATTGGTGGCAGGGTCATGGTCAAAGCGTGGTGCGTAGTAGGCAGAGGCTGTCGTTGGGTAGTAGGTTTCTAAGCCTGTGGCAACGTCTGTGCGCTCTTGCATTTCTTTGTCGGCTTCGTAGACGTGAGCGCCCCAGATTGCAATGTCTCCATCCGTATTCCCTATGTATGCAAATCCAGAATTAGATAAAGTAAATGTTTTGCTGACTAAAACCCAATCACTCGTGGGTGTAAAATCTTGCGTTTGAATAACGCCTGTCGTTCCATCTCGAAAATAAAGACGACCTGTTGTCGCTCCCAAGGTTTTTACAAAAAAGTTAAAATTCCAAGAAGAAGATGGTGGGGTGATTAGCCTTCTGATTACATTGTCACTAGAAGTAAAACTCGTTCCATCTGCACCTGATAAAGTATCGGCTGTAGAAGTTCCATCAGGAGCATTCGTTGTATTGGCAGAAACAGAAACACTGCCGCCTTTTTGCCATGCAGAATTATCAAATTGTTCAGAATAAGTAACAAGATTATGCCCCGCCCACTTCAGCGTACCGTCTGAGTCCACCACCGTGGCGTTGGAGCCTCTGGAGAAATCGACTCGACTGTCTAACGCCAAATCCTCTGCAAACCGTAGGTCAAGCTGTGGTTTAATTCCCTGTGCAGATTGATTAGTTTTAAGTTTATTCAGAGGATTGAACGAAAACATTAGACCATCTCCGTTACGTATAACGTACCATCAGCCGTAGAACGGATAACAGATACATTATCGCCTTCAAAGACGTGGATATACTCAACAGTGCCTGCAGGAAGATACACATCTGATGTTGTTGCTGTTGAACCAATCGCATAAAAACAATCGATATCTGTGGCTAAACGTAACACACGTCCGCCTTTTGATGCACCGGTTGCTGTTGTATTCGATGTTGAACGAATGTTCACTAATTGAGTTGAATTAGGACGCAGTACCTGAATAGGTTTTGCGTTAGCGTCAATTGCTAATTTAGACATGGTTTTCTCCGTAGGTGTGAAAGAGGAAAACTGTAAAGAGGAAAGCCCCCGAAGGGGCTAACCAGAGGGATTAGACTCCTGAAGGCATTGCCAACACGAATCCAGTCTCAGGACGAAGAACCTGAACACCGTACAGAGTATCTGCAGTGTACAAGTTTGCAAGATATTCTTGCTTGTACTGAGTTTGTGAACGAACACCCATTTGCTCTGCTAACACCATTGTGTCACGATGAGCAAGGATTGCCGCACGAGTGTCTTGTGCTGAAGTTGTCGCAGTATTTTCTGCGGCAGTTTCAATGACAGGACAGTTAGTTGAAACGTAGATATCTACACCGTAAAGAGTGCCGATCAAGCCGTTGTTAACTACATTGTTACCAACATAGTCTGAGCTTGAGTAACGCTCAATGCCGAGCATAATCTGACGTACAGATGGTGGAACAACAAAGAAACGTCCGTCCATTGGAGTGTCTGCATCGTCCATCTTTTTGATGAGTTCACGGAAAGCAAGGTCAGTAAAGACATCTGTATCTTCCATTGTATCATCAGTATAAGTTACAATGCCGTTAGACGCATCTACGTAGAAAACATTTGAGTTTTCCCACGCATCTGGAGTCCATGTTCCATTGATTTCTGCTTCAGTTGCAGAGCCATCGCCAAAACGCAGACCAAGATTCAACAGATGAGAATCAGTTTGCTTGGCAAGTGCATAACCCGCATCTTCTGTGTAGAAGCGACGAAGTGAATCAAGAGCTTGAACTTCTACAATATCTTCGATCAAACGAGAATATTCGTAGTGCTTGTTCAAATCAATTGCAACTTCTGATTCAGTGTTTGCAATAATTGTAACAGCAGTGTCAGCGGCTTTTGCATTCGCATCGCCACGAGTAGGCTTAGGGATATGTAGTTTGTCACCCTTCTTGCCTGACATTGACATTTTGTTAACGAGGTTAGCGGCAACAAGATTTTTCTTGTATGCGGCAACGATCTCGTCAGACCATAGTTCTGGGATAAAGGTAGCCGCTTCAGTCTTTGCTGTAAAGCCGCCTGCTCCCGGATAAGTTGCAGTAGCCATTAGTTTCTCCTATAAAGCTATCGGACTCGACCTTCGGCGTAAGCAGTTCGAATTTCTTCTGCAAGTGCTTGATAACGCTCTGGGTCAGTTTGCATTAGTTTAATAATATCAGCACGACGATAGATTTTCCGACTCGGTGCTTCGCCTGAACCTTTGGTACTTCCTGTTGAAGCCGCTTTTAGCTGACGCTTCCGATCTTCTTCTTGCACTTTGGCAGTCTCTTGTACAATGTTTTGACGTTCTTTCCAAGAAGATAGTAACTCGTCAGCGGCATCGTAATCAAATTGTTTATCTGCTCGTTCATACAATTCAGAACGTACTTTAGAGCCTGTCACCCATTCTGCAAACTTTTCATTTTGTATGATTTCTGAAAAGTCAGGATGGCTTGACTGTAGCTTAGTGAGAATTGCTTGTTGCTTCATAGCCATTGACATCTCTTCCGCCTCACGGATTTTAGGATGCTTGGCTATTGCCGCTTCAATTGCTTTCTCAGGTTCAGAGAAGAAGTCTATTTCTTCGTCTTTTTGTTGTGGGCTAGTTGACGCTTCAATCTGAGACTTAACGAAATCATCTACAATCTTGCGTAGTTCACCGACTTCAGAGCTTTGGCGGCCTAATAGCTTTTCAGCTTCTTGGTGCATCCGCACAATGTCTTTAATGTCTTTGCCTTGATACTTTTCAGGAAGGTCATCTTCTGCGTTGCTTGGCTCTTCTACAGGAGCTTCAACGGGTTCTTCAGTTGGTTCTTCTTGAGGTTCTAAGGATGTAAACTCTTCACCTTCTTGTAGTAGTTCGGGTTCTTGATCTAATATACGTGCCATATTGTTAAACTCCGTGCCGTAGCATTATGGATGTATTATTTCTTAGCGGCTCTTTCGTGATCCCTTGCCCACTTATCATCAGCATCGGGCCATCCAATGCCTTTGAACTGTGTGGATACACTAGAGATTATCCGCTGTGCTGTTTCACCGCATGTTGGGCAAGTGGCAAATTGATCCAAGTGGTCAATCCACTGTTCTTCTACCAAAGCACATGCAGTACATTTGAAATCAAATCGTCTGAGCATCAAAGCTCTCCAAGTTGACTTCATAATTTGTTTTTATCCCGTCTTCAAAACTTAATAGCCTTTGAAGGATATTACGTTCGCCTAAGACACGATAAAGTTCTGTTTCATCTTTGATGTCTTCAATACGATAGGAATCAAAGATTTCTTGTATTTCAGTTTGAAACTGCTTCCAACCTTTGGTTGTAAACAGATCTAAATAGAGTTCATAATACTCTTGATCTTCTGGGGTCAAAGCATTCTCCTTCTATCGGTGCTCTGAATATATAAATATTATAGCATACTTTTTTAAAAATGTCAAGCCTCTTCAGCAACTTTTGTTGTAGTTTTTTTCACGGACTTTGGTTTTTCTTCTAACGCTGTGATGCGTTTATCTAATTTGTCCAGAATTTTATTAATTTGATTGACAACTTGTTGAAGTTCTGTTTTTGTAATCATTAGTTTTTCCTCATTTGCATTGCAACAATATCTTCTTTTGTTTCTAGCTCACGCTCTTTGAGAACTAATTCAGCTAATTTAGCTCGTTGTTCAAAGTCAATTTCTGCATCATCTTTGCCAATGTTTTTCAGCAAAGCGTCCAGTCGTTCTGTCTCAGCTTCAACAGGTAGCAATTGAGTTTCAACATTATTCTGTTGAACCCTTGACATAATCTCTGCGGTCTGTGCTTGAACATTCTGCAGAGTTGCTTGTTGCTTTGCCATCTCAATCTGTTGTAATTGTGATTGCATTTGTTGTAGTTCTGGATTTGGTTGATTAGCTTGTTTGAGTCCTGCAATAATTTCTTCACGATTACTCAAGTTCATGTTATCTACAATTGACTCAATCAACATTGGGTACATTGGCGATTCAGGTGACATCGTTTGTAGTAATTGAACAAGTTGTGTTACTTCATATTCACGAGCAATAATCCCCAAAGAACTGGCAGGTACAAACTTATAATCCTGTGCAGGGTAACGCTGTGGATCAAATTGCATATAACGATATGCAGTTTTACGTACAAACGGTAATAAGAATGCTTCTTGGAAATTAATCAATGTACGCTTGTGTCGCTTGATAATTGCTCCAAGTGACATTGAAATGCCTGCGGCAGTTGAGTCACCGTTGATACTGCCGGGTATTCCTGCGGCATCAATTGCCCCGGTTGCCATCTGCACCATATTCATTAAGTCTTTGCCCTGTGCAAATGTAACTTGATCGAGTTGACCAAAGTTAAATGGTTGCAGGATTTCACGTGGATTACCATTTGTTAAAATTGCTTTACCCGGACGAATTTCCATCTTAGCGCCACGAGGAAGCCTTGAAGCATCTACAGCTAACATTGGATGTACGGTTAATGCTAACGCATCAATACGAGCACGTAATTCCGCATCTAAGGCTTTTTGTGCATTGTATCCTTTCTCACAGATACCACGGCCCCAGAAGCGACCCGGAACAATATCCCAAGGAAATGCAACAACTGGCCGATCTTGCATCATGTAGGGATTCAACTCAGCTTTTAATAGTGTACCGCCATTGGCAATAACTACAATTGCTTCGACGTATTCCGAGTCTTCTTCTTCCTCACTAACTTCATCTGTTCGGTTTGCATCAAACAAATACTTTGGGACAAGACCATAATATTTAGTTAACCGAACTTTATCATCTGAATAGATTGTCAAGTCCTGATCTGGTTCTAAGTCCTGATCTGGTGCGGCAGACGTGACAGAAGCATCGTTATATATGCCTGCTTCTTGAGCTAAGTGAATTTGATGTAATGGTACAAACTCATCGATTGCAACACCCAAGGCTTCATCAATATGCGTTGCAACAGGATCAATCAAAAAGTTTTGTGGTAGTACAGGACGTAATTTAAATACAGTACGAGGGCGTGATATCACACCGATAGCTTGCATTTGCCCTTCCATCACTGGTTGAGAGCTTGGTGTTAACTCAGTCTGTTCTTCTGCAACAATTTCACCAATGCCTACACCAAAGACAGCCGCATTAAGAATACATTCAGCAATTGCTTTGCGAGCAGAAACAAATTGAAAATCCTCATCCAAGTGATTCCGCATATGATAGATGTCTTGATTATTTGTATCCATCATATCATCTTTAATATCGAACCACTTACCACGACCAAATGTTGCTTCTTCGACTTCAGCAACAGCAGACTCAACAGCTTGTTGCAATGCAGGACTAATTAAGCGTGAACGCTCAGACACTCGCATCACATCGGATGGATCCCATATGCCTCGCCAAAGCCGGTAGTATTCGTCAAACTTTTCTTGATAGTTTGATTCATAATGATCTCGCCATTGGTTGCATTTCTGCATTACCCAATCTTCTAGCGAACTGTCATTTTCAAAGTTGTGATCGTAGTCCATGTTAATATCCTGCTACTGGGTCTAAAATTTCAAAGTCATCTTCTTCAACATCGAAGTGATAAGCAACCTTCGCCATCTGATCGATATAGGCTAAGGAGTCTACTAAGTCATCGTGTACTAATGGATTTGGAAACTGAAATAGTTCATCCAAGAATTGTGCATTCCAATCTCCTTCATTTAATGTAATCTGTCCATGTTCAAATCGTCCCTGCAATGCCCAAACAATTCGATCCGTTTTCTTTTTATTGCCGTGTGTTAATTCTTCGATCCTAAAAAATCTTTGGTCTGATTTCATAATATCTGTCAGGTAGGGTAAGACAGCATTCTTCAATGCTCCTTTTTCAATCCCAACTGCAATAGGTTCATAATATGAAACAGCATCAAATATTTTCTTTGCAGTTTTTTTAATATCCCATCGACCATGTACAATATCAGCAACCCACCATCCGTGTTCATTGACTTTAACAATTGAGATTGCTGTTTGGTCTAACTTTTTATTCTTAGACTTTGCTGTTGATTGAACATCTGCAAAGCCTGCAAGGTCAACTGCAATATAATAATCTCCGATTTCAGGTTCTTCATCATCAAACTGTACCCAATCTTCTTTAAAGATTTCTGAACCCATTGCTTCAAAGCTCGCTAAGAATTCCTGTCGGAATGCATAGCTAGACATTGATTTCTTTGCAGTGTCAATTTCTACAGGATCGAGCAATGGATTATCATAGCTTGTAAAGTGCCAAGACTTATATGTTGTATCATCTTCAAGTTCTGCATACTGGTACAGTTCATAGAAGTGATTTCGACCCATAGGCGTACCAATAAACATTGCTTGGCCTTTTTGGTCTGCCAAAGCCGGTCTCAGGATTTGTTCCCAAACACTCGGCTTCATATCCGCATATTCATCCATTACAAGGAATTTAAGAGAGACCCCTCGCATTGTCTCCGGTCTATCCGCACCCTTTAATGAAATTGTACATCCATTAATCAAGGTGATCTGTAGGTTATTGATATGAGATCCTTTGACAACAGGATGAGCAAGCTCAAGTAAAGTTTGCCACATAATATCTCTAGCCTGCCCTTGAGTCGGTGCAACATAAAATACATGTCCTCGATCAGTTTGCAATGCATTAATAATTAACATCCAAGCCGCTAATCGTGACTTGCCTGTTCGTCGCCCTGCGGCAACTATTTTAAATCGAGTAGGATCGTTAAAGACTTCTTGTTGCCAAGGAAGAAGCTCAACATTAAGATCCACGCATTAGCTCCACAAGCTCTTTGCTACGGCGACCTGTTTGACCATACCACTTTGAATCAACCATTTCATCAGCGGCTTGATTATAAAAGCCTGCGTTGACTGCTTCAATCATGCGTTTAAACTTTGAAAGTCTATTACGTCCAAGATTAAATGCCATGTTAACACAAACTCGGATAACATTATCTGGGTTACTTTCAAGATTAAGAAAGACTGCACAGGCATCAGAGTATGCTGTATTGAAATCAGCTTCAAATACTTCGTCTACTCGATCTTTGGTGACCGGTGTACCCACAGGCCATGAAGACTCAATATCACTTTCAATGACTAAGTGTCCGATACCAAAGGTAGGCAGATGTTCAGAATCCAGATAGATTTCCAAGACACAACCTTCATGACGAATTAAATCTTCTTTGATTAGTTCAACCAAGTTACTATTCAGTGACATCTACATACTCCGCTTCAATTGGTTCTTCAGCGGAAACAACAGCCTGTTCACCAATCCCACTGATTGTAATATTAACAGATGCTTTGCCTGTAGTGTTTTTATCTTTATCAAAATAACTCAAAGGCAATACACGATCCATACACATCTTTAATGCCGCCATCTGTCCGGGATGTTCATCATCCAAGGCAATAGTAATAATTTTATTAATTACCTTATCACCTGATGTTGCTAACAGTCGGGCTTTGAATTCATTAATTCTAGAGGCATCTCCCGGAGGTCTGCCACGAGCAACTCGATTACCCTTCTTCTTAGCTTCGATATCAGTCTTTCTTGGACGACCACGTTTAGGCTTGGTTTCCGTCATAAACTATCCTTTTTAGTTGCTTGATAGTATAGCATAATTTTTTATAAAAGTCAACCCTTTTTTCTAAATTCCAAGTAAATAAATATTTGATTCGGTTTAGATTCTAAAAACTGTTTAGATATCAAAGTGTTGCTTGATAGTTGTTATTGGTTTAATAAAGGCTATTAAGTGGGGAATTATGGTTATATTTTAGGCCTTTTTTGTATCTCGGTGGGTACTGTATAAATTACATAGCTATATAGCCCCTCCCCGGCCTACTATATAGGCCTATACCATTATTGCATAGACTTTGAAGTCTGTCAAGCTCTGTTGTCTTCGACTATGGTAGTACATGGCAGTCCTTGACAGTGTGTGGGTCTATGTAGTA
>Ga0208428_1001203_pt1 | contig 11038 bp, 12 predicted proteins | sample DEB08_DNA_11_FD_184535 | JGI IMG/M metagenome (GOLD analysis project Ga0208428, IMG submission 184535) | Aqueous microbial communities from the Delaware River and Bay under freshwater to marine salinity gradient to study organic matter... | ecosystem: Environmental > Aquatic > Marine > Coastal ... | reverse complement strand
TTTACCGCCAGGATTACCTGCTGATCTCTTTCGTTTGACAGCAGATGCCTTTTGCCCTTTTGTCATCCGTGTGGCTTTTGCAAGTGGGACGCATTTTGGATATTTCCTCTTTGAGCCTTTGCTTCTCCCGCAAGGCTGATACTTCCCGTCTTTCTTCGGTGCTCCAATGTCCACCCATTTCTCCGCTACCCATTGTCTTAATCCACCTTTTGAAAAGTGTGTACGCATTACGAATTCTTTCCGTAAGCATTCCCTTTACCTTTAGTGGCCATCTTACAAACTGAACCAGCGTTTTTATATCCCATTCTATCGTTCATCATTCCACCACCCATAGCTTTTTTTCTTTTCTTCTTGCCACCTGGTGTGACTTTACCTGAACATACTGCTGAACCGTACATGTTAGCATATGCTGAAGGATATACTTTGAATTTTCTTTTAGCGGCTGCTTTGCCTTTTGCACAGAGTTTAGCCATTATGATTTTTTCACTGATTTAGATATTGGTGATTTCATTGCTCTAAGTTTTTTAAAATCAGGTCCATCAATTTTTTTCTTGTTACCTGCAAGCGATGCAATTTTCATTTGATTAGCAGAAAGTTTTTTTGAACCCATGTCAGCTCCACCACCAAATTTTCTTTCAATTCTGGTTTTAGAAGCCTGGTCTATATCAGATAAAGTGTTTTTTAATTTTGCTTTAGACATTTTAGTTTTGTGTTTAGCAATGTTTAATTTACTTTCAGCTTTATCTAATTTTGTTTTATTAACTTTTGGTCCAACACCTTTAATAGTGTTAAATAATTGTTTTCCTGCTTTTACAAAAGTGAATACTCCCATTATTTTTTTCCTCCGTGATTTTTAAAAATCTGTGTACCCTTTATACCATAAATACTCGCCACGACAAGGATCCACAAATTTGTGAACCATGACGGGAGCGTAGAGAACATATCAAAGAACAATTTCACCTTGTCCATCGCTGTTGGGTCCTCACTTACAACTGCCCACGCCAAAATTACAATTGGCGCCGACAAAATTATTAAAACCGCCTCGTCCTTCCAGTCCGATTGACGTGCTTCTAATAATTTACCTTGGTAAGCTTCTTTTCCTTCGGCCATACGTGATGCATGCATCAGCTGTGCCTCTGACATAGCCATTTTAGTCTTCTGCTTGTTAGCATATATTTTACTTCCAGCAGAAACGGCTAATTTAATTGCCGATAACCACATGCTAGTACCAAGTAGCCGGTTTTTTCTTTTCAGCTAGCATTCTTTTTTGCCCACCAACTTTTTCCTTGTCTCCAGTAGGAATATAGTTGAAAGCATTGTCAGCTGTAGTTTTAGATCTTGGATCTATCTCTACATTTTGACTTGGAACTGCCATTTGTTTTGCTTTTTTATAGTTCATCATAGTTTTTACCTTTACTAGTTTATATTAGTATTATTTTTTTTTGCAAGACTTACTCCAGCACGTAATTCTGCTAATTCTTCGTTCTGATCCATCTTATCTTCAGCTAAATCTCTTGCTTGCATCAATTTTGCTCTATCAAAATCAGCTTTTGTTGCATCAGCTTCTCTTTTTCTATCATTTTCCATTGCTCTTAGGTCAACTTCACGTGATTTTAACTTTAATAGTGGGTCATTATCAAATTGTGAAGTAATTTCATTCTCTTCTTTCATAAATTCTTCAGTCATTTCAGCAATCAAGATAGCTTTTCTTGATTCAACTTGATTTGTAAGCATTTGTAACTGTTGTTGAACCTGTGGATCCATTGCAGCCATCTGTTGCATTTGTTGCATCTGCATCATTTGCTCTCTGAACTCCATTTGAACTTGTTCTTGAGCCATAATTGAAATGTGTTCTAGTATATTTTTTTGTATTGCAGCCATAACAGGTGGATTATTTCTTACCATGTTAACAGACATAAAGTTTAAGTGAGCTGTGATGTGTGCTCTGTGATCTTGACCAGGAAAAGCTTGAAAAGGTTTACCACCCATTGCATCAATGTGCTCTAAACTTGGATCTTTAGGTGCACTTGGCGCTGGTGGAGGTAGAACTGCATCTACATCTTTTACACCAATCGCATTATACATGTTTCTATAAATTTGATACATGTTGTGCATCTGTGGATTGCTTGTTGCAATTTGTAATTGCGTTTGAGCAAGTGTAATTCTTTGAGACATTGAAAATATATTAGGGTCAGCAACCGGTACTACATCTACTCTATCATCAAAATCAGTTTGTTTAATATTTCTTGCACCACCTACAACATCGTAAGGATATTCTGGTGGTAAATATTGTGCAACTATTTTACCTAATAATTTAAATTCTTGTTTCATCGCTGCATAACATCTTTTGTGAATAGCAGACATGACACGTGAACCACGCTCAAGAAGTGCAACTGTTGTTCCAACTGCAGCACCTTGATTACCATCGCCCACTTGCATATCAGCAATAGCCGCGAACCTTTGACCTGCTTGTACAACTACTCCCAGTAATTGTAATAATGTAGGACTTGGTTCTTTGTATGGTAATGGAAAGAATGCATCTCTTAAATTTCCACCTGGTGCATCTACATCTTTAAATTCACCTGGTTGTATTGGTGACGCTTCATCTCTAACTCTAACTCCACGCTGTTTAAATCCAGCAGGTAAGTTAGCTAAAGTTCCAGCATCTAATAATTGACGGAGAGCAGTCGTTGCCGTTCTGCTCAATCCGCCAATCATATGAATGAGTCCAAAGCCATAAAATCCTAGTCCTGGCAGAAACTTGAAGTGGACAAAATATTGGATTTTACTTTTCTTTAGATCATCGGGCGCATAGTTTCGTCTAATAGACAAAACTTCTCTACTACCTTCTTCGACTGTAACGAGGTAAGGTAATTTTATTCCTGTTGGTTCTCCATCTGCTCCAACATCTTCAAAACCTTCTAAGTCTAAATTAACGTGACACTCTAACAAAGTATATACAGGTTCGTTCTTACCTGTCTTCTTAGTTCCTTCTAGCTCACGTTCTTTTTTAGTTAGTTCTCCATTAGTCTCTGTGCCTGGAGGACTTAATTCTACGTCTCTGTAAAAACCTGATACTTGTTGTTTTCTTAATTCATTCTCTGAAATTTTCACGGTATGAATAACTGCTTCCGCATCATCTAATGAGGTTGCTGTATACGGTACAATTAATTCATCCGCTGGTACAAACTTCGATACCACTCTTCCAAGTGGTACGTCGTAGTAAACTTTTTTAAATGTAGATCCAGCTAGTGGTAAATGAAATAACATAGAATCAAATTCAGATTCATATTCTTTCATCGTGTCCATGATTAAATAATTCATGTAATCTTTAACACGTTGTGATTGCTGTTCAGTTTGTGAATTTTTAACCCCTATAACTTGTGTTCTAACTGGTCCATCACTTGGTAATAATTCTTTGTAAGCTTGAGCTTGAAACTGAGTTACAGCTTCTGCAAGAACTGGGTGTGTTGCACCTGAAGCTCCTTGAAACGGTTCAGTTCTATTTTCATATTTAAATCCTAATAGATCTAATCCTGTTGTGTAAGCGCTCTCCCATTCTTTTCTAGATGATTTGTAGTCCATATAGTTTTGAACCATTTCATTTCCAATTGGATCTAAAATATCATCTGGTAAAATATCAGCTAAGTTATCAAAGTGTGATTCTGTTCCAGGTACATTTATTGATCCTGGTTCAAAGTCTAATGTAACTCCACCGTCTTCTTCTGGGATAACCTCTACAGGTCCTTTATCTATATCTTCTTCCTGAACACTAACTTCTTCTGCCATCTCTTCTTCTGAAGGGATGTCAATTTTAGTTCTAGTGTTAGGGAGTCCTTTATCTATATCTGCCATTTATTACTCCTATATCTTCTTAGCACGTTTTAATAGACCTCGCAACCCTTGAGGTGTGGGTCCTGATTGTGGTGGTGGGCCTTTATCTACCCCTGCTACATTTGCAATACCACCACCTGCAAATCCTTGTTCTAACCTTTTTTTATACATACCCTCTTCAAATTCTTTTTTTTCTAATGCAGCTAATTGACTAGCTAAATCTATAGGAAGTGAAGAATATGCGTCCCTAACATCTTTTGTACCCATATCAATTTCACCATCTTGCATAGATCCAGGTGTTTCCACACCTGCATAACCTCCAGCATAAGTATCAAAAATATCTCCTACACCATAAGCTTCAGCTTGATCAAGTGTGTAAGGTAAACGATTTAAAATGATATTCGTATTACCTGCTGTAGCTTCACCTTTGTTTTTAATATAATCTTTTAAGTTATTTATTGGAGTAACTTCGTATGGATCTCCTCCTAAACCTCTTATGTTTTGTTTTAATATGTCTTTATTAGAATCTTTAAAAAATTCAGTGCTTGCACCTTTATCTATTTTTTTATCAAAGTCGGATGCAACTTTATCACGAATAAATTTCTGTGTCGCTACCTTTCCTTCTAAAAGTCCTTTTTCACCTGGTTCGTAAGTATAACCAAATCCAGAATAATCTTTAGTTATGTCTAACATATTTTTTTCTGCTTGAGCTAGTTGATCAGCAAATATAGATTGTCCTTCATCTCCTACTTCTAAATTCTGTAAAGAATTTTCTGCCATTAACTTTGATTGATAGTTTTTTAAAAAAGAACTTACAGCATTTGTGTGTTTTATATATTTTTTAGCTTCACCTTCTGGTAATTTATCAAGATCAACTTTACCTGCTCCAAACAAACCTGCAGTGCTCGATCTTAATGCACCATCTATATCTCCTGCAACTAAATCAGGAGCCATAAACATATACTCTAATGGTATGGCTATATCTCCGAAAAAACTTCCTGCAACAGCTCTTAATTTTCCAAATTTTTTAGGTATCTTTCCATCTTTAGAAACTTTTTTAGCTTCATTAATTTGTTTCTTCATATTAGTTTGTATTTCTCCCATTGAACAAGTTAACCCATCCACTGATCCTGCTAACTTAAATCCTTTTCTATTACAAAATGAACTTAGTATGTTTGCTTTTCTATTAATTTCACCTTTAGCTGCAGTGTAAGAAGTCTGTAGATTTTTTCCTACATGTTCTCCTTTTTCATTAAAGATTAATATTTTTTGTCCAAGGTTTTTTTCTTGCGTTAAAAGATCATCTATTGGTAGATTACGAAAATAATCTTTTCCTATTTTAGAAGCAATTTCTGGTTTATCTAATCTAGAAGCAGCACCTAATGCTATGTTAACTCTTTGAGGTAATATAGATAAATTTTTAAAAGGATTTTTACCTACTCCGTCGTTGTGGTCTATTTCATATGGAAATCTAGAAAAAGGTTTTTTATAACCATAACCAAATTTATACATCTGTCCTGAGTAGTTTCCAAAAGTTGTTTTCTTTCCTGTTTTAGGATCTATTATATCAGAACCATCTGGCCACGTAGTTCTGTTTTTCATATCTGACAAGTCATCTTGCAACTTAAAATATTCTTGAAATAATGGATCACTTCTTCCTTTTGTTTTTATGTAATCCATATCATAAACTTTTCCACTACCATCTTTAAAAGCAAGATCATAATAAGAATCTACTTGTGAAAAATCAGTAATTCTTTTATTTAAATTATTTTTATTATAGATTGAAAATTCTGTATTTCCTTTAGACATTGTTTGATTACGAACTGCATAATCCATTAAACGTTGTGCATCATCTTTGGGTGTACGTAACATACTTTTAGTTTGAACAGTATTTTGAACATCTCCAAGAGTCCAATCTTTATCTATATTTTTTAAAAAATTTGCACTACTTAGTTTATTTATTATAGGTTTAACTTCTTCATCCCAATTTAGAGTTTTAGAATTTTTTAAAGCATTACTAATATCTTCTACTCTACTTCTATTAGGGTTAGTATTTTTTCTATACTTATAGCCTCCTATCATTTCTTTAATTCTGTGTAGAGGCTTAGTAAGCTCCATTGCATTTTTATCAAAATCACTAAAAAGTTTTATATATGCTTTTTCTACTTTAACTTTATAACTATCTAAAGGTGTAGCTCCTTCTCTTTTTACAATACCTGATATACGACCAGGAGATTTAAAACCTAATTTTTTACCAATATCTTCATATGAAACATATTTGTCTCCTTGATTAGCTTTTAAAATAGCTTCTTCTATTTTTTCTAAATCATATTGTTTTGGTTGACCAATTTTACCTTTATACCCAGGCCGTGATCCATTGGCATTGGGTTGTACTAACTGGCCATTTGCAAACATGGGCCGTGATCCTTGGTCCATGGATCTTGGACCATTATTATCGTACAAGTCACTTAGGTCTTGTATTCTTTTAAAGAGATCCATTTACTCTCCTAACATTCGAGCGATACCGCCTGATGCTTTTTTGATTGATGGAGCGTCCATAACTTCTTCCATAACTTCTTTAACTCTAATACCTTCAGAGTAATCAGGATTATTAAAGTCATCTTTGTAAATTCTAGATATACTTTCTGTAACTTCATCATACTCATCAGGAGTTTTAACAGGTTTACCACCAGGTCCTTCTACAACCTCACCTTTTCTAAATTCCATGATTTCTATATCATTGATCATGTCATCACGTTCCATATTAACTTTTTTAATTTGTATATCTCCTGTTGCCATGTCTTCTTCTAATATGTAATCTGCTGTACCATCTTTAGACTTTAAAGATTTAGAAATAGTTCTTTCGTTTGTAGGTGTTGAATCACTACCAAATTTTTTAATTTTTTCTGCAAGTTTAAAGAAATATGGAGGAGGTGTTCCTGCTGATTGTTTAACAACTTCTTTTGCAACTTCTTTGGTTGCACCTTTACCACCAAATCCAAGAATACCTGTTTTAAGTGCACCGATTCCTGCACCGACGCCACCTAACATTTTTAAAAATCCTCTACGGCCCATGCCACCACCTACAAAGTTTGCTCTCATTATTCCGCCGTCAGCTTGTTTAGTTCTGTTTTGATTTTTAAATGCATCTATAATTTCATCAGGACTCATACCTTTTTCCATCATTTTAAATGTTTCATCAAGAGACCCTAGTACTTCTGCTTTTCTTTGTGGATTATCATCAATTAATATTTTATCTAACAGATCATCAGTGATTCCTGGGTATTTTTGTTTTAATTTTAATCTCTCCACCATTTTAGGAGCTAGTTCTTTAACTGCTTGTTCTTCTGCTTGTTCTGCTTTAACTCTTTTATAATCTTGATCTAAAAATTCTTCTAACTCGTCTAATTCATCTGCATCATCACTACTAAATAATCTGTAATCATCTGTAAGCTCTGCTTCTTCTTTTCTTTTTTTTAATAAATTTAATCTAGCTTGAGACTTTGATCCAGGTTCTGGATCTAGTTTACCTGTTTTATATTGATCATACATGTCAGCTTCATAGTCTTTTAATGTTTTTTCTCTTTTTAAAAGTTCTTCTATAGTTTCATCACCTGCAACATTAAAACCCATACTATCTTCAGCATCGTCTAATATTTCTTTATAGTAATCATAATCAGGTGTTTTACCATCTTCCATAAACACACCTTCTTTTTTATTAATTCTATTGTCCGCTGCTTTAAACATATCACGCTCTAATGTCTTTGGAGGGATAGGTGCTTTGTCCCCAGTTGTAATTGCTTTCTTACCAAATTTGTCTCTTACTAAATCTAATAAAGCTTGAACACCTTTTTTACCTGCACCAATTTTATAACCAATACGTCCACCGTTTGCTTTTTTCTCTGGGTCATCTATTTTACTTTTCATAGATGCAAGTCCTTCTTCATTATTTTTTAATAATTTTTGTCTAATCTCATCTTCAGATAAAACTTGTCTAGGTCTTGCACCTGTTGCTTTCATGATTCCTGATTTAAGAGCCTCACCTTGTTGTGATCCACCTATAATTGGTTTACTTGGATCGATGGGTCTTCCTTGCATGTCCATAACTTTGTTCATATCTTTGAATCTCTGAACAGCTTCTTGTTGAATTTTTAACTTCTCTAAATTACCAGGTTGTTTGCCTGTGGCCTTCATAAAACCTCTAGTCAATTGCTCAACTATTTCCATTAAGCCCATGCCAAATCTTATCATTAGTAATATATCCTTTTACGTTCGTTCTGTGGTTCATCCACATAATCTTCAGGGTGTTGTAATAATCCTGCTTGTCTAAAACGCATGATCGCTTGAGTCGTAGAGTCGACTAGATCGTCATGATCTCCGTAAGGAAACGCAGCACACTCTTCAATGACTTCGTCTGCGAATTTCTGCTCAGGAGCCCATATCATACCAGATTCGAACAAAGGTGCAACTGCATTTACACGTGAATGTTTATCATTTCCACGAGACGGTGTAAAGTTCACAACCGGTATATCCATCTGTCTAAGTTCATATGTTAGAGGTAAACCACTGGCTTTTGCTTCAACTATCACTGATTCAGGTTGCCAATACTTATATTGCTCTAATGCAAGTCTTCTTAGTTCAGGAAACTCATACCGTCCTTTTATAGAATCCAGCAGCATCAAATTAGCACCTGAGTCTTGATCAGGATAAAATACACCCCAAGTAGTAATAGCACTGTAATCTGCAGTTTCTTTTTTTAAAAACGCTGTATCATAACTTTGTATAACGTGATGCAGTTCTGGTATCCAATCATGGTCCCAGGTTCGCCACCACTCACGTTTTATAATTGCACCTTCATCACTTGTTGGGTTTTGCATCCACTGTGCATTCCATTTGCCCGTGGGCAGTGTTGCTTGTACCTTCTCTAATTCATCAAGCTTCCAATACTCTGGCCAAACAGGAGCAGCCTTCTTTGATCCGTGGTCCAAGATTGCTGGAAATTCGACCACGTGCCACTGATCAGCTTTAGCTTCACTTTGGTTTGCAAGTAGTTTACCTGTTAGGTCTTTGTTACTCCATCTTGTCATAACAAGTACAATCTTACCACCAGGTTGTAAACGCTGACGAGGACCAGATGTATACCACTCGTAAGCAGACTCCATGGCCGTTGGACTCATTGCATCTTGCTCTGAGTGTGGATCGTCAATTATTAATAAGTCAGCACCCCGTCCGGTTATTGCACCGCCGACACCAGCTGCAAAATACTCACCACCTTGTGCTGTTTCCCACCTACCAGCGGCTTGCGAATCTTCTCTTAGTCTTGTTTCAAATATTTTTCCATACTCGTCACTATCAATCAAGGTCTTAGCCTTACGACCAAATCTTACAGCTAGTTCTCCTGTGTGAGTTGCTTGGATTATTTTTAACTTAGGGGTACGGCCCACCATCCACGCTGGTAACAAGTAACTTGCAAATTCTGATTTCGTATGACGTGGAGGCATATTTACTATCAGTCGGTTTATTTCACCCGATGCAAGTTGATTAAATTTTTTTGCTATGTGTCTGTGGTGCGAGCCTTCTACAAAATCGGGCCACACACATTTGACAAAGGACATGAAGTCATTCTTAGCTTTAGTTTGGATTTGTTTTTCTGCATGCATAACTTGCAGTTTCTTAAATTGCTTTCTAACGTCTGCAGGTAGCTTACTTATATCTACGTTGTTTAAATTCATAAAATTTTTTAAAAAATTTTTTTATAATTTTTTTGCACCATAAAGTGTTGAAAATGTTTTTACCACCATAAACTGTCTAAATCAAGCAATACAACCTAAAGTAGTGGGACCCCTTTTTGTGTAAAGGGTGGGTGGGGTCGTGATTGGGTGTGGTACCTCTATTGGTCCACGTTGCGTGCGCCCTGGCCCGTTAGGGCCAGGGCAGAAAGGTTGGTGTTAATCTAACAACACCATGTATGCTTCGGCATTGTGTTGCCGGAAGTAGTTAATGTCTTTACGTACTTTGTCCCAAAGCTTTGACGTACCGTCAACACCTGCGTCTTGGTCTTCCAGTGTTGCTTCCATCTCATTGATAAAGATTCTATCATGAATGATAGCTTCTTTCTTTGTCAACATAATAGACTCGCCATTGAATCTATTCTTACGTTCTTCTGTCTTTAGTTCCATGCTGACCTCACGACTCCACCGTTGGTTGCTTTGTTCAAAGCTTCCAGGTATTCCGTCTCAGTTAACTTTAATACTTCTAAACAAAAATGATGTTTAGTCCCCTGGTCAGCGCCTGGAGATGCCAAGTATCCTGGCACTTGATCCAACATCTCTTGTCGCTTTGCGCCACCTGGTAAGTATTCTGCTTTAATTGTTTTTGTCATATTATACCTTTCTATTTGTTAATATGGGATTATCCTACTCTATAATCTGTCCGTTGTCAACCCTTTGAATAGAATATTCTGCACCCCACCTTTCTTCGTTCTTAACCTTGGCATATCCTTGGCTTTCACGTCTGTGTCTGATAAACTCAATCGGTCGACCTTGTTCGATGTTTTCCATGTTCAATGACAACCAATCAAACTTACATGATTGACTACAAAAATAAACATCAGAACCACTTGGTTGCCAACCATATTGATTAGGTGTTCTGTCCATTGTTGCATATGCATATCTTCCACGAATTACTCCACGCGATTTTAGAAACCTATCATTAGTAGCATGTGTATGGCAATTAGGTCCTTGGCAAAAATGTTTATTCATTAGTGCCTCACTTTCCATGTTGTAGTTGCAGTTCTGTAACCATGACTATCTAAGTCATAATAAACATAATAGGGTACACCTTGTTTTGATGTGCCATATCTTGACTTGTCGTCATGTTTGCCTTTTCTTGTAATGTGCTTCTTATGTTTAGAAGCCCAATAAGTAATGTAAAATGTTTTGTTTGTCATATTATACCTTTCTAGTTAATAGGACTATCCTATAACAGATAGCCCTATTTGTCAAACTTTAATTTAAACTTTCTTCGTATTGTTTTCTTGCCAATATTTTCGCCTCTCTTGATTGATTTTTGTTCTTCATACCTTTAATCATACTTGCAAGGTTGCTCGGATTATAAATAGTCAATCCTGTTGAGTTAGTTCTAATTAACTCTGCCTCATCAACTTGTATTCCAAGTTCAGTTGCAAGTTCAATACCCTCTGAAA
>Ga0208428_1001201_pt1 | contig 11042 bp, 12 predicted proteins | sample DEB08_DNA_11_FD_184535 | JGI IMG/M metagenome (GOLD analysis project Ga0208428, IMG submission 184535) | Aqueous microbial communities from the Delaware River and Bay under freshwater to marine salinity gradient to study organic matter... | ecosystem: Environmental > Aquatic > Marine > Coastal ... | reverse complement strand
AGGTATTTCGAGCCGCTTGATTTTCCTAGGCATCGGCCCGGAAAGTATGTTCGATATATGAAAAAACATCTCCCCCAACCCAACCAGCAATCGAAAAAGCCGGCTACTATACCACTATTCTTTTGATACAGGTTAGAAGTTGCCGCATTTAAGGGATAAGCTGTAACCATGCCACTAATTACGAGAGCAGAAGCGGCTAGAGCCCTCGGTGTGACCAGCGAAGCCGTCTACGCAGCCGTAAAACAGGGTCGATTGAGCACCATTACCGCCAAAGATGGCCGGGTGATGGTAAACAGCGAGACCATGCGCGACGAGTGGTCTAAAAACACCCAAAAACGGATCGGGCGTGGTCCGAAACCGCCCGCATCTGAGCCAAAACCGCTCCGCCCACGCGAAGAACGTGTCCCCAGCGGCCGAATCAGCCGCACGGTCGAGTCAATCCCCGAATACGAGGAAAGCCGCGCCCGCACAGAGCACCTAAAGGCCGAGTTACTCGAACTGGAACGTAAACAGAAGGAGTCCCTCTTAGTTCCAGCGGCTGAAATTGAGGCCAAGTGGGTTGAAATAGTCACTCAGGCCCGGACCAAGATGCTGGGCATCCCTACGAAGGCGAAGCAGCGCATTCCCGACCTAGATACCGACGCGATGGGCGTTTTAGAGGACATCGTCCGCGAAACCCTTGAAGATCTGAGTTCAGCTGCCGGAGAGGACGACGAATGAGCAACATTGAGCGCCTAGAACGAAGCGCATTTAAGGCCTTCAAACCGCCCAAAAAGCTCACTTTGAGCGAGTGGGCCGACAATTACGCCTACTTAAGCAGCGAGTCGAGCGCCGAAGGAGGCCGCTGGCGCACGCTCCCTTATCAGAAGGGAATTATGGACGCGATCACCGATAACAAGGTGGAGCAGGTGACGGTGATGAAGTCAGCCCGTGTCGGCTACTCCAAAATCCTCAACCACGTCATCGCTTACTACATCCACCAGGACCCAGCGCCAATCATGCTGGTCCAGCCGACCATTGAAGACGCCCAGGGCTACTCCAAGGAAGAAATCGCCCCGATGCTGCGAGACACTCCTTGCCTGAAGGGCCTGGTCAGTGAGTCAAAAGCTAAGGACGGCGCTAACACGATCCTGCAGAAGCAGTTCCCAGGTGGCACTTTGAGCCTGGTCGGGGCCAACTCGCCTCGTGGCTTCCGTCGTGTCAGCCGCCGCATCGTCTTATTTGATGAGGTTGACGGCTACCCCGCATCGGCTGGCGCGGAAGGTGACCAGATCAAGCTGGGCATCAGGCGTACTGAGTACTACTGGAACCGCAAGATCGTCGCTGGCTCTACGCCGACGATCAAGGACTTCAGCCGCGTGGAACGGTTGTTCCAGCAGAGCGACATGAGGCGCTTTTTCGTGCCATGTCCCGAATGCAATTTCATGCAATATCTCAAGTGGGGCAATATCCGCTGGAGAGACGACGACCCGAGCACGGCGTCTTACTGCTGCGAGGGCTGCGGCGTTTGGATTCCCCATTCCAAGAAACGTTGGATGGTGGAGCGAGGCGAGTGGAGGGCGACTGCGCCTGGCAACGGAAAGCACGTCGGCTTCCACATCTGGGCTGCGTATAGCTACTCCCCTAACGCCACCTGGTCAAACCTGGTCGAGGAGTTTCTCGACTCCAAGAACGACGCCGAGCAGCTCAAGACCTGGATCAACACCACCCTGGGTGAAGTTTGGGAGGACGAGTACGCCTCCAAGGTGGGAGCTGACGCGCTGATGGAACGCGCCGCGGCCGAGAAGTACAAGCAAGGAGTTCCACCAGTCGAGGCCTTAGCTCTGACTGTTGGCTGCGACGTCCAGGACGACCGCCTGAGTTTGTCTGTGTGGGCCTGGGGCCGTGAGGAAGAAGGCTGGCTGATTGATCGGGTCAAGATCTATGGCGCGCCGTCCCGCCCTGAGGTTTGGAAGCAGCTCGACGAAGTGCTCCAGAAGCCTTACCTAAACGAGGCGGGCGAGGAGATGAAGGTGCTTGTGTGCGCCATCGACTCAGGCGGCCACCACACCCAGGAGGTTTACCAGTACAGCCGTGAACGCGCCCACATGGGTGTCATTGCGATCAAGGGTATGGGTCAGAAGGGCAAGCCCGTGCTGGGTAAATCAAGCAAGGTTGACATCAACTTCAACGGGCGGGCCTTGAAGAAAGGCGCACAGCTGTTTCCGGTTGGAGTGGACGGGGTCAAATCGCTTCTTTTCGGACGCCTTAAGCACAACGACCCTGGTCCGGGCTACCTCCACTTCTTCCCGACGATCACTCCTGACTACTTCCAGGAGCTGACAGCGGAACGCCAGATCCTGCGATTTAGGAACGGCTTCCCCGAGCGTGTATGGGTTAAGAAGAGCCAGAGTCCAAACGAGGCGCTCGACGAGCTGAACTACGCATATGCCAGCTTGCACCGTTTGTACCAAAAATATGACAGGCGAAGTATATGGGATCAATTAGAACGTCGTAATGATCCCAAACAAAAGCCGGCGCTAAGATCTGACCAGCAGAACGCGCCAAAACGCGCCAATTTCGTCAAGAGCTGGTGAGGCCGTGAACATTCCAACGACTATCCGAGCCGGCGACACAGTTAAGTGGCGTGACGACGCTTCAGTTGACGTTTTTGGCAATGAAATAACGAGCAGCGACTGGACGCTCAAGTACTACCTCCGCACAAACACTGCTTCTGAAGGCGCGACCTCTACGGGTTCTGCCTATGGCACGGGGTGGGAATTCACGCTGTCTGCGTCGACAACCGCCGATTTCGACGCCGGTAATTGGTATTGGACCGCTGTTGCAACCAAGGACAGCGAAGTCATCACGCTGGGCAACGGCAGCCTGACTGTCGAAGCCGCTCTGACCTACAGCGGCACACCTGGTGCATTTGACGGCCGCACTCAAGCCCAGAAAGATCTGGATGCTGTTCAAGCAGCAATCCGCGCAATTGTTGACGGTGGCGTAGTCCAGGAATACCGGATTGGCACCCGTAATCTGAAGAAGTATGACCTGCCTGATTTGATTCAGCTGGAGGGCAAACTGAAGGCTGAAGTCAAGCGCGAACAGCAAGCCGAGCTCATTGCTAATGGCTTGGGCAACCCGCGCAACATGTTCGTCCGCTTCAACGCCTAAGCCATGGGACTCCGCACTCGCGTTAGCAACTTCTTGGGCTTTGGGCGTCAGCAGCCCCAGCCGGCACCACGCCGCCGCTCCTACCAGGGAGCACTGATCTCGCGCCTTACTAACGATTGGTTGGCGACTCAGACCAGCGCCGACGCTGAGATTCGCACCAGCCTGCGCAAGTTGCGCGACCGCTCTCGCGAGATGGTCCGCAACAACCCTTATGCGCGGCAGGCCAAGCGGACCACCCAAATCAACGTTGTCGGCACCGGCATCAAGCTTCAGTCCCAGGTGCAGCAGGTTCGCGGCAACAAGCGCGACGACCGGATCAACAAGCTGATCGAGTCCAAGTGGGAAGTGTGGACTCGCGCTGAGAACTGTGACGTCAGCGGTCGTTACAGCTTCCACCAGCTTGAGTGGCTTGCTGCTGGAGCGCTTCCTGAGTCTGGTGAGGCGATTTTCCGCATTGTTCGCCGTCCCTTCGGTAACTCCAAGGTGCCGCTGGCGCTTCAGCTCCTTGAGAGCGATCTGCTTGACGAGGAGTATCAAGGTTCAACGCTTGCCAAAACCAATGAGTGGCGCAACGGCGTTGAGGTGAACGAATGGGGCCGCCCCGTGCGGTACGCCTTCCTTACTCGTCACCCCGGCGACTACTGGTTCCAAAACGCCCCTCAGCGCAACGACAAGCACGTCTTTATCCCTGCTGCGGACGTCATTCACCTGTTTATGCCTGAGCGCCCCGGTCAGAACCGTGGGGTGCCCTGGTTCCACAGCGTGATGGCCGACGCCCACCAGCTGCAGGGTTATGAGGAGGCTGCTGTGGTCCGGGCTCGCGTTGCGGCCTCGATCATGGGCTTCATCACCAATAACGAAGGCGAGCTGATCGCCGACGACATTGATAACAAGCAGCGCGTAAGTGACTTCGAACCTGGTACGTATAAGTACCTTTCACCAGGGGAAAGTGTCACTGTTCCAAACATCAGCTCGCCTGACCAGCAGTTCGAGATGTTTGTCAAAAACAAGGTCCGCCGTTTTGCATCGGGCTTTGGTTGCTCCTACGAGACGCTCAGCCGCGACTTCAGCGACACCAACTACTCGTCTAGCCGCCTGAGCCTACTGGAAGATCGGGAGCACTGGCGCGTCATCCAGAACTATCTGATTGAGAACTTCCACATGCGGATCTTCCGCGAGTGGCTTGGTCTTGCGGTGCTCAGCGGCGAGCTGCCTTTTGCTGACTACGAAGGCCGTCCTGAGCGCTACGAGACGCCTCGTTGGATGGCTCGTGGCTGGAGCTGGGTTGACCCCCTCAAGGAAGTCAAGGCCTATCGCGAGGCCGAGCAGGCGGGTTACATGACGAAGGCGCAGATCATCGCCTACACCGGCGGCGATTACGACGACAACGTCACCGAACTGGCCCGCGAGCAAGAGCTTGCGCAGTCCACTGGTGTCACTTTGGACAAGGACATCCTTGATGCGGCTCCGTCGGCCCCGGATGTTCCACCCGAGCCTGAAGCTGCTCCACCTGCTCGCGCTAAGTCGCCAAGTCGTAGGAAGAAAGCCTAAAAAACTTCGCCGATAGACTTGTGGCAGCCTGTGTCAAAGTTCCTGTGGAAGGCACAATCGACATTTTTCAATTCGATGTGACTTCCGGGGACTTTGGCGAGCGTCCTTACCCGAACGAACACGCAGCTCGTTTGCGTGACCCTTCTCAATATGACCGCTTTCGGCGGGCTAATGATCGGGGTGGTGCGGGTGTCGACTTCATCTTCGGCATTAAGGATGGGACAGCCGAGCTGCAAGCTATTCGTTTGAAGCTCAGTCGTTTCACCGCAGCCGAAGCACGCGAGTGGCTCAGGGACAACGGCTACGAGCCACTCGAATTTGAACCAGCTACCAACGAGAAAGCTATGGATGCTGAAATTCAGCGTGCAGAGCCTGATCAGTTGAAGGTTGGCGACTACGTGTCTTGGAATAGCTCGGGTGGCACAGCCCGTGGCCAGATCGAGCGCGTGGAACGCGACGGGAGCATTGATGTTCCCGATAGCACCTTCACGGTCAACGGCACTGCAGAAGATCCTGCGGCTCTAATCGCAGTCTTCCGGCCCGAGTCAGATGGCGAGGGCTACATGAAAACCGACACCCGCGTCGGCCACCGCTTCAGCACCTTGAGCAAGATTGCGCCTCTGCGTTCTCTTGAAGTCGAGGAGCCTGCTGAGGTTGAAGAGGTGGTCGAAGAAGCCCCTGAGACTTCAGTGCGCGACATCGAGGGTGGCAAGTACACCCGCACCGAAGCGACTGAGTTTCGCAGCATCAAGGAGCGGACTTTCGAGTTCCCCTTCAGCTCCGAGTACCCCGTGGCCCGCTACTTCGGCAACGAAGTGCTTAGCCACGACGAGCAGGCTGCAGACCTGAGCCGTCTAAACGATGGTGCGCCTCTGCTGTTCAACCACAATCCCGACAAAGTCGTGGGCGTGGTGGAGCGTGCCTGGGTCGACGGCGAGAAGAAGCGCGGCTACGCAAAAGTGCGTTTTTCGCGTAACAAGTTCGCCCAAGAAGTTCTTGACGACGTCAAGGACGGAATCCTGCGTGGGATCAGCTTCGGCTACGCCATCAATCAGATGGAAGAGCGGGAAGGTGATTTTGTCGCGACCAGCTGGGCACCTCACGAAGTTTCGGTTGTAAGTATTCCGGCGGATCCCACAATTGGGATCGGCCGTTCACTACTTTCCCCTGAACCGATTATGGATGAGGTCTTGCAAGTCACTGAGCCTAGTATTAGTGACGAAGTAGCTTCTCCCGCTGCACAAGTAGTGGAAGAAGAAACGACACGCCAAGCGGCCGACACCGCATCTATCCCCATTCCTGCAATGGAAGAAAACACCCCCGATTTGGAGGTGATCCGGTCCAAGGCCGCTGAGGCCGAGCGGACTCGTATCGCCGCCATCAACGCACTGGGCGCTAAGCACCAGATGCAAGACCTGGCTCGTGAGCTGATCGACGGTGGTCGCACCATCGACGAAGCCCGCGCAGCCGTCCTCGACAAACTCGGCTCTACCCCCGTGGAACAACCCATCCGCTCGACCGACGTCACCTCCAACGACGTTGGCCTGTCTTCTCAAGAGACCAAGCGCTTCAGCTTTGTTCGCGCTCTGAACTACCTGGCCAACCCTGGTGACGCTTCGGCTCGCCGCGCGGCTGAGTTCGAGATCGAAGTCGGCGAGGCCGCCGCTAAGAAGTACGAGCGCTCCAGCAACGGCATCGTGGTGCCCAACGAGGTGCTGCGTCGTGACCTGACCGTTGGCACCGCAACCGCCGGTGGCAACCTGGTCGCCGATGAGCTGCTGTCCGGCTCCTTCATCGACCTGCTCCGCAACCGTCTCGCTCTGGCTCAAGCCGGCGTGACCATGCTGACCGGTCTGCAGGGCAACATCTCTATCCCCCGTCAGACTTCTGCGTCCACCGCTTACTGGGTCGGGGAAAACGCTGCTCCCACCGAGAGCCAGCAAGCCATCGACCAGGTCAACATGACCCCCAAAACGGTGGGTGCATTCGTTGACTACAGCCGTCGCCTGCTGCTCCAGTCCTCCATCGACGTCGAGGGCATGGTCCGCAACGACCTGACCCGCGTGATCGCTCTGGAACTGGACCGCGCTGCCATCTACGGCACCGGCTCTTCCAACCAGCCCCTGGGCCTGACCAACGTCAGCGGCATCGGTTCCCAGACCATCACCACCTTCGGCACCTTCGCGGAGTACATCGGCATGGAGACCGATGTTGCTGCTGCTAACGCCGACGCTGGCTCCCTGCGTTACATCGTGAACGCTTCTGCCCGCGGCGCCCTGAAGAGCACCGAGAAGGCAACTGGCACCGCCCAGTTCGTGTACGAGAACGACCAGATCAACGGCTACCCCGTGATCGTGTCGAACCAGCTGCAGAACAACGACGCTCTGTTCGGCGACTTCTCCATGATGATCATGGGCATGTGGTCCGGCCTGGATCTGACCGTCGATCCCTACGCCGGTGCAACCGCTGGCACCGTCCGCATCATCGCCCTCCAGGACGTCGATGTGGCCGTCAAGCAGCCTGGCGCCTTCTGCCTGGGCACCTGATCTCTAGGTGAGATCTGACCACCGCGGAGTAACTCATGCGAGTTGAAATCCTGCGGCCGGTAATGATCTCGGGGGAGCCTGCTTCGGCGGGCTCCTTTGCCGAGGTCAGTCTGGCCGACGCCCAAATGCTTATCGGACTCGGCAAAGCCCGCAAGGCTGAAGAGCCCGAAGCTGCTAAGCCTGAACCTAAGCCCGAGCCCCCGGCTGCGGCAGAGGTCAAGCCGAAGCGCACTCGTTCCACCACCCCCAAGGAGTGAGCCATGGCCCTTCTTTCCCAGACTCTCGACAAGCTCAGCCACCTGGCCTTTGCGCCTACGGCTGCCCGCACCGCTGATCTCGACGGCACTGCCGTTGATCTCAACGACTACGAAGGCGACATCGTCGTGATCCTCGACGTTGAGAACGGTGGTACTTCCACCCTCGACGTCAAGTTCCAGTCCGCCGACACTTCCGGCGGCAGCTACAGCGACATCACCGCTGTGTTCGCACTCGACGGCACCGAGCAAGCCTCTGGCACCGTTGCTTTCGCCCAGGTGAGCACCTCTGCTTCTAAGCAGTACATCGCCTTCCCTAAGTCCAGCGCTAAGCGTTGGGTGAAGGCTGTGTCCACCACCTCCACTTCTACCCACACCTACAGCCTCAACGCTGTGGCTGCCAAGAAGTACGCCTAAGCTGCTTAAGCGAAGGACATGGCGCCTAGGCCTTCGGGTCTGGGCGCTTTTTGTATGTAGGCTGTATCTATGGCGTTCACCGAAGACTTAGACGTTTTCTTCTCTACCGCCGGCTTCGGCGTGAGTGTCACTAAGGGCGACGATACTGGAGTTGGCATTTTGGACATGCCAAACGAGATCGTTGCCGACGGAGTTGTTTTGACCACGGATTACAAGCTTCTGGTCAAGACAGCCGATTTCACGTCGATAACAAGGGGGGACGCCATCACAGTTGATGGCACGGACTACACGGTCCGTGAACCCATGCTTATGGACGACGGCAAGATCACTCAAATTTTCTTGATGAGGGACTGATGCCTGAGATTTACGGAAGCTGGGCATCGCGTCGCGAAAACATCGTGACGCTTGGCACGCTCACCAGCCTTGCAGCCACGGATGCTGTTGAAGTCAGCGGAATCAATTTTGTCTTTGTTCACGATGTGACTGGCGGCAACGTCACTGTCGTGGATGAGGGCAGTCTGGATGGCGATACATGGTTCTCTATGGACGTAGCAAAAGCTCACACCCAGTCGGGTGTTGACGCCCATTTCTACGCCAATCGACCAGTTCGCTACGTCCGTTCACGCACCACTGCTATTGGCGCAGGCGAGTCTGTGACAATCTCAATGGCTTGCGATTAAAGCCATCTGCCTCATCCATACCCATAATGCGGACATGGATAAGCACACCCGTGAAAACTGGGTAAAGGTTTTAGAGGCTCTTGAAGCAGCCGGCAAGACAGATTGTCATATCTACAGACGTGCGCAGGCCATAGTTAATGGGAGACCTGACCCTGGTCCGTTTGGCTCCTTGTACGCAAAACCATGACCACTAAGCGCGAAGACATCCTTTCAGCAATACGAACTGCCCTTACGGACACGACAGGGGTTGGCACGCGCATTTACAGAAGCCGGGTCGAACCAATGTCTCGCGGTGAATCGCCAGCGCTAGTGGTCGAGCCCCTTACGGATACCCCGGTTCAGAACACAGCACTGCCGACGCTGGATTGGACCCTTAGGGTGCGAATCAGCGTGATTGTGCGCGCAACGGTGCCGGACCAAAGCGCCGACGAGATTATCGAAAGTCTGCACGCAAAAGTGATGGCAGATCTGACTTTGGGCGGTGAAGCGATTGACGTACAGCCCGCACAAACCACATTCAATTTTGTCGAGGCTGATCAACCGGCGGGCGTCATTTTCTGCGAATACGACGTGCGTTACCGCACTCAAGTTGCTGATCTGACCCAATAAATCACCAGATCTAGACTTGGGCCTAACAAGTCACTCGACTTACCATGACTGATGAACACCGTGGTGAAGGCGGGAGCTACCTGCTGGACCCGGAAACGGGCGAGCGCAAGTTAATCAAGCGCACGTCTCCCCCAACACCATTCGAGGTAACCACCGATGGCTCTGCTCCTGCGGAAACGCCTAATTCTGATCGAAACGGAGTCGACGTACGGGACGGATCCGACCCCAACCGGAACCGACGCCGTTCTCGTAAGGGATCTGAACATCACCCCTCAGCAGAGTGATGTTGTCAACCGCGACGTTGTTCGCCCCTACCTCGGTGCTTCCGAGCAGCTTCTGGCAAACACCCGCGTTGAATGCACCTTCAGCGTCGAACTGACCGGTTCCGGCGCCGCTGGCACGGCTCCTGCCTACGGCAAAGCCCTTCAGGCTTGCGGCCTTGATGAAACCATCGTCGCTTCCACCAGCGTCACCTACGCCCCTGTTAGCGCCAGCTTCTCTAGCGTCACCATCTACTACAACATTGATGGTCTGCGTCACAAAGTGACCGGCTGCCGTGGCACGTTCGTGATCAACGCCAACGTCGGCGAGATCCCCACGATCGACTTCACCTTCACCGGCGTCTACAACGCCCCTGACGACAGCGCACTGCCCTCTGCAACCTTTGCAAACCAGGCAACCCCTCTGATCTTCAAGAACGGCAACACCAGCAGCTTCCAGCTCCTTTCTTTCGCTGGCTGCCTGCAGTCCTTCAGCTTCGACATCGGCAACACCCTGGTGTACCGCGAACTGATCGGTTGCGACAAAGAAGTCATCCTGACCGACCGCGCTGCTACTGGCTCGACCACGATCGAAGCCGTGAGCATCGCCTCGAAGGATTACTTCGCTGCTGCTCTGACCGACACCACTCTGGGCAACCTGGACTTCACCCACGGCACCGCTGCTGGCAACATCGTGGACTTCGCTTCCACCCGTGTTGACATCGGCGACGTGTCCTATGGAGATCAGGACGGCATCGCAATGTTCAACATTCCCTATACCTGCGTGCCCAGCACCAGCGGTAACGACGAGTTCTCTCTGGCTTTCACCTAAGCTGCGCTTAATCACACCAACCTCGGGGCCGCTGATGCGGCCCTTTTTTGTGCCTGTAAGATAAAGCGGAACTACTACTTCTTCTTATGGCGTTCGTACGCAAGAAGGTCAAAACCTTCAAGTGGCCCGTAAGTATTGAGGAGCCTAGCGACGGCGGCACTTTTGACACCAACACTTTCGATGCAACGTTCAAACGTGTTGGCCGCAAGGATTTTCTGAAGCTCAGCGAGAAGAGCGAACTTGACCTGCTCAAGGCTGTGCTGGTGGGCTGGGACGGCATCGACGATGAAGACGGCAAGGCTGTGCCGTTCTCGATGGAAGCCCTGCGTGACCTGAGCGACGACCCTTATTGGATTCGCGGCGTGCTCAAGGCCTACACCGATACCTTTGAAGGCGCCAAGTCGGGAAACTAAAGGACGCTGCGATCTATTGGGCTGGCGGCGGTAAGCGCGTCGAGGATCACTCCCAGGATGATGCCAAGGCTCTTGGCATTGTCCTGCCCAAGCCCAAGGAAGAAAGCAGCGACGATTTTGAGGTTTGGGACGATAACTGGGACATCGTGATGATGTTCATGCGTATGCAGACCCAGTGGACGACCAGCATGGCCGGCTACGTGGGTTTGAAATATGAGGTGCTGCTTAGTTCTGGAGGGCTATTTGACCTCTACAATGTCGACAACCGCCGCGACATGCTTGAGGGCCTTCAGATCATGGAGGCCGCAGCACTGAGCGAACTCA